>SL_8KL_010_SEDDRAFT_10002435_pt1 | contig 15759 bp, 23 predicted proteins | sample SodLakKL_010_SED_4_FD_11160 | JGI IMG/M metagenome (IMG submission 11160) | reverse complement strand
GGGTCCAGGGTGAAGGCGTGGACCCCGTCGCCGGTGCTGTAGACCAGCATCGTCGAGGTCGAGTACAGCAGGTACCCGGCAGCCACCAGGTCCCTGCCCGGTCGCAGCCAGTCACCGACCGTGGGCCGCGAGCCCGGCTCATGCTGCTTGAACACCCCGAAGATGGTGCCGATGCTGACGTTGGCATCGATGTTGGAGGAGCCGTCGAGCGGGTCGCAGGTGACCACGTAGGGTCCGTTGCCCTCGAAGATCGTGACCTCGGGCTGCTCCTCGGAGACCAGCGCGCCGACCCGGCCCCCCTGGGCGAGCAGGCCCGCGATCACCTCGTCGGCGTAGACGTCGAGGCTCTTCTGCTCCTCACCCTGGACGTTGGTCACCCCTGAGCGGCCGAGCATGTCGGTGAGCCCGGCCCGGCGCGTCTTGTTGGAGATCAGCTTGCCGGCCACGGCGAGGTCATAGAGCAGCGAGGTCAGATCACCGCTGGCGGTCTCCGGCTGGCGGTCGGCGAGGAACCGTTTGATCGTGACCAGCTGCGCCGCCGGGTTCCCACCGACCGCAGGCGCTGGAGGGTCTGGATCGAAGGTGCTCATGCCGAACTCCTTGGTCGATGGGGTCGACACCGAGCTGGCACGCGAACGCGCTCTCGCGAGCCATCACGGCCGGGCCTGCGAGCCTAGTGTCAGCGGCATCCGTCACGGAGGGTCGAGCAGTGGCCGACAGTCAGGGTCCGTCGGGCTGGCAGCGCTTCTTCGAGGCGGCGGCCGAACGCTACGACCAAGAGGGCTTCACCCAGGCCACCGACGCCGAGGTGGGGCAGCTTCGCTCGCTGCTCGATCTGCAGCCCGGGCAACGGGTGCTCGACATCGGGTGCGGCACCGGCCGGCACGCCGTGCCGCTGGCTGCCATGGGGCTCGAGGTCACCGGGGTCGACCTCTCCCCTGCCATGCTCGAGCGGGCGGCGGCCCGGGCCGCGGCAGCCGGTATCGAGCTCGACCTGATCGCCGCCGATGCCCGGGATCTCCCCGACCACCTCGGTGGCTTCGACGTCGCCCTGTGCCTGTGCGAGGGAGCGTTCTGCCTGGTGGCCGATGGGGTCGAGCCGCTGGCGCACGACCGGGCCGTGCTCGCCTCGATCCACCGCACGCTGCGGCCCGGTGGTCGGCTGGTCATGACCGGACTCAACGCCGCGCGGCTCCTGACGGCGTGGCATCGCGGCGAACCGACGGGCATGCTGGACCTGCTGACGCTCACCGAGACCTCACCCTACGAGCTCGGCGATGGCAGCGTGGTGGAGCTGCGTGAGCACTACCACCTCCCCGACAGCCTGCGCACCCTGGCGGAGTCGGTCGGCTTCGAGGTGGAGGCGGTGTGGGCGGGCGGCGCCGGGGACTGGCGGCCGGAGCCGCCGTCGGTGGAGGACTTCGAGCTGCTGCTGGTGGCGCGCCGCCCTGCCGCACCGTCGAGCTAGGACGGGGCGTCCCGAGGTGGTCCTCAGTGAGTGTGCACCTCGGCCAGCACGTCCGTCGAGCCGTCCGAGCCGGACCGTGCGTCCGAACTTCCGATGATCTCTCCAGCATCACACACAGTCACCATCGGAGCTCCCATGCACATCCTCGGACTCTGCGGCAGCTTGCGCACAGGATCCCTCAACCGCCGGCTGCTCGAAGCGGCCCACCGGGTCCTCCCCAACGAGGCCTCCCTCGAACTTTCGGAGCACGTGGCTGCCCTCCCGCTGTTCGATGAGGATCTCGAGGTGGAGCCCCTGCCTGAGGCCGTGCAGCGGTTCCAAGCCGCGATCCGGGACACGGACGCGATCCTCGTCGCCAGCCCGGAGTACAACGGGTCGCTGACGGGGCCGCTCAAGAACGCTCTGGACTGGGCGTCTCGACCCGGCGGCGACGCGGTGCTCGGCGGGAAGCCTCTCGCGGTCGTCGGCGCCAGCCCCAGCCGCTTCGGTGCAGCCTGGGCCCAGGCCGAGACGCGGCGGATCGCCGACCGCATCGGTGCCCGGGTGGTCCCGCTGGAGCTGCCGGTCGCAGGTGCCGCCGAGGCCTTCACCGCCTCCGGTGATCTTCGCGACCCCGAGTTGGCAGACCGCCTGCAGCGCCTCGTGACCGCGCTGGTCGATCTGGCCCGAGGACGGACCGAGCTGGAACGCCTCGCGATGGAGGGCGACGCGGTCGAGGTCGGGGCGGCCCCGCCGAGCGTCGCGGCGTGAGCGCGAGAAGGTCAGCGGCGAGCGGCGTCCCGGCCCGCTGACCGGCCTCTGGCTGGGCCAGAAGATGCCGCGACCGCTCCCCCTGCTCCGTACGTACCGACCAGTGGGTGACCGTACGACCAGTGGGTGACGAGCGATCGCAGCGTCACCATCGCATTCCGTAGTCGAGCTCGAGGAAGGCGAACACGTGGAGCACGACGAGTTCATCGGACAGGTACAGGCCCGCGCACGGCTGGACTCCCGCGGAGCTGCGGAGACGGCGACCCGAGCGACCCTGGAGACGCTCGGTGAGCGGATCCCTGAGGGCCTGGCCACCAACCTCGGGGCGCAGCTGCCGATCGAGATCGGCCGCCATCTCGAGCAGGATCGCACCGAGCGGTTCGAGCTCGATGAGTTCTGGCGTCGTGTCACCGAGCGCGAGCGTCCCGGGGTGGAGTTCCCCGACGCGGCGTTCCACTCCCGGGCCGTGGTGTCGGTGGTCGCAGAAGCGATCACCGGGTCGGGCGTCGACCGTCTCAAGGACGCGCTCACGCCGGAGTGGGAGCCGCTGTTCGAGTTCCCCTTCGAGACCTGAGCCCCGAGCCCGGGGCCCCGCGCGGAAGGGACATCGTGGTGCGTCAGATCGAACCCGCCGAGGCCTGGCAGCAGGCCCACCGCGGTGAGCTCGAGATCCTCGACCTGCGGACGCGCCAGGAGCGACGCCGCCATGGTGCGCCACCTGGGGCACGCAAGGTCTCGGTGCTCCGCCACGCGCTGTGGCCCCGTGAGGACGACACGGCCTACCTGTGCCAGCACGCCAACCGCTCCAAGCTCACCGCTTGGCGTGGCGCTCCGGAGATCGCCGGCGGGTTCACCCGCTGGGACGACACAGGCCTGCCGGTCGAGCACCCGTGAGCCGACCCGCAAGGCCGTGACCGCTGCCGTGCGGCCCTCCCTCGCGACCGACACGGCCCACCGGGTGAGCGGCGAGCGCGACACTCCCCAACAGGGGCGCCAGACAGATCGGCCCGCGCGAGAGTCCGCTCTGGGCGGGTCGCTGGGCCGGCGTGGTGGTCCTCACAGGCGCGCACAACTCCCGGTGCCGCGACGCTGCGAGGACGTACGCTGACCTGGCGAGGAGGATGGCCATGACGTTCGAGCGGATCACGACCGATCCCGAGGTGCTCGGCGGTGTGCCCTGCATCCGTGGACTGCGGGTACCCGCCGCGACGGTGGTCGGCATGGTCGCCGATGGGATGACACCGGAGGAGATCCTGGCCGACTTCCCCTCCCTGGAACCCGACGACATCGGCGCGGCCCTGCGCTACGCCGCCGAAGCGGTCCGTGAGCGTGAACTGCCGCTGCGACCGGTGGGATGAAGTTCCTGGTCGATGCGAGCAGGCCTCGCCAGTCGTGGTCGAGGTGCTGCGCGAGGCGGGTCACGATGCGGTCCACGTCGGTGACGTGCTCCGCCTGAACGCCCCGGACGCGGACATCCTCGAGCACGCTGCCCGGGATGAGCGGGTGATCGTTGCGGCCGATACGGACTTCGGGGAACTACTGGCCAACCGGCAGGCAGCGGAACCGTCGGTGGTGCTGTTCCACCGCCAGACCGGTCGACGGCCACGGGAGCAGGCAGCGCTGTTGCTGGCCAACCTCTCCTCGGTCGAGATGGACCTACGGGACGGTGCCGTCGTGGTCGTGGAGGAGCGGCGGGTCCGCGTCCGGCCGTTACCGATCACCGAGACCGGAACATCTCCGAGCATCTACTCAGGGGCAACCTCCCGGTTCACCCTCCTTGACGGCCGCTGCGATCCGGTCGCCACGGATGCCAGCGGTCAGCACCAGACCGACCGTCACCGCGGCTGTCCCCAGCACGATCGCAGCGATCGCGCCATCGCCCCTCGGCCGCAGGACCAGCATGGCGGTTCCGGCCAGGATCTGGACCACGCCCGCCGCGGCAACCAGTCCCGCCGTCGCCTCGTGCGCCGCATACGAGGCCGTATCGCTGCGCAGCGTCTGCGGCGTGCGAAGCCCGACCACTCGGTTCCGACGCAGCGTTCCCCGATGGCCGCCCACGCCTCCTGTCCGGAGATCAGCCGCGGTGCGGTGAGGTCGATGTCTCGCTTGCCGACCGTGAGGCGGGCGTGTCCGGCCGCCATGATGTTGCGGACTGGGTTGACGCTCGCCGTCCCGTCGCCGCCGGGCGGACCAGGGCGACAGGCTTGCCGTCAGTCACCCGTTGAACTCGCACCCGCCCTCGCCACCCGCTACCTGCCATCGCGCCGTACGGTCCATAGCCCGAATGCCCGTGTTCTCGTACCGCCTCCACCCCCGTTCACGTCCCCAGATCGGGCATCCCGAGCGAAGCAATTTCGGGCGCCTGACCGTCGATGACCCGGCGATCAGAATCACGGTTTCCGCGCGTCGGTTCAGCTGGCGTGGGCGGTGACCTCGCGGTCGAGTCGGTCGCCGAGGCGGTCGGCTTGGATGTCGAGGTCGTACTGGGCCTGGAGGTTGAGCCAGAAGCGTGGGGTGGTGCCGAAGTAGCGGGCGAGGCGCAGGGCGGTGTCGGCGGTGACGGCCCGCTTGCCGTGCACGATCTCGTTGATACGTCGCGGTGGCACGCTGATGTCCTTGGCGAGCCGGTACTGCGACAGCCCGGTGGGTTCGAGGAACTCCTCGAGCAGCACCTCGCCGGGGTGGACGGGTGGGAGCTTCGTCTCCATGACCTCCTCCTAGTGGTAGTCCACGATCTCGACGTCGTAGGCGTTGCCGGCTTCCCAGCGGAAGCAGATGCGCCACTGGTCGTTGATGCGGATGGAGTGCTGACCTTGCCGGTCGCCCTTGAGTCGTTCGATTCGGTTGCCGGGAGGCACCCGCAGGTCGGTGAGTTCCTCGGCGGCGTCGAGCATCCGAAGCTTGCGCAGGGCAGTCTTGCTCAGTTCGGGAGACCACTTCTTGACCCGCTGCCGCCCAGCGAGGCGTTCGGTGTCGCGGTCGCGGTAGGTGCGGATCATGGCTCATGATAGTAACGCGATGCGTTACGTCCCGCAATGATCGCGTCCGTGGTTCTGGGTGTTGTTGCGTCGAGAGCCACACGAGCATCATCACGGCTGCCGGGCCGGTTTACGCGGCCGTGCGCGTGGTGTCTTGTCGGGACGAAGCCTTGCTTGGCGCGGTGATGCGAGCATGCCCGCGAAGCCATCCCGTTCTCGTCGACCGCTGAGACTCCGACCGCTGCTGCCCGATCTATCACGTTGCCACCCCCTTGAGTCCGAAGCCTGTCGGCGGACAGACACAGGCAGGTGGCCGATCGGCGAGCTCTAGTCTGCGTGACGGGGTTCGTCACCCGTCGTCGCGGCGTGCACTGACGCCGGACAGAGCGGAGCGGAACGACAAGAGCGAGCTCACCATCTCAAGGAGCCGATCGTGCAGCGGGCTCGCGGACCATGCCGGTGAAAGTGTGACCGTCGAAGTCCACCTGGCCCACGACCTGGAATCCTCGCTTCGAATAGAAGTCGATGTTCGATTGCGTCCCGGTGTCGAGATAGCACGGCACCCCGTCCGCGTCGGCTCGGGATGTGCCCACATCCACGAGCGCTGACCCCAGTCCCTGCCCCTGGTATTCGGCGCGCGCGCCAACTGCGACCAGATACCAGTGCGGGCGATCGACGGACTTGTGGAAGGGCTCCGTTGAGGACGTCGCCTGCATGAACTGACCGGTCCCCGACATCCCCAACCGGAACGGCATCCTGGCCAGGCCGATCCGGAGCATCCGGCCCAGGCTCATGTCACCGCTGCCCGGCGGGACCCAGACCGCGACAGCTGACATGTCGTCGGTGCACCAGACCTCTCCCCACCGCAGCCCTTACTGCACTGTCAGGCTCATGAACCAGTCGCCCCAGCGCCGCCGTACCACCTCGTCCGGAGCGATGACCTGCAGCAACGGGTCGTCGAAGAAGGCTTCGCCCAAGGTGGCCGCCGCAGCGTCGGCGTGACGGGCATCGAGACGCTGGATCGGCATGCTGGACTCCCGGCCAGAGGACGCCCGCCTCGGCGCGCTGATGTGGGCGCAACCTAGCGCGAGGCGATCGGCCCAGGTTCGGGGCCGGTCCCCGAGTGTGACGTCGGGCCGGGCTGGCCCCTACGAGGAGCCACACCGAGGCGCTGGCCCCAGCCTTCACCGAGAAGGCCCCGAAACGCGCACATCCTCGACCCCCGTATCCGGCCCGCCGAGCACGCCCTCGCTGGCATCTTCGTCGTCGACCTCGCGGAACGGGGTGTCGTCGGTGAGCGTACGATCTCCTCTCAGCCGTGACGAGGGGTCGAGGCGGGGCGGCACGTCGACGTGGAGGCTGTGAGCGGATGAACGCGAACCGCATCGTCCCTGCCCTCGCCTTCGCCGTGGTTTTCGGCCTCGTGTTCGGCCTGCTGGTCGACCCCTTGGCCGGTATCGGCGGTGCGGTCGCGGGGGCCGCAGTATGGCTGCTGCTGAGCCGGATCGTGCCGCGTCGTTGACGCCCCAAGAGTCCTGCTTGCAGCCTTATGCCAACGGGCATTCGCACGAGCCCGTCGCCGAAGGGCCGCGCACGCATCGGGGGGATGTTGATGCCGGTGCTACGGCCCTCGACCTGAAGGCAGGCGATGGTGGAGTCCTTGCGACCACAGATCGTTATGCGCGCAACGGCCGGCAAGAGCCCCGCCCATCGTCACGGTGATGGCGTCGCTCACCGGGTAGCAATACCGGGCGTTGGTTACTGGCTATCGCTCCGGCGAGGGCCGAGACGGTGGCTTCCAGCCGGATGTGCGGTCCATCCCCCGCTTCGTGAGCCGTGCAGGGATCAGGCGAACCGCGGTGTCGCGGATCGAAGCCCGAACTGGACCGCCGTCCTGGGTCAGCCGTCCGATCTGTGCGGACAGGCGACTCACGGCCGCCACCCGCTCTCGTCGTGCCTTGCTGTAGCGAGCGAGTGCGTGGTCGACCGGGACGTCGTCGCCGAGGACGTGGGCGAGCACGACCGCATCCTCGAGTGCCAGGCAGGCGCCCTGGCCCAGGTTCGGTTCCATGGCATGAGCGGCGTCACCGATCAGCACGGTCGTTCCGTGATGCAGCTGTCGTGGCACGCGGGGCAACGCGTGGACGTCGTGGCGCATGACGGCATCGGGTTCCAGCGCATCGAGCAGCGCGGGGATCGGATCGTGCCACCTGCCGAACCGACTCCGGAGATCGTTGAGCTCACCCGCCGGGTCCTCGGCGTGCTGTTGGGCCCCGACCGTGGCGGTGGCGAAGAGGTAGACGCGCCCGCTCCCGACCGGGACCATCCCGAAGCGCTCGCGGTGGCCCCATGTCTCCGATACGGCGGGCGTCACTGCTTCGGCCGCCACCACGGCGCGCCAAACCGTGTAGCCCGCGTACGCGGGCTGGGCGTGTCCACGCCATCCCGCAGCGCGCACACGTGATCGGATCCCATCGGCAGCGACGACCATGTCGTGCCCTGTCGTGAGCGCCTCGGAGTCCCGAACCTCCGAGCCGAAGCGAACGACGTCTGGTCCGACGGCGTCGGCAAGGATGGCCTGGAGGCTGGACCGCTCGATGCCGAGCAGCGGAGCACCATGACGGGCCGCGAGCCCGGGATCGTCGTTGCGCGCGAGCCAGCGCCCGTCTGGGCGTCGCAGCGTCGAGCCGCCGAGTTCCGCCGCCTGCTCGCGGACGGCAGCACCCACGCCGAGGGCGTCGAGGGCGTGCACGGCGTTGGGCCACAGGACCAGCCCGGCGCCGAGCGGTGCAAGGGCGGCCGCTCGCTCGTGGACGGTCACGCACCATCCGGTGCGCCGCAGCGCCAGGGCCGCAGCAAGGCCGGCGATGCCGGCACCCACCACGTTGGCAGAACGACGAGGTCCGGGCGGTTCGTTCGTACGGTTCATAGTCTGACTCTACAGATGTAGAGGGCGTCCGGCAATCCCACGCAGGTAGCGTCACGCCGATGGAGACCGACCGCCGCCGTCAGATCGCCCGCGCCGCGCTCGAGGTACTGGCGAACACCGGGGCCCGCGGCCTCACCCACCGTGCGGTCGACAGGGCAGCGGATCTCCCGGACGGTTCGACGTCGTACTACTACCGGTCGCGTGCGGCACTTCTGGACGCCTGCCTTCTCGATCTTGTTCGGCAGGACGAAGCCGAGCTGAACGCTCTGGCCCCGGTCCTGCGGGCCGCGGACGAAGCCGCCTTCGCTGACGCCATGACCGACGTGCTCTACCGCTGGGCGACCACCGAGCGCACGCGCCAGCTCGCACGCTACGAGCTCTGCCTCGAGGCGCTGCGACGACCCGACCTCGCCACGGCCCTCCACGAAGGGGGGAGGGTGATCCGCAAGGCCGTCGGAGACGTCCTGGCCGATCTCGGCGCCCCGAACCCGCAAGTTCGCGCCGCTTGGCTGGTCGCTGCCGTCGACGGTGTGCTCTTCGAACGGATCGCGGGTGCTGGTGCAACCGAGCCCGTGGACCGTGCGGCGCTCGCCGGGGTCGCACGATGGCTCACCCGCGCTGCCCTCAGGTGACCGGCCCGCTGTCGGGGAGGAGACCGCTGGCGCCATCCGGTCGGTGGGTGCCGACCCTGTGCTTGCTGTCTTCGAAGCCCTCGCCCCGACCGGCCCACGACCGGGCCGTGCCAACCGTGCCTCGATCGCCGTTGAGTCGCCCGCACCCGGGTCGCTGCAACGGGCGTGATGACTCGGTCGGCTCGGTGGGATCGCGTTCAGCGGTCGCTGGATGCGTCCTCGTTCGGGTGCACCTCGACCGGTTCACCCGTGGTCCCATCGATGAGCTGTCGCTCGCCCAGCGGCGCCGCGAGTTCGATGTTCAGGCCGGCGTCGAGGCAGTCGTCGATGCTGTCGCCCTCGACCAGCACGGTGACCTCCACGGCTTCGGTGTCCTCCTCGATCACCGTCTCACGCTGGACGGCGTTGCAACTTCCGACCTGCACGCTCACGACGTCAGGCTCGCGCAGGACGGCGTTGATGATCTCGTACTCCTCGCCTGCTGCGCCGACCTCGTCGGCATCGCCACACCCACCGCCCGCAACGGCGATGATGGCGACGAGTAGCGCACGGATCCGTATCTTGAGGCCCTTCTTCGACGTCCATCGTGTGGGACGTCGAGCTTGCCCGGCTGGTTGTCGTGGGTGCCATGCCGATCATGTCGGCCAGTGGTGGCCGACATACGGATCGGGATTCTCGGTTGCCCAGCGGTCGAGCAGTTCGGCCAGGGCTTGCGCCTGGGCCCCGCCCGAGGGCAGCTTGCGCTTCAGTACGCATATCAACACCAGGTCGGGTTCTGGCGCGTAGTCGGCGATGTTCTCGGTCACGACGGCGCGGCGCTCACTGCGCGCGAACGTCGCGACCGCGGGGTCATCGGCACCGGACAGACCCACCTCGGCGACGTGCACCGCATCATGGTCGAACGCATCGCGCAGCAGGATGGCCGCAGTCCGCGGGAACATCTCGTCGAGCAGGAACCTCACGCCAACAGCGCCCGGCGCTGCTGGGCGGCGTCACGGCTGTCAGCGATCGCACGCTCGTTGCGGACGATCTGGTGTTCGATCTCTGCTGGATGCCGGGCGGCGAACTCCAGCGCAGCACGCAGCAGTCGAGGGTGCAGTTCGGTCTCCGTCGCCAGGACCGCGATCCGCTGCTCCTCGCTGCCTTCGAGTTCCCGCAGCCGCGCGACGATCTCCCAGACATCCGGCCCACCAGCCAGCGCAGCACGACGATCATGACCTGGACCCCGGTACACGATCCCCGCGTGCTCAAGGGTGTCCACACCCTCGATGATGAGCCGTTCGAGCAGCGCCGTCGCACTGAGCCCCTCGCGCTCAGCGCGCTCGTGCAAACGCTGCCGCGCCTCATCGCCCAGCCGAAACGACGTACTCCTCGCAGCCATGATCACTCCTCCCTCGAATGGGCTACAGCGTAGCTCACGCGTAGCGCTCAGCATCGGCGCCATCAACGACCTGCTCGCGGCCGGTCAAGACGCACCGGACGGCGTGCAGCGGCACCGCAGCTGCCGATGAGTCGTCGCACTCAGGCAGCCGCGACGCGAGATTCGCACGGTGGAGCTGCCTCATTCATCCGCTGTCTCACGACCGCGATCTTGACTCGAAGGACCGCGTCCAAGAACTGGTGGAGTCGTGTGGCTATGGGCGGAAGCGCCTCCCGAACGCGCCGCCCATCATCACTGCGAGGAGCGCAGCCCGACGCGCTTGCAACGTGGTCCTTCGCCGCAAGGACCGCCATCCCGATCGGGGGACCATGAGGCGGTTGTTGCTATGTAGGTCGGTTGACCCGAACGCGTGCGTGTTGCGGTGGTTGTCGCGTGGCTCGAGTGCGCCTGGACAACCTTGGCCTGCTGTCTCACGCGTGATGCATTTGGCGTATGAGCGCATCAGAGGTCAGCATCCGCGAGCTCCGCAACCACGGTGGGGAGGTGGTCGACCGCGTCGCGGCCGGCGAACGCCTCACCGTCACCCGATCAGGCACGCCCGTCGCTGAGCTTCGCCCGGTGGGTCGACCTGGCGTGAGGGCCGAGGTCCTGCTCGAACGGTGGCGTCGGCTCCCGCGCCTCGATCCTGACCAGTTGCGTGAGGATCTTGACGGCCTTCTGGACCCGTCGCTGTGACGAGACCGCAGGAGCGCCGGGAACGCGGGCTGCTGGACACGAGCACGTTGATCGTGTTGCCGTTGCTCCAGGACGCCACAGCGCTGCCCGCCGAGCCGCTCATCTCGACCATCACGTTGGCAGAGCTGTCGGTCGGCCCTCTCGTCGCTCGCACGGAGTCGGAGCGCGCCGCGCGTCAGGCTCACCTGCAACAGGCCGAGGCCGACTTCGACCCGCTCCCCTTCGATGCGGCTGCGGCGCGCGCGTTCGGCCAGGTCGCGGCGTCGCTATGCCCGGCCGGACGCAAGCCCGCAGCGCGTTCCTACGACGCCATGATCGCTGCGGTCGCGGTCGTACACGACCTTCCGCTCTACACGTGCAACCCCGACGATTTCGATGCCATCGAGCAGCTCGATGTCATGGACGTCCCCCACCCCGACACGTGACCTTGCTGCTGCACAGCAGCATCGACGGACCCCTCCGCCGTGCCATCGCGCAGACACGCCCGGTATCGCCTGCTGGATGCAGCACTCACCGGTGCGGTCTGTCAGCGGTCGACTCAATCAACTCGTCAACGGTTCGGCCCGACGTCGCAGGCAGCAGCAGCCGACGACCGTGTTGCTCTACCGTCGGCTGTGGCGTTAGGCGGAGCGGCGAACGGGTGCGCCTTGCGGGTGCTGGTGACGGGCGCGTCTGGGCTCCTGGGATCGTGGTTGCTTCGAACGTCCCCTGGGTCGGTCGAGGTTGTTGCTGCGGCATGGAGGGGCAAGGTCGACTGGCCTCAGGTCGTGCGGGTCGATCTTCGCGAGGCCGAACGGACGCGGCGGCTGCTGGCAACGGTTCGGCCGGATCTCGTCGTTCATGCTGCCTACGCCCGTGACCGCGCGAGCATCGTGGCGGCCACCGGCTCGGTCGTCGCGGGCGCGGGCGCTGTTGGCGCGTCCGTCGTGTTGCTGTCGACCGATGCGGTCTTCTCCGGCGATGGCAGCCCGTGCGCCGAAGACGATGACCCACGTCCGGTCTGGGACTACGGACGCTGGAAGGTCGAAGCGGAACGGATGGTCGCCGCGTCAGCCGGTGCGGTCATACGGCTGCCACTGCTAGTTTCGCTCGAACCAGCCGACGCAAGCACACGGCGGATCCGAGCGGCCAGCGCTACCGGCGAGCGCGTGGGGTGGTTCGCAGGCGAGCGACGCCAGCCTGCAGACGCCGAGCAGATCGCGCGAGCCATCTGGCAAATCGCGCAGCTGCCGAGCGCTGAGCACGGGGGTTTCTGGCACCTCGCCGGCGCTGAACGCATCACGAGGCGGGAGCTCGGTACCCGCATCGCCCAGGCCCTCGACGTACCCGATCCTGGTATCGACGTCCCGGCGCCGCCCACGGACACACGCCCACGAGATCTTCACCTCACCGATGCACGTGCCCGCACCCGGATCGGATGGCGACCGACGCCGGTGCTGCACGAGCCGCGGCGCGCAACCAGTAGCGAGGCGGGCGATGTCGGCGTCGACGGGTGTGACGCGTTGTTACAGCCACCCGCGCGAGCTTCAACGCGGCTGATGCCGATGCGTTCCTTGGAGCCCGAAGGACCACGACCGCGGCAGTGCCTCTACCCGCGATGGCCTCCCCAGACGGGACGCCGCCGGCGAAGCGGGTATGGGCGTCTGGCCGCCGACGAGCAGGCGATCGAAATCACGGGGATGTGCGGTCGGGCCGACGGCCGGCAGCGCCCACAACCGCACCGAGCCGCTCGACGGACGTCTACGGTTCCGTATACTGCCTCCATGGCTGCAACCAAGATGCTCCGGGTCTCTGACCGCACCCACGACGGCTTCCGCCGTGAGGCAGAGCGGCGTGGTGCGACCATCGACGAGGTCGCTGCCGCAGCACTGCGCGCTCTTCGTCAGAAGGAGATGGGCGAGCAGCTCGCAGCACCGCTCGAGGATGACGAGGCCGAGTGGCTCGATGCTCCGTTGCGGTGACGTCCAGCTCGCGGATCTGGGCGAGCCGCAGGGGCGCGAGGCCGGCTTCGCACGGCCGGTCGTGGTCGTCACCGCGCAGTTGGTCCTCGATCAGCACCCGAGCGTGGTCCACGTCGTGCCGCTGACCTCGACCATCCGCGGCTACCGGTCCGAGGTATCGATCGAACCCGATCCCGGCAACGGGCTCGAGGTGGCCTCCGCCGCGCAGTGCCAGCACATCCGCGCCATCGCCGTCGGACGACTCGTCGAACAGATCGGCAACGTCGGTCCGCAGGCACTCACCCAGATCCGCGAGATCCTCGCTGACCTCCTCGACCTGTAACGACCCGCACGCCACAACCGTGATTGCCGCGCCACGGCCGGCGCCCCGCGCCGCGCATAACGACGCGAGGTCGACGCCCGATCCCAGTGCGGTCCTTCGGGGGTCAAGGACCGCACTGAGAACGGAGCCCGGACGCCAGCGTCCACGTAGCTGCAACGGGCGTTGCGACCTGGTTCGTTACTCCTGTGGCGCGACGTCCCGACCTACACCAGTCGTTGCCGGATCCAGACGGTGAAGGTGTCCTCGTCGATCTGACCGGCGGCGACGCCTTCGATCGTGGCGACGGTGTCATCGCCTTCGGGGTCGTCGGGTGGGTGGGTCCAGGTGCCGCCGTTGCGGGCGATGAACTCCAGGGCGCATAGGTAGCCGACTCGCTTGTTGCCATCGGGCAGTGGGTGGTTGTTGATCAGCCGGGCTGCCAGCACGGCGGTCTTGCTTGCGAGGTCCGGGTAGAACTCCACGCCGCCGAAGGTCGCAGCTGGGGAGTGCAGCGCGGACTCGGCGAGCTCTGTCCGGGTTACACGGGCGAGATCCTCAGCGGGGATGTCAAGGACTGCTTCGGCGATCAGTAGGAAGTCCGCGAGATCGAGGTACTCGAAGGCCACTCAGCGAGCCAGACGGTCGAGGATCTTCTGGTTGTCGGCGATCGACTGACGCAGCCGGGCACGGAACTCGTCGTCGTTGCGGCGCTGCTCGATGCGCTCGGTGATCGCCTGACGGATTTCCTCCGCGACCGGCACGCCATCGACCTTCGCGACCGCTTCGAGTTCCTCAGCCTGATCGTCATCGAGACGCACGGTGAATCCCTTGGGCATGCCAACCTCCTCGTTGCCTTTTGCATCGTGCATCACGATGCACGATGCGTCAAGGTACGAGCTCTGACGGGCGCGGTCTGGTCACGCGCGGCTCTGGGGCGTTGGCTCGGTGCAGGTCGTGGACAGAACGTGTCGCGGCCGGGAGCCCTGCGATGAGCGATGTCACCGTAACCGTCCTCGATACCTCTGCCGAGCTTCGTCTGCACCGGTTGACCGGCGCGTTCCTGGCCGGCTACCGCAACGCCAACACCCGCACCGCCTACCTGCAGCAACTGCACCGCTGGTTCGCGTGGTGCACCGCCCACCAGCTCGATCCCCTCGAGGTGGAGCGCACCCATGTGGAGCAGTACCTGCGCTGGTTCGAACGACAGGTCGACTCGATCAACACCGTCTGCCACGGCCTGTCGGTGCTCGCGTCCTTCTACCGGTGGCTGGTCCAGACCGGCCTGCTCGACACCACCCCCATCGCCGCGGTCCGACGACCCTCCCGTGACGAGACCCCACGCCAGACCAGACTGACCCGCCACGAGCTCGCGGACTGGCTCAACGCCGCCGAACAGCACGGCGGGGCGATCTATGCGATGGCGTGCCTATTGCTGCTCAACGGGCTGCGCGTGTCGGAGGTGTGCGGCATTGACATCGACGATCTCGCCGAGGAACGCTGGCACCACACCGTCGTCATCCATGGCAAGGGCGACAAGGACGCCACCATCCCCCTCGCGCCACGCACCCGTGCCGCGGTCGAACAGGCCGTCGACGGACGCGACCACGGTCCGCTGCTACGCAACCGGTGGAACAACCGCATGACCCGCAACAACGTCGCCGCCGCGGTCGCGACCCTCGCGACCCGGGCCGGCATCACCCGGCGGATGACCCCGCACACCCTGCGCCACGCCGCGATCGCCGCCGCCCTGAACGCCGGCGCTCACCTGCGCGATGTGCAGGACTTCGCCCGGCACGCCGACCCCAAGACCACCATGCGCTACGACCGCAACCGTCACAGCCTCGACCGCCACGCCACCTACGCCATCGCCCAATACATCGCCGGATCCGAGTAGAAGAACCGGGCGTTGTCCACACGTCGGCTTGTGCCCGGACCCCCAGCCTGCAGCCTGGATATACTTCCTCAGCATCGTATATCTGGAGCTGCTGATGACGAAACGACTCATCGACGTGGACGACGAGGTTCTCGAAGCAGCGCGACGTGTCCTGGGCACCGACACCATGAAGGACACCGTCAACGCAGCGCTCCGCGCAAGCGTGCAAGCAGCCGAACGGCGCCAGCACATGGACGTGGCGGCGCTGAAGCGGTTCGCAGCCGCTTCGCGTGACCTACGCGACGACGACGTGATGGCAGACGCGTGGCGCTGACACCTGCCTCCTGGCTGGTGGACAAGTCGGTGCTCGCCCGAGTCGATGTGGCAGCCGTCGCTGATGCGGTCCTCCCGCGCGTGCAGGCCGGCCAGGTCGGCGTGGCACTGGTGACCGAACTCGAAGTCGGGTACTCGGCCCGCTCCAGCCAGGACTACGACGCAACGCGCCAGGAACTGCTCGACCTGCTCATCCCGGTCACGATGCCCCTACGCGCCGAGGAGCGAGCCAGAGAACTGCAACGCGACCTGGTGGCCCGGGGCCAGCATCGCGGGGTGAGCGTCCCCGATCTGGTGCTGGCCGCGGTCGCGGACATCGAGGAAATCACCATCCTGCACTATGACGCCGACTTCGACCTGATCTCCGATGTCACCGGTCAGCCCACCGAGTGGGTCGTGCCGCGTGGCAGCATCGACT
>SL_8KL_010_SEDDRAFT_10002433_pt1 | contig 15768 bp, 10 predicted proteins | sample SodLakKL_010_SED_4_FD_11160 | JGI IMG/M metagenome (IMG submission 11160) | reverse complement strand
GAAGTCGAAAGATGTACTGGTGGAGCAGCCCAGACTTATCTTTCACCAAGGATGGGTGGAAACATACATACCCCTGAAGAGATAGTTGATAGGATAGAGGCGATCGATCGTGATGAGATCCCGGCATTCAAGGAGTGATATATATGAGCATAAGAAAAAGTAGGGATTGGTTTTCCCCGGATTATCAAGAGCAAGAAAGGGACAAAGGAATAGGTCATGGACTTCATCCTTTAGACGATTACTTGAGAAAAGACAGGATCCCCCATATATGGTGTCCTGGCTGCGGGCTAGGAGTGATCCTGAACGCTTATCTTAGAGCGTTGAAAGATTCAGATATACCCAAGGAAGAAACGGCAGTTGTTTCTGGTATAGGATGCAGTGGTAGAGCAGCTGGTTATGTAGACGTGGACTCGTTCCATGTCACGCACGGGAGAGCTATCCCGTTCGCTACTGGATTGAAAGTAGGTAACAGAGATCTTACCACGACCGTGTTCAGTGGGGACGGCGATCTTTTCGCGATAGGAGGAAATCATTTCATCCATGCAGCTAGAAGGAACGTAGACTTCAACGTGATATGCGTAAACAACTTCAATTATGGAATGACTGGAGGCCAAGCAGGTCCTACCACACCGACCGATGCCAAAACGTCCACGACTCCCTGGGGCGGCTTTGAACAGCCATTCAATCTTCCAGCAGTTGCTGCAGGTTCTGGAGCGGTCTATGTTGCCCGTTGGACAACTTATCATGTAGAGCAGCTGATAGAATCGTTTAAAGAGGCCTTAGAGAAGAAGGGATTCTGTTTCATCGAAGTGATGTCTCCTTGTCCGACTGGATATGGAAAAAAAGTTGGATTGAAAACTGGTAAAAAGACTATGAAACATTTCAAGGAGAACAGCGAGATAGATCATGACGCGGATCCAGCAGATGTTTCTTTAGATCCAGAAGATCCTGATTCAAAGATAGTGGTAGGCAAATTCGTTGACAGAGATGCGCCCACTTATCAGGACGAGCGAGGGAAAGTATTCGGGCAGGCTCGAGAAGAGTTGGAGGTGGAATGATGAGAAAAGAGATACGTTTTTCTGGCTTCGGTGGTCAAGGGGTGATCCTGATGGGTCACATTTTAGGTGAAGCCGCCGTTTTGGACGATCTAGACGCCACTCTCACAAAGAGCTACGGTCCAGAAGCTAGAGGTGGAGCATGCAGTACTGATATAATTATCAGTGACAGTAGAGTACATTATCCTCAGGTCAGAGATCCCGATGTATTGATCTCGATGTCTCAGGAGGCACTGGAGACATATATTCCTCAATTAGGTGAGGAAGGTCAACTGATAATCGATACTGGTTTAGTTGAAACTTCTAGATCGGAAACGAAGGGTCTTCCCGCTACGGAGATCGCTAAAGAAAAAATAGGGATTAAGCAAGTGGCCAACATAGTCATGTTGGGTTATTTCACAGCACTGACTGAATTCGTTACAAAAGACTCGATGAAAGAGGCAGTAGAGGACCTTGTGCCTAAGGGTACTGAAGAAAAGAATCTAGAAGCCTTTGAACTAGGATACGAAAAAGGTCTAGAGGATCAGTGAAGAATCCACTTTCAAAAAGCTTTTTTTATCTTTCTTTTTAAAACTCAATCTACCAGTCCGTATATCTCCTCTATTGAGAGAGGCTCTATTTCTATCAACTCGTCAAAATAGGTATAATAAACGTAAGATTTGATCTTTTTCTCTTCGTATTTTGATTCAACTACATGGTAATATACGCTCAGCTGTTTTTTGTATTCCTTAAACATATCTCTGTTTCTATCTGTTTTGAAATCTATAATTTCCACTGAGTCTTCACCGACATTTATCAGGTCTATGACCCCTTCAAAAATCATCTTCCTGTCCCTTTCGATGGGTAATAGACACCTTATCTCAGTGAGTTTTTCTCCTTCAAGGTCCTCGAGTAGTCCTTTTACATTCGCTTCATCTTTATTTTCTGGATCTATTTTTTCTCCTTCAGAATAGCGCTCAGCAAATCTATGTACTTCAGAGCCGTATTCTTTTCCAGGTCCTACCTCGCTTGATTCATATGTAGATTGATCGATTAAAGAATGGGCAGAGTGTTTTACTGGAGCGTGGATATATTCGATACTTACTTCTAATTCACTTTTATCTTTCCTTTCAGGTTCAGTGGGATCTACCTCTGGTTCATCGATATGCTCTGACCCGATATTAAGATTATTGAAGAATTCGCTCTCGTTTTCTTCTTCATCAGTTATGAATAGATAGTTCTCAGCCCTGGTCATGGCAACATATATCAATCTTCTTTCTTCATCGTAATCGTTACCTGTACACTTAGACATCAGATAATACCTCCAATTATCATAACTGAAAGGTCGTTCCTCCTCTGAAAATATTTTCCTCTGTCTCAAACCGAGAGGTTCGTCAAAAGTTATGGATCCAGTGAAACCACCTCTAGTCGGCCCCATGTCTGCGAGTATGATGACTGGATATTCAAGTCCTTTTGCACTATGAATAGTTTGGATCTTGAAAACATCGTCGTCCGTAGTACTATCCACTTCATAGGTTTGGTTCGAATCGATATTATCTACTATGAAATTGATCATATCACCGCGGTTGAAATATGTATTTTTATAAGTGGATTGTATAACTTCTATTATCTTGTCAGAAAACGCGTTATTAATCGAATATCTTTGAAATACTCTTTTGGCAAAAGAACCTAGATCGTCTTCTTTCAGCAGTTCTTTTCTAAAATCCCACATATCTTTAGGATAGTGATCTCTCTTGAAGATTTCCCTGATCTCTTCGAGACTGTATCCGCATTCATCCAGCACAACTGACCATCCTTTTTTAGATCCTTCATCCTGGACGATCCTCAGCCATGCAAGAAGAAGTAGTGCGCACTTTCTTCTGAAAAGTTCAACACCACCCTCATAAGCGGCGGGCACATCGTATTCTCTAGCTTCTTCAAAGAGTGAAAGTCCAAAATTTCTAGTTCTGGTCAAAACAGCTACGTCTTCATATCTTAACCTCCTCTTTTCGCCGTTCTCTTGGATCATATAATCAGCATTGTTTACCACCTGAGTTATTTTCCAGAGGGTAGTTTTCTCTTTTTCATCACCCACATAGGCACCTATCTCAGTAGGTCCTTCATTTTTCTCAGATTCTAATCTTGTGATCCTCGACCTGATCTTTTCTTTATCGATATCTTCTTTTTTTGTAGCTTCTACCAACAATGCCTGTTCTGAGAAATCGATGAGCTCTTGTGTAGATCGGTAATTCTTTTTTAGCTTGATTTTGTCTTCGATCTCTGCAGAGAACTTAATCCTCTCAAAATCCTTATTCAGATCTTCTTTGAATTTTTTCAACCTGCTCTCGAATTCCAATATGTTTTTCACCGAAGCGTACTGGAAAGAAAATATACTCTGTTTCCAATCTCCGACTGCGCATATATTTCCTGAATCAGATAACAATAAAGAGAGCTTGAATTCGATCTCATTTGTATCCTGAAATTCATCGATCATGATGTAATCGAAACTGATCTCTTCTCTCAGTTCATGGTCTTCGCATATAAGAACGAAGGCCAACATCATCATCAAGCTAAAATTGAGGTAATTATTATTTAAAGCGTATTTGATGTATTCGAAGTACACATCGTGTATGAATCTTTTCAGTTCAGTCCTATCTTCATCGAAACAAATTCGTGCGAATTTTTTTGGTACAGTTTTTTCTTCTCCTCTGATCTCTTCGATAGAGGGTGCGTCTTTTTTGAAGCATTTGTTTTTATATCCTGATAGTCTTTTCCTGAGAAGAGATTGTTTTTGCCCTCTAGACCCTTCTCTAGGTTCGTTTGCTTCATCAAAAAATTCCTTAAACTTTTTGAAATCACCGTCTAAGTATCTTTCTGAATTTCTATACCAGCCATCTTTTTTAGGCAGGATCCCTTTTGCTCCGAGTGATTTTATCAGATCTAAAAGTTCGGTTTTATCATAGAGTATCCTGTAAAAATCAGTGTGTTCTGGATGCCTTTCGATGAAATCAGCCATAAAATCATCGAACCGCTCCTTTTCCAGGATCTCATTTTCGATTATACTGGTAGATCGAGTTAAACTATCATCTATACCGATCATATTAGGGGCTTCATGTCCATATCGCATCAGTATCTTATGACAGAAACTGTGAAAAGTGGATATCGGGGCATCTCTCAACTCAGATTTTTTGTAATCGGACAGGTTGATGATCCTTTCCTTCATGTTCTCGGCAGCATTATTAGTGAAAGTGATCAGTAGGATATCATCTGGAGCTATAGTTTCCTTTTCTAGGAGATGGGAATACCTCAGAGAGATGGTAAAAGTCTTTCCGGTCCCGGGTCCAGCATCCGCTAGAAACACACCCTCAGTGTTCTCGATCAGTTCTTTTTGGTTTCTGTTGGGTTCTACTTCTTTCATTTCCCGCCCTCCTTTGGAATAACTAGATCCTTGTTTTCGATCTTTTCTAAGTCCGCGTCACCAACCGGAAAATCCGAAGTTCTGAAGTGGTTGTAATCTTCGATATTTTTTTCGAGGAATTCCTCGAACCTATCCAGATCTTGTTTAAAATAATTAGTTTTCTTGAATTCGATCAATTTTTTCATTATGCTCTTACAAGCCTTCTCTACATACTTGTAAGAACCAATCTTTTCTTTACAGAACCGTATGAATTCGATGGTCGCCTTGCTTTCTAGTATTTCTTTCTTTTCAGTTTCATCTATCGTCTTTTTCTCAAAGAAATCCCTGTATTGATCGTATCCTAGTTTATTCAATACTTTTTTTCTGGTTTTAGATGATTTTAACCAATCATAGAGCTCTTTTCCTTGTACTATTTCGTTGAAGTTCTTTGGAAAATATTTTACAGTCACCTCATTATCTGAAAAGTTATCCTCTCCAGATAGAACATCCCTAAGATTGCCAAGTAGATGGTAGTAAGTGAATCTTATCGGATCTCCATCGTGATACTGTCTATGATGTGTGAGATACATCTTTGCCTGAAAATCAGGCCTCTTTTCTATATCTTCGATATCGGATTGTTTCATGATTTTATAGATGGATTTCTTCTTACCAGATTTGTGGTCTACAATATGATCTTCATCGAGTATAAGGTCGACTTTGCCTTTAGCCCCTATTTCTTCGTTGTAGAAGGAGACTTCAGTGTTTTCGGTAGTTATAGGTTCATCCAACAGTTCTGAGAAAATATTTTCGGTGTATTTTTTCTCGTAACCTCTAGGACTCTTTATTTTTACCTCATAATCATCTAAAAATGATACGATATTTTCCATACCTATTTTTATCCTAGTCTTAACTTCGGACAATTGGTGTTCCTCTAAGAACGGTTTTAACTCCTCTACCACGCTCTGCACAAGCGGATCGAGATCTTTACACTTATTTGGATGATTCATATAGAACTCAGCGAAGTCATGAAAGACTCTTCCACTTCTGAAGTAGATCTTGTCAGGTTTATCTATCAATTCAGAAAAAAATTGATCTTTAGGACAGAATGCAAGTCTGTTCAGAGTTGACTGACTTATTGTTTTAGTAGGCTGTGGGTCTGTATCGATATCTTCTTTTTCGAAATTGAGGATGGAGCTCTCGATCATTTTTTTGTTCCATTCATGTTTTAGATCTTCAAATGAATTTATCTCCTCTTTACAGAATTCATTTAGATAAAAAGAAGGCACGATCTTTTGTCCCATCTCGCTGTTCTTGACCATATAATACTGTTGCTCTCCATTTTGTAGGAGGATCTCAAAATCTTTTTTCTTTTGTTCATCGAACCGTTCTTTGTCGATCCATGGATGTGCAGGAGGTTCTGGAGTCCATGATGTTCCCATGCCAAGATAGAAAACGTAAGGTCTATCGATGAAGGTAGATGTGTTAGGGGATGCTATCAATACACCTTGTCTAGCACTTTTTATCTCGATATCAAAACTTTCTATATAAAGTAGTAGCGAGTTGTATCTTTCCGGTGTGATTTTTTCCTCAAGGACCCCTATGTTCCGAAGATGTTCCCTTATCAGATATTTATCTTCTTTGAACATTTCTTCTCTCAATAGTTCTTCAAAAGTCAGGTCCGGTATCTTTTTAAGTAGTTTTTTTATTCCGTCCACTTGTTTACCATCGTGATGTTTCAAAAGATACTCCTCTGTTTTTGGATCGATCGGATCTTTTTGATCGATCAGCGGTTTTACATCTTCGACTCTCAATCCACTTCTAGAAAAGGAAACCTTTATCATATTCAAAAATTTTCTAAATGTCTCATTTTCGATCAAGTCTTCAGACACCATATATGGGATATCGTTCGAACGGAGGAGTGATTCTATTAGGTACCTATATTGAGACTCTTTTTCCATCACGATAGCCACATCTTTAGGATCCAATTTTTTTATCTGAGTGAGGACAGCTTCGACAATCTCGGTGGTAGAATTGTATATGTGAAAAGACGAGAGTTCCGTATCTGAGTTTTTGAAAACCTCTATCTTAGAATACTCTTCCGGAAGGACCTTTTTGTCAAGATTACTGAATTGATATTCAGAGATCACCGCGACCTTCTTTCTTTCAGGTATGGTATACCTCTCTACAGCGGTAAATGGATTTATGGTATTCTTCAGCACTTTCAATATATTTTCTATATCTTTCTCATTATTTTCCCTTTCATTGAATGCATTGGTGGGGTCGCCGGTCTCTTTCCAGCTGTTCAATATATCTTCTAATAAGTATATGGCACGCTTCCAATCGATATCCGTTTCATCTATTATTTTTAAAAAAAGCTCAGATTTCTCTCTGAATATCTTTTTATCTGGACTCAACTCGTTCAAAGCGAGTCTTCTAGGGGTTGTAGCGAAGTGACCCAGTCTTGGTCTTTCAAGCCTTGCATTTAAAGCATCGGCAAGAGGTGCGTCGACTGTTAAAACTAGGTCATAAGATTTCACCTCTTGAAAGAGTTCTTCTATGGACCTAGTTTCATTGACTTTTAAGGGGATCTGTTCAACCATCTGATCATCCATTGATGACATGAGTTTTTACTATTTATCTTTTCATAGAGCTTAAATTGTTGAGTCTATCGTAAGTATTCATCATCTTCATTTCTAGTGAATAGATAGAGAGCGTAAGATAACAACCAATGTGATCCTCCGTAATCTTTNACGAAGGCATTTTTCAATCCTTCTTCAGCATGTTTTTTGGCACTTTCGATGAATAACGATCTGTGATCAACGTCTTCAGGTAGAGNTCTACCTATATCACTCAAACACCAACTTCTAGAGATATTCAAGCCGACGAGATGGAATTTCATCAACTCATCGAGTTGGACTTCGATCGGTTCGAATATAGGTACATCATCATTGTTGAGTTCCGGTAAGAATCTATCGAACCATTCTAGGAATTCATTCTTATCCAATATTTTTTGCATGAGATGAGCTTCTACTAGCGCTGGAGAGAGAAAATCCCATCCTATCGGCTCATATTCGATAGGTGCTTCTCGATCTTCTAGAAAGAATTCCAAGGATTTATCTTTCACTTTATTTTCCATGTTTTTGTTTCCTTTGATTTTAGAATAATCGAGTATCCTTTCTAAAGCGAAGGCTGAATTTTTATGCGTACCCACTCTTAAGGGGCGTTCTTGTTTCAGAAATCGTGTCTCGATCAAGTCCAGTAACTTATTTTCGATAGGCGATAGATCGTTTTCCCATTTTTGAGAAAGTTCGCTATTCCAAAGATTCAACTCTGCCATGAGTGACATGAACCANGCCCATCCATACGGTTTTTCAAAATCTTCGTTCTTCTTGAGATGATGTAATTCTTCTTCAGCCTTTTCTTTCGAAAAGTTCTGTTCTAATCTCTCGATTATTTCGTTTTTCAGTGGGTGTTCATCGAACAATCTGACCTGTCTAACCAAACTCCAGTGACTGTGCACGGAAGAATGCCAGTCGAAACATCCATAGAATATCGGATGCTGCTCTCTAGGTCTTTCGAACGAATCGACAGATTTGATAGAGTAGACGAAGTGCGGAAATTCCTTTTCGATGCAGTTGAGAGGCGCTTGAGCGAGTTTACTGAGAAGCTCTTTATCCATCCAATCTTTTCTACCAGAGATGATACTTTCGATATCATGTTTTTTGATAACTTCTACATCCTCTTTATTTGAACCTGACATGGATCATACCAACCGAGATATGAGTTTTTCAACTTTTTCTTTACCGATTTCATCTTTTATCTCTTCTGAACTCAAAGATAGCTCCTCGATAAATTCTCCTCCCTTTGGTTCTAACTCGTCTCTGATCTTATCAAATGTCATGCTGGGTCCACCTCCTCCATGAGTTAGAAAAGGAACCACTTTAGTATCCTCTAAACCCTCACATTGGTCCATGTAAGCGTTGACAGGAGTAGCCGGTTTTCCACACCAGACAGGAGTACCTATGAACAAAAGATCAAAATCACTCAGATCCGTTATTATAGACTCTATTTTTGCCTTGACTTCTTCTTTTGCATCCTCTACATTCTTTTCGTAAGATTTCTTTTGACTTCTATCTATAGCGATAGTTTTCACACTTATACCTTCACTCTGGATGGATCTAGAGATCATCTTAGCTACTTTTTCTGTATTCCCTGTCTGTGAATAATAGATCACGATAGCTTTCATCTTTATCACCTTTTTATTCTAAATCATAAGCGAATCTCCTTCACACAGCAAATTCACTTCTAAATCACTTTCACTTTCTAATTTTATTTTAAACCGTTTAGGAGCCGCATCTCTCTCATGAAAAGGGATCACAATCTTGGGTGAGATGATCTTCGCAGCCTCTACCGCTTCATCTATATCCATGGTGTAAGTCCCATCGATGGGCAGGAAAGCTACGTCAACATCTTGAAGATGTTCCATCTCAGGTATCTTTTCCGTATCTCCCGGATGATAGATGGTTTTTCCTCCGATAGTTATCAGATAACCGACTCCATCACCTTTTTGATGAAATGGTTCTCCCGAATCTCTCTTTCTTTTGATGTTGTAGGCATGTGTAGATTTGATTTTTAACCAATCATTGGCAAAGTTTTCCTCAGGATTTAGACTTACGAACTCTTGGTCTATCTCTCCTTCACAATTTTCAGGCGCTATGATGGTTGTTTGTTCATCTAACATCTTTCTGAAAGTTTCTTTATCACAATGATCGTGATGTTTGTGGCTTATCAGTAAGACATCAGCTTTATCAGGATCTTCATAGAACTCATCGATATCTCCCGACAAAGAATCGGGTCTATAAGGATCTATGTAGATGTTTTTTTCTTCAGATCTGATCAATACCGATGAATGAGCTAACCTCCTTATCTCCACAACCATGATTATCACCAAAGGATTATGCTTTTTTGGCTAAATAAGTTTATCTATTGATGGATATCAAAAAGAAAAATAAACACTGAGTTGTTAATTACGTTGATTGCTTCAAATTTTTGCGATACACTCATCGTGTTCCTCTCTTAAGGTTATTTCCGGACCATAAGGGAGAGGAAAGACTATAGATGAAAGACAAAAATGGAAAAATAAGAAAGGTTTTTATTTTCCAGAGATCGTTACATCGTTCAATTTTGCAGATGGGAGGTCCATCTTGATCTCCCTACTTCCTATAGATTCGTAGACTTTCTTATGATCATCTGCAAGTTCTATGGTTTCTAAAACCTCAGGTAGGTTACCAGACACCATAGCACCTTCAACTTTACCTTTTATCTCTCCATCATCGACGAGCCATGCTGGTGTCGCAACAACACTGAAGTCACCACTGGCTGGATTGAGAGTATGCGCGCCCATCACACCATCGACCAGGATGCCTTTATCAGGCAGAAGTTTTTCTCTATCGATGTTCTTCCCTCTCAGAACGATGTTCCTATCCGATATATCCGGTGGATTTTTGAATCCCCCTCGCAGACCGTTCGCGGTACTTTCAGTATCGCTTTTTTCAGCCTCCTTAAGATCATAGATGAAACTGTTTAAGAAACCGTCTTTTATTATCTGTACTTCTCTGCTGGGTACGCCTTCATCGTCGAACCGACCGCTTCCTATCCCCCAGTCCTTTGTGGGATCGTCTTTCATGTTGAAGTTTTCTGACGCGACCTTATCACCTTTTCTACCCTCATAAACTGACTTTCCCTTACGTATGTTCTCGCCGTTTATTGCCGGAACTATCCCGAACCACATCAACATCGCGAAAGCGTCAGGATTCATCATAACCGGAATTTTCCCTTTAGGTAGTTCCGATTTTTCTCTCAAAGAGTCGACTTTCTCCGCGGCCGTTTTTCCAATATCTATGAAATCAAGGTCCATCTTTCTAGAAGATCTAGATTCGCTGGCATTGATGGATGTCTTATCCCCATGTATCGTGGTCAAAACACCTGCTGAAACCGAGGTACTTTTTTCTTTCAACAAAACGTTATTGGTATTACCGAGTACTTTCATACTGTCACTTATACCTAGACTACCTCTTGTTGGGATTATATCATCCTTTACACTTTTAGCTCCGTCTATCACCTTTTGAGTTAATTCTGCACCTTCAGAAGAAGATTCGAATATATCCTCGTCAAAAGTCCTCGGTTCTGGTGTATCATCTTCTTTTGGAAGTCGCAATTCAAGTTTTGGAGAGATTTTAGAGAGTTCCTCCGCTATTCTCACGCCTTTTTCTTCTTCTCCTGGGGTGCAGTATCCGAAGCCTATCTTTCCATCTTTTTTGATTCTTATACCAAGGCCCATATCTTCGTATTCTGAACTATCAGCCAATTCTCCTTTTTTAATGGAATAACTGATGTTTTTTTCTTTCAATCCGTAAACGTCCCCTTCTAGATTCTTTTTTTCTATCAGTTCTAATGTTTCCTTTACACTATCTACAAGTTTTTCGTTCATTCTCTACCACCTACCGTTACTTCAGAAATCAAAACGTTAGCTCCTCCGTCTGTCACCGCGGCTGTTTGACCTTTTCCGCAATGTCCGATCCCTGTTTCCATATCCTTTGTTATACCTGTTATGTTTTGAAGAGTTTTCAAGGTAAAACCGTTGAAACTCACATCTCTTAGTGGTTTAACTATCTCTCCATCTTCAACCAAGTAGGCCTCTTGGGCATTGAACTGAAAAGTTCCTTCGCCTGTGTTAACTTGCCCTCCGCCTGAAGATTTTGCGAAGACCCCTTTATCTACTTCTTCAACTAACTCTTCAAAATCCATATCGCCCGGCTCCATTATCGTATTACTCATCCTTACCAGCGGTTTAACTCTGAAATCTTCTGCTCTAGCTCCTCCATTGGGGATCATATCGAGTTTCCAGGCGTTCTCTCTATCGAGTATGAAGTCGTTAAGTATTCCGTTTTTCACTAGTATCCTGTTTCTAGCTTTCGTACCTTCGTCGTCGAAAGGAAATGAGCCATAACCTTCCATGGTAGGATTGTCTTTTATGGTGACGATATCTGATGCGACTTTTTCACCTATCTTTCCTTCTAAACAGCTATTCCCAGTGGAGACCAGATCGCTTTCCGCAGCGTGTCCGAAAGCTTCGTGGGAGAACACACCGGCCAGATGTGGATCCATTATCAACGACATCTTTCCACTCGGTGGTGTCTCCGCTTCTAGTAAAGTTTCTAATCTTTCCAATACCACGTCTTTTTTCTCGTGAGCTTTTTCTGTCAGTTCATATCCTCCTGTGCCCCCTATACCTTCACTAGCTCTTTGTATCGTATCACTTTTTCCCGTTACAATCATGTATGTGACTATCCTGGGTATCTTCATCTCCACATGAGTGCCGTCGCTTGTAGCGATCTCTTTCTTCACAAGTCTGTCTCCATATATTAATTCAGTAGATCTTACGAAATCTTCGCTCAACTGTTGTTCTAATTCCTTCAAAAAGGAGACTTTTTCTTCGATGGAGATGTCTAAGAAGTTTTCTTTCATCTCGATTTCAACTTTCTCTTGATGTGTGTCCACATCGGCCATCCCCGTTTCTTCTTTTTTGTATTCGTTGCTTTTTTTAGCCATGGATAGGGCTCTATCCGCAGCCTCTTCTAGTTCATCAAGATTTGATGTTCCTATATTCCCCCATCCATTTTCATAAAGCACTCTGACCATAGCGCCCTCTTCTTTACCACTTGTAGCCTTGTCTATATCACCATCTTTCAATGTCAATCCAGTCTGTTCCCATTTTTCCTTTCTAATGTCGCAGTAATCGGCACCTTTTTCCTTCATATGACTTATGATACTTTTCAATGACATGTTGAGATGTAATGGTTTTTAACTAATATAATTTCTTACAATTTTCATTTTTTTCTTAAATTGTTTCCTCAAGTTTGATAAGTTGTAAAACGATACCCCCTCCAATCAATGCAGCCATGATATCTAATACTGTATAATTCAAGCTTCCTACAAAATTTGTTCCTATTAGAACGTCTAAAGCAAAAAGTGATAATTTTTCTAAAAATATTATGGTCAGAAGGGTGGTCAAACTTAACATAGGTATCATCCATAGAGGTATCTCAAGCGGATCATAATTTTGATCTACATATATTAAGCCAAGAAATATAGATAGGGTGATCACCATACCTCCAACGAGATGTGTTACCAATGTCCACCATTCAAACCTGGGATAGAATCTTAATATCTCGCCCATCAAGAATAATAGAAGAATTATAGAAAACCAAAATTGAAATGTATTGGGTATGGTTTTTTCTATCCCTTGTTTAGATATGAATGGAATAATAGAAAAAGCTAGAGCAGGCAAAGAAAGAGCCATAGCCCGAAAGTTGGAAGTAAAAGCAGCATAAACAATTATTATTATGATACCGAAAGGTAAAACTTTCGTGATCCAAGGGAAATCATAATACAAGGTTTTTCCGAAAAAGGAATTCAATAGTGATATAAGGTCCTTTTTTGGTGTTTTAGACATGAAATAGCTTTTAGAAGTGAAGGGTTTCTCTGTCTTTAAGCCACTGTCCTTCCTTCTGTTCAAATATCTTAATAAAATGATGGTCCCTAAGGTAGCCGAAATAAAGATGATCAAGAATTCTATCATCAACTGCTCGATCCCTAATAGATATTCACTCGCAAAGTATAGATCGCTGAAAAACTTTGTGATTCCAAACACGGCTCCTATAGATAGAGAAAAACTAAAAATGAGAAATAAAGTAAAATGCAGATTTGTTTTAAACCTTGTATAGTAAATGAGATTAAAAATGATCATAAAACTCAAAAACGGTATCATGATTCCAAGTGCTATATCACCAATATGGTCATAAAAATAGCCCATGCTAGAGATTCCCGTAGCCCCGATGAATAAAGGAATTAAAGACCATAAGAAGATATTCCATCTCATCTTTTTTTCACGGCTGACTTTCGATATACCTATCATTTGAACTAAAAAGAGTGAACTTATCAGTGACCATATCAGATCAGACCTCAATATAGAGAAAGATAGTGCAACCATCCCAGAAAAAACCCCAGATGAGATCAGAGGGATATCATTCAGAAAGTCAATAAATTTAATCTTCCATCTTGATATTTTATTTTTTCTTCTGAGTTCATTAAACACTTCAAACGGAGTCAAGAAACTCGATATCAAGAGTGCAAAAAAGGCGCCGATGGTATTAGATATCAAGTCATAAACTGTGTTTTGCAAATTAGGTTGTAGAGTAGTTCCAATAAAAATATCTATAAAAAATTCGAATATCTCCCATATAACTCCGATCGACAGTATGAAGATCAAAACAAAGAGCGGCATCATCCTTGGGGGAATGTCTAAGTTTAAAGAGATGTCGTTCAGATAAAACAGAAAGATGATTATGATGCTACCAACTATCATCCCTGCTAGAACATGGGTGAAAGGGTTCCACCATCCTATCGTTCGATGTAATTTCAAGGATTCGCCCCATGCATATAAAAATAATGCTCCCGAGATCCAGAAGTGAAAAGAAGGTGATACTTTGATTTTAGAAAATAGCGAATATATTGGAGAAATAACTGAAAGCACAAAACACATCAATGTAACAAAAAATCCCCATGAATCATTTATGAAAATATTGCCGAATACAAGAACTAATATGCTTATATGGAACATCAGAGAGGGGTGATTTAGATATCCACCTTTTCCATTCCAAAAAAAAGAATTTAAGCGTTCAAGGAAAGGTGAGATGATATTTTTTTCTTGTACTCGGAACTTAGCTTTCAATTGTTCGGTTTTGAGATAATCTTTGTATTTGAATTCATATTCATTTTTATATCGAATAAAAGCAAATACTCCGACCAAACCGAACATCATAACTACTATAAGATCGACCATCAAATATTCGTTCCCGAGTAGATAGCTAGTATCAAAGAAACGGTCGCTCATGAATTTCCATATCCCTGCAAGAGCTCCGCCGGCTAAAGAGAAAAGAAATATGAAAGCCGAAGAGAAAAGAAAATTAGTTCTAAAGTCACTATTGTTGTATATCATCGAGAGAAGTGTCATAATTCCTAGGATTGGTAATATAGCTGCAAAAGCAATTTCTCCTAAAGGACTATAGATAGGGGCAAATGTTCCTATAAATAATGGGATCCAACTTATTTTTAGAATCTTCCATTTGATCGTTTCTTCCTGATAGATCCTTGACATTCTTAAAACTATGAGGATGAAGAAAAAACTAACTCCGATCCAAACTGGATCCTCTCTGAAAAGAGCGAGAGCAAAAGCTACGAATCCAAAAAATACTCCTCGTAATAGGAATGGACGGTCATAGGTGTTTTCACTCATCTCTAAAAAGAAATATGAAATCAACCCCTATTTAAAGTTGAAGTGCTTAACTATAATTACAATGGCTTAGAGATCTATGAGTATAAAAACAGATGAATTCTTCAACTCTACTTGAAATCTTTTCGGAATTTACCCGGTCGGAGATTTTCATTTATTTTCTCGCGTTTTCGCGGGGGATCCGCACTCATAAATATTTTTTTAATATTATTAATCTGGAAGATTTAGGTATTTAAAAGTATATAAAGCGTCATACGCTTTGTTTTAAAACTCTACCATGAATCGTCCCAAAAATCGTCTGACGAAAGCTTTTTAACCTTATAATTAATCGTGATTTCCCTAACGGCGGGCCCCTATAGATGGGAGAAAAGACGATGAATATATGTCTTTACTCTAAAAAGGCGTAGGCCTAGACCTCCACTTGAAACGGAGGGGTTTACAGGGGTCCTCGAAACAGGAGGAAAAGTCGTGATAGGTCAAGAAAACGTGTTCAAATCTCACATGGACTCCAAGTCCCTATTCAAAGGGGATCGAGATATGCTCCGTCCCTCTTATGTTCCTGAGGACCTACCTCATAGGCAGGAACAGATAAATGATCTTGCTTCGATAATGGTCACCGCGTTAAGAGGTAACAGACCTTCTAATGTTTTGATATTCGGTAAAACAGGTACTGGTAAGACCGCAGTGGTAAGATACCTTGAAAGGGAGATAAATCGCTTAAAAAGAGAGAACAAAGAAAGTGAACTTAACACTGAATTTGCGGATTATGATATTGACAAAGTCGAATATGTTTACATTAACTGCGAGGTAGTAGATACACACTACGGCGTTATGAAGAACATCGGCAACAAATTCGTTGAAGATTGGGATGAACAGATACCCTTTACAGGATGGCCGATGGAAAAAGTCTATGAGTCACTAAAAGACAGGATAGAGGAAGAGGAGAGAGTGGTTGTTATAATACTGGACGAACTCGATAAATT
>SL_8KL_010_SEDDRAFT_10002429_pt1 | contig 15780 bp, 27 predicted proteins | sample SodLakKL_010_SED_4_FD_11160 | JGI IMG/M metagenome (IMG submission 11160) | reverse complement strand
CCGGGTATATCCGCCGGAAACTTCGGCAAACCGGATCGGCGCCTGCCTGAACAGCTTGCGGAGAACATCCTTCTCGCGGATAATGGCCGATGCCTGGCGCATGGCGTGAAGGTCCCCCCGCTTGGCAAGCGTAACCAGGTGATCGGCCCATCTTCTGAGTTCCTTGGCTTTTACGTCCGTGGTCCGGATGCGGTCGTACTTGAACAGGGATGTGACCATATTTCGAAACATCGCTTTGCGATGGCTGCTTGTCCGATTAAGTTTGATGCCGCTCTTCTTGTGACGCATGACTAATTATCTCCGTGTTCCTGGTCTTCTTCCGGTGGCACGAATCCATCGATTTTCATCCCGAGGGAAAGACCCATTTCCGATAACAATTCCTTGATTTCGTTCAATGATTTTCTGCCGAAATTCTTGGTTTTCAGCATCTCGGATTCCGTCTTTTGAACCAGCTGGTAAATTTTGTGAATGTTGGCGTTGCGCAGACAGTTGGCGCTTCTGACCGAAAGTTCCAGTTCATCGACGTCCAGATACAGATTTTCATTAAACAGCTGCCCGGACTCCCCTTCCGCGTATTCCTGGGGGGCCGGTTCCTCGTCCTCATCGAAATTGATGAAGGCATTCATCTGCTCTTTCAGGATTTTCGCGGCATAGGCGACCGCGTCTTCGGGCCGCACGGAACCATCCGTCCAGACTTCCATGGTCAGTTTGTCATAATCCGTTTTCTGGCCGACGCGCGCATTGCCAACCAGGTAGCTGACCCGCTGAATCGGGGAAAAAACGGAATCGATGGCAAGGGTTCCGACCGGATCATCGGGATCCTTGTTGGCCTCTGCCAGATTGTACCCTTTGCCGGCCGCAACGGTCATCTCCATATTCAACTCAACGTCGGCGGTAATCGTTGCAATGTGCTGATCCGGATTTAAGACCGAAACGCGCCCGTCCGGACTGACGATATCGCCCGCGGTCACGACGCCTTCACCATTGGATCGGATCTCCACGGTCTTGGGTTCCGCATCTTCCATTTTGAGACGGACTTTTTTAAGGTTCAATATTAATTCGGACACATCTTCGAGTACGCCGTCTATGGTGCTGTACTCGTGCATCACGTCGTTGATCCTGACCGAAACAATGGCGGCCCCGTAAAGGGATGAAAGGATGATTCGCCGGAGGGAATTGCCGATGGTGATCCCGAATCCCCGTTCCAGCGGCTCCCATACAAACTTACCATAGGTCGCTGTCTGGCTGTCGATCTGAACCTTGCCGGGCAGAATGATTTCCCGCCAGTTCATGTATGTCAATTCATTCAAGGACATTATAATCTCCTTACTCATTTTGATCCCGATCCGAATGAACTGCTTTTCCGGATATCTCAGGAGATCCAGGAGAAACCGATCCGTAAAAAAGCGGCGACACCGAATGCATCACCTCACAGTTGCGTCCATTCAAAATGCTTCGACAACCAGCTGGTTTACTTGGAGTAAAACTCGACAATCTGGCTTTCCTGTATCGGCATCGTAATGTCTTCACGGACCGGCATCGCTTTGACCGTTCCCTTCAGGTTGTCCTTGTCCAGTTCCAGCCACTGCGGCATGCCCCTGCGAACGACGGCATCCACTGCATCGGTGATTGCCTGAACATTTTTACTTTTTTCGCGGATTTCAAGCACATCACCAACACGGGTCTGGTAGGATGGAATGTTGACCTTCTTACCATTGACAAGAAAATGGTTGTGTTTGACCAACTGCCTTGCCTGGGCCCTCGAATTGGCGAAGCCGAACCGATATACAACATTGTCGAGCCGTCTTTCCAGCATCACCAGAAGGGCTTCGCCCGTAATGCCTTTCCCGGCGTCCGCACGGTGAAAAAACAACCGGAACTGCTTCTCTCCAAGCCCGTACATCCGTTTGACCTTCTGTTTTTCCCGCAGCTGCAGGCCGTAGTCGGAAGTCTTGCCGCCACGACGCTGCCCGTGCTGTCCCGGCGGATAGGTTCGCCTGTCAATGGCGCATTTATCCGAATAGCAGCGGTCCCCCTTCAGGTATAACTTCAAATTTTCACGCCGGCAAAGCCGGCAGACAGATCCACGATATCGTGACAACGTATCCTCCCTCGTAAATATATATCGGATTGGTGCGTTTCAGACTAAACCCTGCGCCTCTTGGGCGGTTTGCACCCGTTGTGCGGCACGGGGGTGACGTCCTTGATCATAGTAACGGTAAGCCCCGATGCCTGCAAAGATTTTACCGCAGACTCCCGGCCCGGGCCAGGACCTTTGACATACACCTCGACATTTCTCAGCCCATGTTCCCGGGCCTTTTTCGCTGCGTCTTCAGAGGCGAGCTGGGCGGCAAACGGGGTGCTCTTCCGGGAGCCCTTGAACCCGTTCATGCCGGCGGTGGACCAGGAAATGACATTTCCGGCAGGATCGGTGATGGTTACAATCGTATTGTTAAACGAAGACTGAATATGCACCACACCGTTTAATATATTTTTTTTGACCTTTTTCTTCGTACGGACTGCTTTTCTTTTCGCCATCGGTTTTGCCTCTATTTACTTGGATTACTTTTTCTTTGCGCCGCCCTTTTTCTTGACCGCCGTACGCCGCGGCCCTTTCCGCGTCCGGGCATTGGTGCTGGTCCGCTGGCCTCTCGCGGGAAGAGACCTGCGGTGACGCAGTCCCCGGTAACAACCGAGGTCCATCAGGCGCTTGATATTCATGGACACTTCAGAGCGCAGTTCACCTTCCACCCTGTACTCATTATCGATGGCCTTGCGGATTTCATTGATTTCGGATTCGGACAGGTCGTCCGTCCGTGTTCTTTCATCAATACCGGTGGTTGACAAAATCCGCCGGGAAGTGGAAGGTCCGATGCCGTAGATATAGGTCAGTCCGACGACTATATGCTTTCCCCTGGGTAAATCAACTCCTGCAATTCTTGCCAATGGTCATGCCTCCTTGTTAGCCCTGCCGCTGTTTATGGCGCTTGTTGATGCAAATCACCCGGACTGTGCCCCTGCGCTTGATTATCTTGCAGTTGCGGCAAATTTTTTTGACGGACGCTCTAACTTTCATTTCAATCCCCTTTTATGCTTACGGCAAAACAGATGCGGGCGCCGCGACTTAGCTACTTTGATCGGTACGTGATCCGTCCGCGGGTCAGATCGTACGGTGAAAGCTCGACTGTAACCGAATCGCCGGGCAGAATCTTGATGAAATGCATCCGCATTTTGCCCGACAGGTGCGCCAGTATCTGATGCTTGTTTTCCAGTTCCACCTTGAACATGGCATTGGGCAGGGTTTCAAGCACCTTGCCCTGAACCTTGATCGGTTCTTCCTTGGTCATCCGGATCTCCCTTACGGATTGGATAAAAACGGTTGCTACTTTTTATGCTTTCCCGGTGTCGTGGTCAAAAAACCCTGATAATTCCGTGTGATCAGGTGCGACTGAATCTGCTGCACCGTGTGAATGGACACACCGACACAGATGAGAAGGGCCGTCCCGCCGAAATAAAACGGCACATTAAATTGCGTCATGAGAATGGACGGCAGCACGCATACGGCGGAAACGTAAATCGCGCCGGCGAGCGTGATCCGGGTCAGCACCCGGTCGATATAATCCGCGGTGCTCTGTCCCGGCCGGATGCCGGGAATAAAGCCGCCATGCTTCTTCATGTTTTCAGCCACATCCGACGGATTAAAAACGATGGCCGTGTAAAAGAAGCAGAAAAACACGATAAATGCAACGAAAAGCGCCTCGTAGATAAAGGCACCCGGCTGAAGGGACGCCGATACGTAGTTCATGATCGGCAGATCCTCGTAGAAACTCGCAATGGTTGCGGGAAACATGATCAGCGACGAAGCGAAAATTGCCGGTATAACCCCTGCAGTATTGATTTTAAGGGGCAGGTGGGTACTCTGTCCTCCGTACATGCGCCGTCCGACGACACGTTTTGCATACTGCACCGGGATACGCCGCTGTGCGGTCTCCATAAAGACGATGAAAGCGATCACCCCAAGCATGAAGACCACGAGCAGGATAATACCGAAAACCGCCATCTCGCCTGCAGTGATCATCTGGATGGTGTTTCCGATGGCAACCGGCAGGCGCGCGACAATACCGGCGAAAATGATCAGGGATATACCGTTTCCGATACCGTGTTCGGTAATCTGCTCGCCCAGCCACATGATAAAGGCGGTTCCGGCCGTCAGGGTGATCATGGTCATCAGCCGGAAGGCCCAGCCCGGATCATTTACAATTTCGACCCCGCCGGGGCCGCTCATGTTCTCGAGCCCCACCGATATGCCGAAACCCTGGATAAGGCTGAGCAGGATGGTCCCGTAGCGGGTATACTGCGTAATCTTTTTCTTTCCCTCTTCGCCCTCCTTGGAAAGGCGTTCCAGGTGCGGAATCACCACTTTCAGAAGCTGCAGGATAATCGATGCGCTGATGTAGGGCATGATCCCCAGGGCGAAAACGGACAGGCGCTCCAGGGCCCCGCCGGAAAACATGTCAAAAATACCGAAAATCGTGTCCTGGTGCATGGCGAAAAACGCGGAAAGCGAATCGCCGTCGATTCCGGGGGTCGGAATGTGCACACCAATCCGGTATACCGCGAGCAGTGCAAGCGTGAAGAGAATTCTTCGCTTGAGCTCGGGTATTTTCAGTATGTTCTGGACTCCGGCGCCTGAAACAGCCATATTACGCGACCTCTACTTTACCGCCAGCAGCCTCGATCTTGCTTTTTGCCGATTCGCTGACTGCGGTTAGCTTCACCTGCAGGGCGGCTTCGATATCCCCCTGCCCCAGGAGTTTAACGGGCTTGCGGGTGTTTTTGAGTACGCCTGCCGAAACCAGGGCATCGGCGTCCACGGTTGCGCCGCTTTCGAACCCCTTGAGATCCCGGATATTGACAATCTCAAAAGACTTCTTGAATATATTGGTGAATCCGCGCTTCGGGAGCCGGCGCTGCAGCGGCATCTGACCGCCCTCGTAGCCGGGGCTCACACCCCCGCCGGAACGGCTGTTGAACCCTTTGGTTCCGCGTCCGGCTGTCTTCCCATGGCCCGAGCCAACGCCCCGCCCGAGTCGCTTTCTATTTTTCCGGGAGCCCTTTTCCGGTGCCAGATCATGCAATCTCATCAGGTTTCCTCCACGCGAACAAGGTGAGATACTTTGTTCGCCATTCCCCGAATGGCGGGGGTATCTTCCAGTTCAACTGTTTTATTCATCCGGGTAAGGCCCATTCCCCGCAACACCTTCCGGTGTTTTTCCGGACGGCCGACCATGCTCCTTACAAGGGTGATCTTCAATCGGGATGCCATATTACCGTTCCTTATTCTATCGATTCTTACAGTTCTTTATTCGAATGGTATCGATGTTGTGCGGCGCTCAGTGAGCGAATCTATAACTGATCGACGCTAAGTCCCCGTTTTGCCGCGACCTGTTCCCGGCTCTGCAGCCGGCTGAGTCCTTCAATGGTCGCCTTGACCACATTATGCGGGTTGTTGGTACCGATACATTTCGTCAGAATATTTTCCACGCCGACCGCTTCCAGCACCGCGCGTACCGCCCCGCCGGCGATAACGCCGGTACCCTTGCCGGCCGGCTTCAAAAGTACGGACCCGGCCCCGAAACGTCCCGTGATCTGATAGGGGATCGTACCGTCCACGAGAGGAATGGCGACCATGGTTTTTTTCGCTTTTTCAACGCCCTTCCGGATGGCTTCCGGAACTTCGTGGGCCTTGCCGAGGCCGTATCCGACGCTGCCTTCACCGTCTCCGACAACCACCATGGCGCTAAAGGAGAACCTGCGACCGCCTTTCACGACCTTTGCGACCCTGCTGATATGAACGACCTTGTCGATAAACAGGTTTTCGTCTGTGTCCTTTTTGTACAAAAGATCGCCTCCTTGTTAATTTAAAAATCCAGCCCGGTTTCACGCGCACTGTCGGACAGGGCTTTGACCCGCCCGTGGTACTTGTAGCCATTGCGATCAAACACCGCCGTTTGAATCCCCTTGTCTTTCGCCCGCTGAGCGACTATCCTGCCGATTTCCCGGGCTGCCTGCACCTTGCTTTCCGGCCTTTGACCATCACGAACCTGCTTTTCCATGGTAGAAGCGGAAATCAAGGTCTGCCCCCGGGTATCGTCGATGAGCTGAGCATATATGTGTTTTGCGCTGCGAAAAACCGTAAGGCGCGGGCGGTCCGGTGTACCGGAAATCTTTGTTCTTATCCGTTTTTTCCTTTTCAGCCGCATGGCCTTTTTCGTATCCATGGCTCCCATGATTCAAGATCCTGATCGTTGTCGTTATTGTATCTGTAAACTGTCCTGCCTGCCGGGTACATATTCCGCCGAATCACGCAGCGTTTAATCTAGCAGCCTGCCGTTTAAAAATGTCAGAACCGCCACAGCCCCCGAAATACGGCGAATAATTTATTTACCGGTTTTTCCGGCCTTCCGGATGATGGTTTCCTCGGCGAACTTGACGCCTTTGCCCTTATACGGCTCGGGCGGACGGAACCGCCGGATGGATGCGGCGGCAAAGCCAACCCTTTCCTTGTCAATGCCGGATAGCTTGATGGTATTTCTCTCCACCTGCGCGGACACCCCTTCCGGCAGCTCGAACTGAATCGGGTGCGAGTACCCGAGGTGCAGATCAACCGTGTTTCCCTTGACTTCTGCACGGTAACCGATGCCGTTGATCTCAAGAACCCTTTCGAATCCCTGGCTCACACCGGTAACCATATTGGCGACCAGTGCCCGAGCTGTCCCCCACTGGGCCTTGGTCTTCTTATCGTTTCGCCGTATGCTCAAAAGTATCTGATCATCCTCGATATTCAGATCCACATCCGGGTGAATCGCACGGCTCAGCTTGCCCTTGGCGCCTTCCACCGTAAGGATCCTGTCGGCAAATGATATCTTGGTTTTATCCGGTACCGGGACCGGTTTTTTACCTACGCGAGACATGTTATCAACTCCTTGATTGCTACCAGATATTGCAAAGGACTTCGCCGCCGATATTCTCCGCTCTCGATTGCTTATCCGTTTTCAATCCCCTGGAAGTGGACAAAACGGCAATACCCAATCCATTCAACACCGGCTTGATTTCTTTACCGCCCACGTATACCCGCCGGCTCGGCTTGCTAGCCCTTTCAATGCCGTATATGACGTGATTGTCATTCTTATCGTATTTCAGATAAATCCTGAGGATACCCTGCTTGTTGTCCTTAATGAACTTGTAATTCTTGATGAATCCCTCGTTTTTCATCAGGGCCGCAAGCTGGACCTTGAGTTTGGAACCTGGAATATCCACGCTTTTGTGCCTGGCTCTGCCGGCATTCCGGATCCGGGTCAACATATCCGCCAATGGATCGGTTATGCTCATGATCTTGCTCCATTATATCCATCGAAATGGGATGATAGGTTTTCTGTTTTTCTGCTTTCCGGTTTTGCTGTATCGCAAAAGCCGCGTAAAATCAATCGCCTGACCGGCCACAGGGCAGACGGATAGACGAAAACGGACGATTTTGCCGGATTACCAGCTTGACTTTTTGACTCCCGGCAACAGCCCCTCGGATGCCATATTCCGGAAGCAGATCCGGCAGATGCCGAAATGCCGAAGGTACCCTCTTGCCCTGCCGCAAAGCGGGCACCGGTTATACCTTCTGACACCAAACTTTGGCTTTTTCATAGCCTTGACCTGAAGCGCTTTTCTCGCCAAACTATCCTCCTTGTCGCTGCAATACACGCTGATGCGCTGCAGTAATCAGTTGCGAAACGGCATGCCGAGCAGTTTCAGCAGTTCCTTGCCTTCGGCATTGTTTCTTGCCGTGGTAACGATCGTAATATTGAGTCCCTTGATGGCGTCGACCTTGTCATAGTCGATTTCCGGGAAAATGATCTGCTCCTTGATGCCCAGGGTGTAATTGCCGTACCCGTCGAAAGCCTTTCCGGAAATACCACGGAAGTCGCGAACACGCGGAAGCGTAACGTGAATGACTTTCTCCAGAAAGTCCCACATACGGCGCCGCCGCAGGGTCACCATGCAGCCGATGGGCATCCCTTCACGAACCTTGAAGGCGGCGATCGATTTCTTCGCGCGCGTGACGACCGGGGCCTGCCCGGTAATACTCTTGATCTCCGCCTGGGCGGAATCAAGGACCTTTATGTTCTGGATCGCTTCGCCGAGCCCCATATTCACGACAATTTTTTCCACCTTCGGAATCTGGTGGATATTTTCGTAGCCGAAGGTCTCTTTGAGTTTCGGTGCGACCTCATTTTCGTAGTGCGTTTTCAACGACATGACTCCTTACCCTCCGGTACCGTCCCCTACTTGGAATCCATAGTTTCATTGCATTTGGAGCAGATGCGCACCTTCTCGCCGCTGTCCAGCGTTTTAACGCGGATCCTCGCGGGTTTTACGCAATTGCTGCAGATGATCATGACGTTTGACCAATGAATCGGCCCTTCCGCCTCCATGATCCCACCCTGGGGGTTCTTCATGCTGGGCTTGACATGCCGCTTGATCATATTGGCCTTTTCAACCAGCAGCCGATTCTTTTTCTTATCGACACGGATCACTTTGCCGATTTTTCCCCGGTCTTTTCCTGCAATGATCTTAACCTTGTCTTCTTTTCTGATGCGCGTGCTGTCTTGTTTTTGCATGATCCGCCTATCCTTTTGCAACCTTGGATCGATAATTATAATACTTCGGGTGCCAGTGAAATGATCTTCATAAAACGGCCGGCACGAAGTTCCCTGGCCACGGGTCCGAAAATACGGGTCCCGATGGGTTCCCGGTGGGCATTGATAAGCACGGCGGAATTGTCGTCAAACCGGATGTACGAGCCATCGGGCCTGCGGGTTTCCTTTTTGGTCCGTACCACGACGGCTTTGAGAATATCGCCCTTTTTCACCTTTGAATTGGGTATCGCCTCCTTGACTGAGACCACGATAATATCGCCGATACGGGCATACCGCCTGCGTGAGCCGCCCAGGACCTTGATGCAGTAAACCTCTTTAGCACCCGAATTGTCCGCAACAGACAATCTTGTTTCAGATTGAATCATTTTCTCTATCCCCTATATCATGAAACCGCTTTTTTAAGAATGCGGCTTACCCGCCATCGTTTTTTCCTGCTCAGGGGCCTCGATTCCGTAATCATCACGCGATCCCCCACGCCGCATTCGTTTCTTTCATCATGGGCTGCGAACTTCGCATGCCGCCGAATGTACTTGCGGAATTGAGGGTGCTGTATGAGTCGTTCCACCTGAATCGTTACAGTCTTGTCCATCTTATCGCTCAAGACCGTACCCACAAGCTGCCTTTTCATGCCTCGTGTCGTTTTCATAGCCGTCCGTTCGGTCCTACCTGGAGTTTAGTTCTTTTTCGCGCCGGATGGTTTTCACCCGGGCGATATCCCGCCTGACCTGCTTGAGCCTGCCGGTGCTCTCCAACTGCCCGGTCCTGTGCTGAAAGCGCAGGTTGAAGTGGGTTTCAACCAGCTCGGCGAGCTTGCTGTCAAGTTCCTGGGTGCTCAGACCTTTAAATTCCTTTGCCTTCATCAGATCTGGCTCCTTTCAACGATCTTGGTTTTAACCGCAAGCTTGTGGGATGCAAGACGCAGCGCCTCGAAAGCGAGTTCCCTGGGNACCCCTTCCATCTCGTAGAGAATCCGGCCCGGTCGGATCACCGCGACCCAGCCTTCCGGCGNCCCTTTCCCTTTTCCCATTCTGACTTCCGCGGGTTTCTTGGTAAAAGGCTTATCCGGGAATACGCGTATCCACATTTTGCCNCCGCGCTTGACTTTGCGGGTCATGGCGATACGGGCCGCCTCGATCTGGCGGTTTGTAATGGTTCCGCACTCCACGGCCTTGAGCCCGTAGTCACCGAAATTAAGTGACGAACCCCGCTGGGCTTTACCGCGCATCCGGCCTTTTTGTTTTTTTCTGTATTTTACCTTCTTGGGACTCAGCATGATTTACTCCTGTCGATTACTTCGAATCGGCGCCAGCAGCGGTTCCTGCCATGCGGTCGTCTAATATCTCGCCCTTGAATATGTAAACCTTGACACCGATCGTTCCGTAGGTAGTCCGGGCTTCGGCAAGGCCGTAATCGATGTCCGCACGCAGCGTATGAAGCGGCACCCGCCCTTCCTTGTACCATTCGGTCCTTGCCATTTCAGCGCCGGCAAGCCGCCCGGAGCAAATGATCTTGATTCCATGGGCACCAAAGCGCATGGCGGAGGAGACACAGCGTTTCATGGCACGGCGAAAGGCGACACGGCGAACAAGCTGATTGGCGACGTTTTCGGCAACAAGTTGGGCATCGAGTTCGGGCTTGCGCACCTCGTTGATGTCAACCATTACCTGTTCAGCGGACACGATTTTTTCAAGCTCTTTTTTCAGCGCCTCGATTTCGGAACCCTTTTTCCCGATAATGATTCCAGGGCGCGCTGCATGAATTTTGAGCCGGATTCGCCTGGAGGACCGCTCGATTTCAATTTTCGCAATGCCGGCGTGGTAGAGCTTTTTCTTCAAAAAATTTCGAACTTTATGATCTTCGTAGACATTGGCCGGATAATCCTTGCCGGCATACCAGCGTGAACTCCATGTCCGATTGATGCCCAACCGCATCCCTATTGGATTGACTTTCTGACCCAAGCCGCATACCTCCTTAGATATTAGACTACGCGTTGCCTTCGCTGACGATGACGGTTATATGGCTCGTTCGCTTCAAAATCCTTGTAGACCTGCCCCTGGCCCGCGGCCGGAACCGCTTTGCCGTAGGGCCTTCATCGACAATAACATTTTTGATCACAAGCGAATCGACATCGACGTTTCCCCTGTTATCTGCGTTGGCGACCGCCGAACGCAGAATCTTTTCCAGGATCCGGGCCGATTTCTGGGGCATGAACTTCAGCGTGTTCAACCCGTTTTCAACGGGTTTTCCCTTTACGGCCCCGACGATCCGGCGGACTTTCTGCGCCGATATCCGCATGTATCTTCCCGATGCCTTCACATCCATATCCGATTCCTCAATATGGTTTATTTCTTCATTTTCGATTTCTTATCGCCGGCATGCCCGTAAAAGGTCCGGGTGGGTGAAAACTCGCCGAGCTTGTGTCCGACCATGTTTTCGGAAACAAATACCGGGATGAATTTTTTCCCGTTATATACCGCAAGCGTCAGTCCGACCATCTCGGGTACGATGGTGGAACGCCTCGACCAGGTCTTGATGACCTTGGAAGACCGGGCTTCCTGGGCGGCGGTAATTTTCCGGAACAGCTTGGGGTCGATAAAAGGCCCTTTTTTCAACGAACGCGGCATAATCGCTCCTGTAAAACCATAGCGTTGTAAATGCTATGGAATAATTTGTCAATTTACTTTTTCTTGCGCCTTTTGACAATCAGGCGGGAACTTTGCTTGTTTTTGTTGCGGGTGCGGTATCCCTTGGTCGGCATGCCCCACGGGGAGCAGGGGTGCCTGCCGCCGGATGACCGGCCTTCACCGCCGCCCATGGGATGATCCACGGGGTTCATGACCACGGCCCTTGTGCGCGGCCGGCGCCCGAGGTGCCGCTTCCGTCCCGCCTTGCCCAGCGAAATATTGGCGTGGTCGATATTGCCTACCTGGCCGATGGTTGCGCGGTTGGCTACAAGCACCATCCGAACTTCCCCGGAAGGAAGCTTGACGGTGGCGTATTTGCCTTCCTTGGCCATCAGCTGGGCAAAAGCGCCTGCGCTTTTCACGATCTGTCCGCCCCGGCCCGTCTGAAGCTCGATGTTGTGTATATGCGTTCCCAGCGGGATGTTGCGAAGAGGAAGGCAGTTGCCCGCCCGAATGTCAACGTCCGCTCCGGACATCAGCGTATCCCCGACGGAAACTTTGGCCGGTGCCAATATGTATCGTTTTTCCCCGTCCGCGTAATGCAGTAGCGCTATCCGTGCGGAACGGTTGGGGTCGTATTCGATGGTCGCGACCTTGGCGGGAATGCCGTCCTTGTCCCGCTTGAAATCGATGATCCGGTAAAAGCGCTTGTTGCCGCCACCCCTGTGCCGTGCCGTCATCCGGCCGTTGGCATTGCGGCCGCCGGTCTTTTTAATGCTCCGGAGGAGGCTTTTTTCAGGCTTCGTCCGGGTGATCTCTTCGAACGACGAATACGTCTGAAAACGCCTTCCATGTGATGTCGGTTTGACTTTTTTAATCGCCATATCCAATTACCCCGCTTATACGCCTTCGAAAAATTTGATCCGGTTTCCGGGCATCAAAGTGACCAACGCTTTTTTCCGGTCCTTCCGTTTGCCCAGGATGCGGCCCCTGCGCTTGATCTTGCCCTTGACGTTCAACGTGCGCACATTGGCAACTTCCACATCGAAAATCGCTTCAACGGCCTTTCGGATCTGGACGCGGTTTGCGGTTTTCGCAACTTCGAAGGTCACCTGGTTCTGCTCTTCCCTCTGGATATTGCTCTTTTCCGTGTCAACCGGTCCGATGATTACCTGGTGTTCTTTCATGCCGCAAACCTCCCCTCGATTTCCCTGATCGACGGTTCGATAAGCACGAGTGTTTCGTGGTTCAAAATATCGTATACGTTCAGCCCCTCGGCCCGGAGCACCTTGACCCCCGGGATGTTCCTCGATGACAGCTCGAGGATTTCATCCTTCCGGTCCGTAACGATCAGGGGTTTTTTCAGTTCGAGCTGCCGGATGGCCGAGGCGACCGTTTTCGTTTTGATCTGATCCAGCGCAAACGCATCAATCACAATGATCGACTGGCTCTGCATCTTGCTGGAAAGTGCCATTTTCAGCGCCAGACGCCTGACTTTCTTTGGCACTTTAAACTCGTAAGACCGGGGGTCCGGACCAAATACGACGCCTCCGCCACGCAGGATGGGGCTTTTAATGTCGCCGCGCCGCGCCCGGCCGGTTCCCTTCTGCCTGTAGAGCTTGCTCGTGGATCCCTTGACATCCGAGCGGTGTTTTACCGCGGCGGTTCCCCGCCGTTTCGATGCCATCTGCATCCGTACAACCTCGTGCAGTATGCTTTTCTTGACCGGTACATTGAAGATCCCGTCGGGAAGCTCCACCTCTGAGACCTTTTCACCGCTTGTATTTTTGACCTCAACGACAGCCATGTTATCCCTCTTTATGTTGTGCCGGCAGCCGCCGGTGCGGGCGCACTCCGGTTACTTTGCCGCCACTGCACCCTTTGGCTTCTTGATTTCAATCGTTGCGTTCACGGGCCCCGGAACCGCGCCCTTGACCAGGATGAGATTCAGTTCGGGCCGGATATCGACGACTTCCAGGTTCCGCATGGTCTGCCGGGTATTTCCATAGCGGCCGGGCATTTTCTTGCCCTTGATGACCTTGGACGGCCAGGCGCTGTTTCCGATGGATCCTGGCAGACGATAGTTGTGGGACCCGTGGGTCTTGCGACCAAGCGCAAACCCGTGGCGCTTGGTGACGCCGGAAAAGCCGCGCCCCTTGTTCTTTCCGGATACATCGATCCGGTCGCCTACGGAAAAGATTTCGCTGTCCAGGGCAATGGTCTGGCCCACTTCGAAATCCTCGGGATTTTCAACCCCGAACTCCCGCAAAAAGGCGTAGCATTCGCCCCCGCTCTTATCGAAATGCCCCTGTGCCGGCTTATTGACCCGCTTCTTTTTCTTCAGGCCAAAACCGATCTGAAGGGCATTGTAGCCGTCCGTTGCTTTCGTCTTGACCTGGGTTATCCTGCACGGCCCCGCTTCGATCACCGTTACCGGGATATATTCCCCGTTGCTGCCGAACAGGCTGGTCATTCCGAGTTTTTTGCCTAACATTCCTTTGATCATATCATCACCAAGCCATATCTACAGTTTGATATCCACGTCCACACCCGGGGAAAGATCAAGTTTCATGAGCGCATCCACGGTCTGCTGGGTCGGGTCCTGGATGTCGAGAAGCCGCTTGTGGGTCCGCACCTCGAACTGCTCCCTGGATTTCTTGTTCACATGGGGCGAACGAAGCACCGTGTATTTGTTGATACGCGTGGGAAGCGGAATCGGTCCGACCACCCTGGCACCCGTTTTCCTGGCGGTATCCACGATATCGGTTACCGATTGATCCAGAAGCTGATGGTCGTAAGCCCTGAGCCGGATTCTTATTTTCGTGTTCGTAATCATATCCTGTATTTTACCTATTCGATGATTTCACTTACGACGCCGGCGCCGACGGTCCGGCCGCCTTCACGAACGGCGAACCGCAGCTCCTTTTCCATCGCGATCGGCGTGATCAACTCCACCGTACCCGTCAGATTGTCACCGGGCATCACCATCTCCACGCCCTCGGGAAGCGTCATCACGCCCGTCACGTCCGTGGTCCGAAAATAAAACTGCGGACGATACCCGGAAAAAAACGGCGTGTGGCGACCGCCTTCATCCTTGCTCAATATGTAGACCTCCGCCTTGAACTTCGTGTGCGGCGTGATCGACTTGGGCTGTGCAACCACCTGGCCGCGCTCCACCTCGTCACGCTTCGTGCCCCGAAGCAGCAGACCCACATTGTCGCCGGCCTGACCCTCGTCCAGAAGCTTGCGGAACATCTCCACGCCCGTGCATACCGTCTGAATCGTCGGGCGCATCCCCACGATCTCGATCTTGTCGTTCACGTGAATGATACCCCGCTCCACGCGACCCGTCACAACCGTGCCCCGGCCGGATATCGAAAACACATCCTCGATCGGCATCAAAAACGGCTTGTCAACGTCACGCTCCGGCTCCGGTATATACGAATCAATCGCATCCAAAAGCTCCCAGATACACTTGGCATCCTCGCTGTCCGGATCATCCGACTCCAGCGCCTTCAACGCCGACCCGCGAACGATCGGAATATTGTCGCCGTCAAAATCGTAGTTCGACAAAAGCTCCCGAAGCTCCAGCTCCACCAGCTCGATCAGTTCCTCGTCGTCCACCATGTCGCACTTGTTCAAAAATACCACGATCCGCGGCACACCCACCTGACGCGCAAGCAAAATGTGCTCCCGGGTCTGCGGCATCGGTCCGTCATCGGCGCCGACCACCAGGATCGCTCCGTCCATCTGCGCCGCCCCCGTGATCATGTTCTTGATATAGTCCGCGTGACCCGGGCAGTCCACGTGCGCATAATGCCGGTTTTCGCTCTGATACTCCACGTGCGCCGTTGCAATCGTGATGCCCCGGGCCTTCTCCTCCGGCGCCTTGTCAATCTTGTCGAACGGAATAAACTCCGCAAAACCCTTCAATCCGCAATTCTTCGTGATCGCAGCCGTCAACGTCGTCTTGCCGTGATCAATGTGTCCGATCGTTCCCACGTTTACATGCGGCTTCGTCCGCTCAAACTTCTGCTTTGCCATTGTATCGTCCTCCCCGTGTTTTTAAGGCAAATCGTTGCAATTAAACGTATAACCGGCCCGTGAGCGGGCTGAAGGGCAATGTTTGATTTCAGGCGCCCGGCTCAATGAACGTTTAAGTCCTGCGTATCAAAAAAATGGAGCCCACGACCGGATTTGAACCGGTGGACCTCTTCCTTACCAAGGAAGCGCTCTACCTCCTGAGCTACGTGGGCGTATCCGAATACAGCAACACCCTTCCGAAGACCGCCGGAGCGCCTCCGGAAAAGCCTTGGGGCCCGTTATAAGCGAGCCTGGCGTTTATGGAGCGGGAGACGAGAATCGAACTCGCGACATTCAGCTTGGAAGGCTGATGCTCTGCCAACTGAGCTACTCCCGCACCGGTAACCGCAACAAGCCGAACC
>SL_8KL_010_SEDDRAFT_10002427_pt1 | contig 15786 bp, 10 predicted proteins | sample SodLakKL_010_SED_4_FD_11160 | JGI IMG/M metagenome (IMG submission 11160) | reverse complement strand
TATAAATACCAATATTTAGATAGCTTAAATCAATTATTATCATCCCCATTGCCCCTGTTTTCCATCGGGATCTCTTCGAGGCATCAAACAGAAAAGTACCGGTTAATTCAGAACATTACCATCCCGGTATAAACTGCATGCCAAAATTCCCTCCGCGATCAGGCCTTTGAAATGGATACGCATAATACACTTCCAATATAAGAGCACCAAACAGGTTAAAGCGTGTGGAAACACCGGCACTGAAAACAGGTATTCTCTCTTGTGATCTTCTTTCGAATTTAAAAACCGGAGGCTCATCTTCATGCCATGCCAACCCGGCATCAGCAAACAGAGAAAGTTCAGTAGGCAAATACCGGAAAGTAAACAGTCCGAACTGAGGGGTGCCGAGGAGAGGAATTCTAAGTTCAGCACTGGCAAGTGCGGAATGTGTACCTACCAAACGATCGATAACAGGACAATTATCCTGATTAGCCGCACACTCCTCAGACCTGAAATCGAAGAAGCTGTATCCGCGAACAAAGTTCATGCTATTGGGAAAACCGATATATTCAGTGGAAAACGGATCATCAATATCCGCATAATAATTACCGCGGTGAAGAGCTCTAAAAGCAATAGTAACCGGATCTAAAAAATAGTAGCGTCGGAAATCGGCCATGGCCTGCACAAAATTAACCGATCCGATCAGTGGAGTTACCTGATATCGTTCACGGCCACCAAAAATAGGCGAAGTGAAACCCGGCAGGGAGTAATCTACAACATAGGCCAGGCTTGGAGTGGCAAGGAATAGATTGTCCGGATCCTCAATATCCTCTCGAGTGAAGCGACCGGTTCCCAGGAAAAATCTTTCCAGTTCATAATCAAATACATACCAGTTAACCCCGGCTGTTGCTTCAAATCTGCGAGTTTCAGATAACGGAAACTCCGTTATAAATGCGGCCTGATGAATTATGATTCTCTGAATAAAACGATCCAGTACTCTTTCCCCCTCTTCTTGAACTATTCGTGAACGGGTAAACACTTGCGGTACCCGGGATATAAGCCCGCCATAATTGAGTCTGCCACGTCGATTAATGTAGCTCAGCTGTCCACCTATATCCTGAATCCTTCCCCGGGATTCAACGACCAAAATTAGATTGTTATCCCCAAGAAGGTCGCTCCACCAAAACCCTATTCCACCTGCAACTTGTGCGCCAAAACCGGGTGTGACACCGACTCCTATATGTCCTGGAATGATCCGGGTTAAACCCAAACTTCGCTGATGATCTTCTATATCGAATTCCGTGTCAGATGGCAGCAATCCTTTTTCAAAATCAGCCAGGTAGCCGGCTATAATATTTTCATCGAGTGCGGCATAGGGAGGAAGTACGCGCTCCTGAGCATCCCTGTTGGCCAGGGGTTCTTCAATTAACTCCTCTGCGATATCATCGGCCTGTAATCGGTGAATGTTATACTGATCCTGTGAAAAGATGGAGAACATCAGGTCTCCGGTATCCCTGGAAACCGTTAGCGCCGGAGACTGTTCGGTAACCCCGGTAATACCGGTCATGACATTCGTTATGCGATACACCTGTTCCGTTTCAAGATTGTAACGATAAATGTTGGGTATGCCATCCTGGTCTGATATGAAAAAAAGGCTGGTATCGTCCGCAGAGAAATGGGGGTTGGAATAGGTTGCTTCGCCAAAAGGTGTCAGGTAGGATATCTCACCGGTCTGCACGTCAATTAAGCCTAGGCGATTTGGACGAATGTCAAGCTTGTCAAAATCAGTACCACCGGGACCTCCATCGGTAACATACACAATGGTTTCGCCGTCAGAGCTCCACTGCGGTTCCATTGAGGAGAAAATGTCATCGGTAAGCTGGGTTGTTTCGTCCGTTTCGAGGTTATAAAGATAGATATTGCTGCGACCGCCTATCGAGCCTGATACAGCAATGGTGCTGCCGTCAGGACTCCATGCAGGATTTTCCAGCGCAGGAGCCCCCCTGACACGAATGTTTCGTTCAATCCGGTCGTCATGAACATTCCATATTGAGATCTCATTATTCCCGCGGGCAAAAGTGATGAAAGCAACCCTGCGATTGTCCGGATCCCAGGAGCCGGCGGAGGTCAGAAAACGAATGTCATCCAGATGAGGATCTTCATCCACTCCTCCGAGATTTGTGATCTCATCTCCTGTCTCCGCATCTGCAACTATAAAATCGATCCCGAATGGTATCCGGTCACGCAAATAGGATACATAATTTCCATCGGGACTCAGCGATGGAGCAAGATTGACTCGTCCATGGCCAAGTTCTTGGGCTAGAAATTTCTCCCCAACCTCGTCCGGGTGAGTTCGATTCTCCAGCTGAGGTTCATAATATTCACTCATGTAAGCATGCCAGTCCTCAATCATTCGTCCGGAACTAACATTAAAAACTGAGTCCACAGCAGCTATGGGCCCTATCTCACCTGCCTTAAGAAAAAAGGGCGTAATGGTTTCGTCACCAAAAATCCCCCCAATAAAAGCCAGAAAGGCATGGCCATATCGGTAAGGGTTATAACGCTGCTGGATGGCAAAATCTTCAAAATCAGGCAGATTGTCGTTTAACACGGCATCACGCATCCACATAGATGTTTGTGTATGGCGCCGTCCGAGGGAGAAGTATTCCGCCATACCCTCCACCAGCCATAACGGCAATTCATTCATATTGATTTCCATCCTCCTTGCAATATCGAACTGGAATGAGTGAACGAGTTCGTGACCCAATACGTGATGGGTAATATTATGATTGGGCTGAATCGGCATGACAACCCTCTCACGAAGGGGTTCTGCAAGTCCTCTTACACCTCCGGGAATAAACCCGGGTACGATATTGGTTTGGCGAAAATCTGCATCATCAGCATAAAAAATAAGTGGCTTACGGTCTTCTTCAGCAAACTCATGATTTGTCACCTCGCTGATTCGCTGATACCATCGCTCTGCCATTCGGCCAATATCAGGAATGAACGGTTGCTTGTCTTCATAAAAGAGAATCCGGAAATGGTCGGTGTTAAACTCTTTGAAGTCGAATTTTTCGTATTGTACTTTATTACGGCCAAAATGTTGTCCAAACAAGTCGGGGGCAATAAAAACGATCAGAAATGTCAGAATTGTAACTCCCTTGAAGGTGGCTAATGGATTCATTAGGCTTTCTCTCTTTGGTTAACGAGCAGAAATGGAAACTGCATTCTCTGAACTCAGTATATTTTGGCGTGTGCCCGGATAAACTGTAGGCTCTTATCTTATTCTCAAAATTCATGTGTTGAATCGTCAGAATGATAAACTTAGAGTACTGACTTATAAATACTTCTTGATGTATATATAATAATTCAAAAGAGAATAAAATTCCACCTTGGCCCTCTGTTATTCAATATCAAATCGGGATAAATCAGCTCTTATCCTGGGCTCAGGCTATAAATAACAAAAGCCCTGAACGTCTCCATCCAGGGCTTTGAATACATGTGAATTAAATAAACGGAACTGTTACATCACCTCTTCAATCGGCGTATACTCCATATCGAAGGCTGAGGCAACATCCTTGTATACAATTTTGCCATTTGCGATGTTCAAGCCTTTCTTTAGTTCAGCATCATCGGCCAGCGCTTTTTTCCACCCTTTATTGGCAATCTGAACCGCATAAGGCATGGTCACGTTGGTTAAGCCCAGTGTGGATGTATAAGGCACGGCTCCCGGCATATTAGCCACACAATAGTGAACCACATCATCTATGATATAGATGGGGTCGTTATGCGTTGTGGCTTTGGATGTCTCAAAACAACCACCCTGATCGATGGCAACATCAACCATTACCGTTCCCGGACGCATCTCTTTGAGCATATCACGGCGGATAAGGCTCGGAGCTTTGGCACCGGGAATTAAAACCGCCCCAATAATAAGGTCGGTGGTTGGAAGCAGGTTTCGTATGGTTCCTTCTGTTGAATAGAGTGTTCGTACATTCTTGGGCATCACATCATCGAGATATCGAAGCCTTGGTATATTGATGTCAAGAATCGTAGTATTTGCTCCCATTCCGGCGGCAATCTTGGCTGCATTCACACCCACAATTCCGCCACCCAGAACGATCACATTGGCAGCAGGCACACCGGGAATTCCTCCCATCAAAACACCGCGACCACCGGTAGCTTTTTCGAGGTATTTAGCCCCTTCCTGAGCTGCCATTCGGCCCGCAACCTCACTCATCGGAACCAAAAGCGGAAGCGAGCGATCAGCTTTCTCCACGGTTTCATAAGCAATGGCAATACATTTTGATTTCATGACTGCTTCGGTCAATTCCTGGCTTGCTGCAAAGTGAAAATAGGTGAAGATAATTTGCCCCTCTTTCATTAGCGGATACTCCACTTCGATAGGCTCTTTTACCTTCATGATCATATCTGCTTTTGACCAAACTTCTTTTACGTCGTCAATAATAGTGGCTCCGCGTTCAATATACATCTCATCAGTAAATCCGCTTCCCACTCCTGCACCCTTCTCAACGAGTACTTCGTGACCGTTTCTTTTAAGCTGAAGAACACCGCCCGGTTGTATGGACACGCGACTTTCGTGCGTTTTTATCTCTTTTGGAACTCCAATAATCATTTTATAATCGGTTAATTTGTTATGGTAGATTAAGCGGGTGAAAGGTAGCAAACTTTAATCAAAAGTTTGGATAAACTTCTGTAAAAGAGCTTAAAGAATACGCTGTATCAGCGTATTCTGATGAAATGAGAATTGTGTTTAACCGATCAGGAATTTTTTGGCAGATTACTTTTTTTTCACTTCAACAGCTTTTTTCAGGCCTTTATCGGTGAGTGATATATGCCCGTAAAGCAAGGGGCCTCCAATAGATTTGAGCTCTATCAGCTTATTTTCTGCAAGATATTCTAAATAGCCGCGCATTTCATTCCGTTCATAGTTCAGAGATTTATTTACCTGTTCTACAGAGACGGTCTCACCAGATTTCTCTTTACTCAGACTGGATGCGGCAATCAAAAGTTGCTCGCATTTTTTGTTGAAATCATTACCAATAATCATTTTAAGCCGGTTAGTTCACGCCTATAATCAGTATTTCAGCTTACTAAATCGTTAACCTTAGGTTAAGTTATTGTTAACCCTCTTGAAGCCGGGCGCACAATTCACTCGCATTTCGTGTGGTTTAAATTGAAGTGAGCAGCAGTTAAACAGAAGCCATGGGTGTTTTACACTCTTTTGATCTCTGCTTCGTTACTTGAAACCTAAAAGCTTATGTGCTGCCAGCAGGAATTTTTTTTGATTGAGAATAACAAACAGCGTAACATTCTGCCTGAGTGTGCAGCACGATATTAACTTAGTTGTTAAACAACCCGGAAATGATCTCAAAAGAGATATTAAAAAAAATCAGGAAGCTTGAAATCCGTACCAAAGGATTGGTGAACAATATCTTTGGCGGTGAATACCAGTCTGCCTTTAAAGGACAGGGAATGGAGTTCTCTGAAGTGAGGGCCTACACCTACGGGGATGATATCCGTCAGATCGACTGGAATGTAACGGCCCGTAATGGCGAACCCTACATCAAAATATTTGAGGAAGAGCGCGAGCAGACACTCATGCTCTGTGTTGATATCTCACCCAGTGGTTTCTTCGGCAGCAGGTCTCAAACCAAAATGGAGCTATCCATCGAGGTGTGTGCCGTGCTCGCTTTCAGCGCTATTAAAAATAACGATAAGGTAGGGCTGGTTCTTTTCAGTGATAAAATTGAAAAGGTGGTGCCGCCTAAAAAAGGCCGCACCCATGTATTACGCCTTATTCGTGAACTTTATACGGCTGAGCCTTCAGGAACCAGAACGTCAATCGGAAATGCCCTCTCTTATGTGAACCGTCTTCTGAACCGCCGTTCTATTATTGTACTGGCTTCCGATTTTGAAGATCGTGACTTTGAAAAGCCTCATAAAATAACTTCCCGCAAGCACGACCTGGTAAATGTAATGGTGCACGACCGAATTGAAGAAGAGCTGCCTGATGTTGGAATTATTACGTTAACGGATGCGGAGACCGGAGAGCAGCAGCTCGTAGATACATCCAGTAAAAGGGTGCGTGCCGAGTACAAGAGGAAAGTTTTGAAAAATCAGGTTGAGCTTAAGAATTACTTCCTGAAAAACAAGATGGACTCAGTTGATCTCTACACCAATGAGTCGTATATAAAACCATTAATTAATTTCTTTCAGAAAAGAACGGGCCGTTATTAGGGGAAAGTGAGATCGAGATAAACCTCACTTATCAGAATTGAGGAAATAACCGACGCTTAATTATACGCCAGATTGTCTTCTTCCAATCGCAGCAGCTCAAGCCTTCGATCCATCTCTTCTACAAGTTCCATAAGATCCGGAAGGTATTTATCGTCGAGAGACTCAGAGGCCGGCAGGTCTACGGTTACAGAGTTGACCGGGCGATCATTTACATACAGCCTGTAGCACAAATGAGGGCCTGTCGCAAGTCCGGTTTGACCTACATAACCGATTACCTGTCCCTGTTCCACTCTAACCCCCGGCCGAATTCCCGGAGCAAACCCATTTAAATGCAGATAAGCTGTCTTGTAGGTGCTGTTGTGGCGAATTTGAACAATATTTCCATTTCCTCCGCGTCTTGCGGCTTCGGTAACCACGCCATCACCAACTGCAATAACCGGTGTACCGGTCGGTGCAGCATAATCTGTTCCGTAGTGGGGCCGGTTCTGCTGAAGGATCGGGTGAAATCGATTTCTGGAGAATCCTGAACTTACGCGCTGGTTATACCGAAATGGCGCTTTAAGAAGTTCTTTTTGAAGGCTGTTTCCGTTCTCATCGAAGTATCCCCGGCGTTCACCGTTATCGAAAAAATAGGCCCTATAGGTTCTGTTCCTGTGCTGAAATTCAGCCGCCTTGATATCTCCGATTCCAATATATTCACCATCTGCATACAGATTCTCATATACCGCTTTAAAGTGGTCTCCTCTGCGTAGAGCAAAAAAGTCAACTTCCCATCCAAATATATCAGCCAGTTCCACACCAAGCCTTTGCGAAGCGCCTTCTGACTGAACCGCATCATAAAGTGACGTTGAAATGGTGCTTGCTGTTTGTGCCTGACGATGCTCAACCGCTACCCTGCCACTTTCATGGGTTACCACATTATCGCTGTCCCACTTTATCGTTACATATTGAGTAAGAGATTGTCTCCACACAAAAGCAAATGCATCGTCACCGCTCTTATAAACCCTGTATCGTTGCCCGGGAATAAAACGGTTTAAGTTTACAGCTCCCCTGGTCTGTTGCTGAATGGCATAAATAGTTTGAGGAGATACATTGTGGCGTCTTAGAATGATATACAGGCTTTCATCTCTCCTAATCCTGTCATCTACCACATGTATGCCATCTATCACAAAACCGTAGTTGTCCCTCGGGGGGTGTGGTGGTATCTCTACAAGATTATGAATAGAAATGATTGCTTCATCAGTTTCTTCCGTTTCCGGCTCTACATCATAGAATGCTATGACGACAATGGTAAGAAACACAGCTATAACGCTTAATAGAACCTTCCGCATTCGTATTATTAATTTTCTGGTTAGTAGTTTACAGTAGCAGGAATTTGTGCCCAAAGCCTTTGTTATAACAAATTAACAGAAAGATTTAAAGATTCATAATTTGAAAATCATCTTCAATAAAGGGGTTCAGTTTTCGTTCTTGCATTTGTTATATTCCGGGATTATAGATTCGGCTACAAAAACAAAATAAATAATTTTAAAATCGTTCATCTGCGTGAAGCCATTTTCGCTTCTTTATCTTCTCCTTATTTTTTTCGCTTCTTTAGCTGCTCCGGCACACGCTCAGTCGGTTCATACCTATGTAGATTCAGATTCACTTCAGGTAGGTGATATTTTCGAGCTTACTTATGTGGTGGAAGGCGTCTACTCCTCTCTCAGTTACCCAACTGAAGATCAGTTTGAAGATAATCTGGAGGTGTTGTCGAGGCAGCGTTTTCAGCCGGCCGCAAACCGTGACAGCCTGGTTTACAGGATTCAGTTCTTTGGCACAGAGAATATCACCATTGCCTCAAAAGAGATTACGCTTCACCGAAGTGATACTGATACAACCCTGGAAACAAACAGGGTACCTCTCTTTTTTAAAACGGTTTTGGCAGAGGGCGAAGAGGAGTTCAGGCCTTTTAAGCCTATTTTTGAATTTGCCCGATCGCTATGGCCTTTCCTTATTGGCTTGCTTTTACTGGCAATTGCCGGATACCTCTTCTACCGATGGTATACGGCCCGCGAAACCAAACCGGAGCCCGCACCGGTGTCGCCTCCACCTCCGTTTGAAAATCCTTTGAATAAACTCTTAGATCAACTCTCTGAATTGCCTGAAACATCTGCCCTTTCAGAAATGGAAGATTATGAGAAGTACTACATCCGCCTTGGAGATGCCATCAGGCTCTACATTAAAAGAGTATATGAATTTCCAGCACTTGAGATGACCACGCGTGAAATTGTGCTGAACCTTCAAAAGGAACTCGCTTCAACTGAAATCATAAAAATTACCCGTTCGGTGCTGAATGAAGCAGATATGGTGAAATTTGCAAATTTCAGGCCCAGCAGAGAGCTGGCGGATAACGTTCTGAATAAAGCCCGTCAATTTGCTGAAACAGCAAGAGCCAACGACACCGAGAAAATTGAGTATCTGAGAATTCGGCATGAAGAAAAAGCAGTAGCATCCGTTAATGATACAGCATCACCAAAAGAACTAAAGGTGACGTAACATGACCTGGGATAATCCTGAATATTTTTGGCTTTTATTAATCATCCCACTCTTCCTGGGATACCTTTTATGGCAATTCTTCACAAAAAGGAGTTCTTCATTAACCTTTTCATCACTTGAAAAACTGAAGGGCATCAGTGGCAATTACCGCGTTTGGCTGGTTTGGTTTACACCTCTGTTATACACCGTGGCATATACGCTTTTTGTAGTTGCCCTGGCCCGGCCGCAGCTGCAGAATACCACTGTGGAGAGAAGCGCAGAAGGAATCGATATTGTAATCAGTATTGATATCTCCTCTTCGATGCTTGCTGAAGACATCAAGCCCAACAGGCTTATTGCGGCCAAAGAGGTTGCCGCCGATTTTGTAGAGAAGAGGGTGTCCGACCGGATTGGCATCAATGTATTTGCACGTGAAAGCTTTACAGTAGTTCCGCCAACCCTCGACTACGGCCTGGTAAAAAACATGCTCGAAACCGTAGATCTCGGTATGGTCCGTGATGGAACAGCAATAGGGATGGGTATTGCCACTGCAATTAACCGCCTCAGGGATTCAGAGGCGGAGAGCAAAGTGATTATTCTGCTTACTGACGGAATGAATAACGCCGGAGAGATTGACCCTGTAACCGCCGGAGAGATGGCGGCAGCTTTTGGAATCAGAGTCTATACAATCGGTATTGGCACCCGCGGAACCGCCCCCTACCCTATTGACGACCCGATTTTCGGACGCCGCTACCAAAACGTACCTGTTCATATCGATGAAGAGATGCTTCAGCATATTTCAAACATCACCGATGGCAAATACTGGAGAGCAACCGACCTGGAAGAGTTTATTGAAGTATACAATGAAATTGACCGGCTTGAGCAGACCGAAATTGAAGAGATTATCTATATCGACTATGAAGACCTCTACCCTCTGTATATACTGGCAGGAATCGGCTTTCTCCTTACCGGATTTATAAATGAACGTTTTATGACCCGTTCGCCGTTATTTCACCCTTAGCCCACGCTTCACTTCGCAGTGAGAAAAGCGGGTTAGAATCAATATCTTTAAAGGTTATTTAAATAAACTTCGATTTGATTTAACCTTGCAAAACCTGATCCGCTTGTCGGCATATCACTATAACCCGAAACAATTGCTAAACTATTAAGAATTACCTCTATTCATGATTGAACAGGTTCGATCTTCCATCATAAAGTATTTCCCGGAAATTTCTGCAGAAAAACATCTCGACGGAAATCATAATATCCGCCTTAAAGGATTTTCCGGTTCTTCGGGGATTTTTGTTCTAAGTGAATTGATCCGGAAGTATTCACCTCTGCTCTATGTCGTAAAAGATTTTGAAAGAGCGGCAGCTGTTGCATCCGATTTTGAACAGCTCGGCAATGAAAATATACTGCTTTTCCCTCCGCTTCGCAGAAAGCCCTACGACTCGGAAAAAATACTCGACATGTCGATCATGGTTCAGCGCTCCGAGGTGCTTGAGAAAATAACGCGTAATGAGGCTTCGGTTATTGTAGCATCTGCAGATGCCATTATCGAGAAACTGGTACCGGCCGATCATTTTCACAAATCATCCATACATATAAGTAAGGGAGATATCATCCCGCCGGAAGAACTCTCTGCAAAGCTGTCGGACCAGGGTTATCAGGCTGCCCGGTTTGTAGATGCGCCGGGAGAGTTTGCAATCAGGGGCGGAATATTTGATGTATTTCCATTTTCGGGTGATTACCCGGTTCGGTTTGAATTTTTTGGAGATGAGATCGACTCCATCCGTGAATTCGATCCCGATTCGCAGCGTTCGGTCTCCTTTCTGAATGAAGCCCGTCTGGTACCGAATGCTTCCATAGCAGAGAACGGTGTAAAGGAGAGCCTGATGTCGTACTTGCCGGAACAGTCGGTTCTCATCATTGAAGAGGAGCAGCTTATACTTTCTGAGATAGAAACCTTTGAACAACAGGCACTGAATACTTTCCAGGAGCTAAAAAATGATAACCTGCCCCAACCGCACAACATCTACGTTACCGGCGAAGAGTGGAATAAGACTCTTCAGAACAGGGGAATTATCTACACCAGGAGCTTTACTGAACAGCCTTCAGATTACCTAACCCTTGAGGTCAATTCATCTCCACACCCCTCTTTTAACGGTAGTTTTAAACTTCTACGCTCATACATCACAGAGCAGAGCGAATCGGGAGGGCGAGTCCTGATACTCACCGATCATGAAAATCAGAAAGAGCGTTTTGAGGAACTGTTGGGTGAACCGGGCAATGATTTCAACTACAGGGTGGTGATTCAAACACTACATGAAGGTTTTGTACTGAAAGATGAAAAGCTCTCGGTACTTACCGACCACCAGATTTTTAACCGGTATCACCGTCCCAAAATTAAAAGGAAACGGGTGCGTGGCGGCATCTCTTTTAAAGAGCTCAGGGATCTGAACATCGGTGATTATGTGGTGCATGTGGATTACGGAATTGGCAAGTTTGCCGGGTTCAAAAAAATTGAAGTCCGAAATTCCACCCAGGAAGCTGCAGTGCTGCGGTATAAAGATGATTCTATTCTCTATGTAAATGTATCAAGCCTCCACAAGCTTCAGAAATATTCGGGTAAGGAGGGAAAAGAACCCCGGATTACAAAACTAGGTTCAGGTGAGTGGGCACGAAAAAAAGCCTCTACCAAGAAAAAGGTAAAGGATATTGCCCGTGAACTGATTGAGCTTTACGCCAAACGAAAAGCTCAGCAGGCGTTTGAGTTTTCTCCCGACAACGCATGGCAAACTGAAATGGAAGCCCGTTTTGAGTTTGAAGAGACACCCGACCAGATGGATGCAATCCTCTCTGTTAAAAACGACATGGAATCGTCACAGCCGATGGACCGGCTTATCTGCGGCGATGTTGGTTTTGGAAAGACTGAAGTAGCCGTTAGGGCTGCTTTTAAAGCTGTGATGGATCAGAAACAGGTGGCTATACTTGTACCTACAACTATTCTGGCCGATCAGCACCTGAAAACATTCAGGGAAAGAATGAAAGATTTTCCCATTGAAATTGAAGCCATCTCCCGATTTCGGACGGCCGCCGAACAGAAAGTGATTGTTAAAAAACTGGAAGCCGGCAAAGTGGATATCCTCATTGGTACACATCGCATTGTTTCAAAAGATGTACAGTTTAAAAACCTAGGCCTGCTGGTTATTGATGAGGAGCAGCGTTTTGGCGTAGCTGTTAAGGAGAAGCTTAAAAAATTCCGTGCCGCCATCGATGTGATGACTCTCACAGCAACGCCGATACCGCGTACCCTGCAGTTCTCGCTGATGGGCGCACGCGACCTGAGTATCATCAATACACCGCCTCCCAACAGGCAACCCGTTTATACCGAAATTCACAGCATGGATGAAGGCCTTATCCGGGATGCCATCGTGGAAGAGACTTCACGGGGCGGACAGGTCTTTTTTATCCATAACCGGGTTAAAAATATTGAAGAGATGGCAGAGATGATCCGCACGCTGGTTCCAGACATCCGGGTTCGGTTTGCCCACGGACAGATGCCGTCATCCCGCCTCGAGAAAATTATCCGGGATTTTTACCAGCATAAGTTTGACGTGCTGATTTCCACAAATATTGTTGAAAACGGAATCGATATAGCCAATGCAAATACCATCATTATTAACAATGCAAACCAATTTGGACTGTCGGAGCTCCATCAGCTTCGGGGACGAGTGGGACGGTCGAACCGTAAAGCCTTTTGTTACCTGATCACCCCTCCCGTTCAAAATCTGTCGGCCGATGCCCGAAAACGGCTAACCGCCCTGGAAGAGTTCTCCGATCTCGGTGCAGGATTTAATATAGCCATGCGTGATCTTGATATACGCGGAGCCGGTGACATACTGGGTGCCGAACAGAGCGGGTATATTTCAGACATCGGGTTTGAACTGTACACCAAAATTCTCGACGACGCTGTACGAGAACTGAAAGAGACCGAATACAAATCCTCATTTAAGAGTGAGCCTCTAAAAGTGGATTATCCGGAAACGCAGGTTGAGTTTGACCTCTCTGCGTATCTTGAAAGTGATTACGTAAGAGATAATGTTGAAAGACTGAATCTCTACAGAAAACTTTCGGAAGCCGAAAGTGTTGATAAAATCATCGAGTGGAAAGACGAAGTGACCGACAGGTTTGGCAAGCTGCCTGAAACCGGTGAGAACCTTGTAAATGCCTCACTCATCAAATACTTTGCTTCCAAACTGCTTCTCAAAAAAGTTACAATCAGAGCCGGGCGTATGTGGCTGATGAGCCCAAAAAACGATGATGACCTTGGAGTTCAGTTCTACGGCAGCGGTTACTTCCAAAAGCTGCTCAGCCAAATTGAATCAAAAACTGATCACCCGTTTAAAGTGGTCCAGAAAAATGATGTTGTCACGCTTGTAATCCAAAACATCAACTCCGTTGAGCACGGCATATCATACCTTAAATCTCTCCCTGAGTTCAATCCCGCCGCAGAAGAGGTCACGGCATGATCATATCACTGGATAGAGCTATAGAGCTGATACGAAACGGTGATATCGTTGCATTCCCGACTGAAACGGTGTACGGCCTTGGGGCAGATGTCAAAAATGTTGTTGCCATACAGAAAACGTTCGACATAAAAGGACGCCCGGCGGACAACCCGCTCATTGTCCATATCAGTGATATTGATCAGGTATATGAACTGGCGACAGACATCCCTGACTCTTTTAAAAAACTGGCAAACCATTTTTGGCCGGGACCGCTAACAATGGTTCTCAAGAAGCAGGCTGCGGTTCCCGATATTGTAACCGCAGGTTTAGATAGCGTTGCTATCAGAATGCCCGATCATCCTATTGCCCTTGAACTGATTCGAAACACAGGTCCGCTTACCGCACCCAGTGCAAACCGTTCGGGGAAACCCAGCCCCACAAGAGCAGAACATATAATTGAAGATTATGGCGATAAACTGCCTGTTGTTGACGGAGGGAGTTCAACGATCGGCCTTGAATCTACAGTACTCGATTTAACTTCCAAACAGATTGCAATTCTTCGGCCCGGTGCAATCTCTGCTGAGATGATTGAAAACCTGCTAAAAACAGAAGTTTTTAAATCTACTGATCACGCTGCTGACTCTTTACCAAAAAGTCCCGGTGTGAAATACACACACTATAAGCCAAAAGCCTCCGTGAACTGGATTCATTCGGTTCCTTCTCAATTCGACTCCAAAACCTTCTACATTTTGCACTCAAAAATGTCAGGTAAAACGGAAAAGAATGTTGTTACCTGCAACGGCAATTTCGACCTGCTTGCAAAACTTCTCTATGACTATTTCAGAACAGCTGACCATCTCGGTTACTCTCAAATTTTGGTCGAAACCCTCCCAAAACTTTCACCACACCCTCTGATTCCTCCCCTTAAAAACAGAATCTCGAAGTCTGTCGGGAGCTGAATTTTTACGCTTTAAAGCCCTTCTGCGCACGGTTTTAAATTTTATTTAAAGTTTTTTCTGTTTAAGCAAACGATTCAGAAATAAATTCTTGTTGTACAGCTGTCTGACTTAACGAAATTAAATCTACTGTCAGAATTCTTAACCCCAAAAATAAAACAAGAATAACGATGAAAACTAATCCAATACTAAGATTCCTGATTCTGATTCTTGCTCCACTACTTATGTTATCACTTTTTACCGCATGCAGTGATGACAACGGATCCGCAATTACAGATCCGGATAATGGTGATGCAGAGCAAAATCTGGTAGAATTGGCTCAAGATGACGATCGATTTACTACTTTAGTACAACTAATACTGGATGCCGAACTGGAAGGCACGCTGTCCGGTGATGAATTCACGGTGTTTGCACCAACAAATGCTGCATTCGATGCGCTTTTTGATGTTGTCGACCCAGCTGATCTATCCACCGAGGATATTATAAGAAATTTTGACATTTCACGTAACCGCCGGAACAATTCTATCCAGTGATCTCGCTGCGCAGCAAGACGTTGAAATGCTTAATGAAGAGCGCACGCTGGTTCAGGTAAGTGCCGCCGGTGTTTTGATTAATGGCAGCTCAAATGTTATAGAGGCAGATCTTGTCGCTACAAATGGAGTAATTCACGCAATTGATGAAGTACTTCTGCCATCCGCATATCGCGAGCCGAACCTTGTTGATACTGCACGCGAAGCCGGTGATTTTGAAATTCTTTTAAGCTTGGCTGAAGACGTTGGGCTAATCACGACTCTCAAGTATTTAGGTCCTTATACTGCGTTTGCTCCAAATGATGATGCTTTTGCTGCACTTTTTGCAGAAATTGATCCAGATGCATTATCATCTGAGCAGGTACAGTTTATCCTTACCTACCATGTAATTGCCGGTGTGCCTATTCTTTCAGGTGATCTGGGCGCGCAACAGACTGTAGACGCAGCCAATAACGAGCCGCTTTACATCACAGCTGATAACGGAGATGTAACAGTTAACGGTTCATCAAATGTAATTGATGCAGACGTTACCGCCTCTAACGGTGTAATTCACGTAGTGGATCAGGTGCTTCTTCCAAATGCATTCCTAAACACTGTAGAAGTTGCAGCAAAGAACTATAACTTTACCACACTGGTTAGTCTTCTAAGCCAGTATCCAAGCCTGGTTGACGCGGTTGCAACGTCTGAAATAACAGTTTTTGCACCCACCAATGAGGCGTTCGACACATTGTTTGAATCAGTAGATCCAAACGACCTGACAGAAGAGCAGATTGCCGAAGTGCTTCTATATCACACGATCTTGGGAACTCAGGTATTTGCAGGTGATCTTGCTGCAGAACAAACCGTCGATTCAGGTTCTGAAGAAGCTCTTTACATCACTGCTGATGCAGAAGGTGTAGTGGTTAATGGATCGGCCAATGTAGTTTTAGCCGATGTGGCTTCCACTAATGGTGTAATTCATGCCATTGATTCTGTACTGCTCCCTAACGCATTCCTCGACATTACAGGAATTGCATTGAAGAACTACAACCT
>SL_8KL_010_SEDDRAFT_10002426_pt1 | contig 15788 bp, 14 predicted proteins | sample SodLakKL_010_SED_4_FD_11160 | JGI IMG/M metagenome (IMG submission 11160) | reverse complement strand
GAGTTATTAGGAGTACCTAAAATGATAGATAGATTTCAGCCTAAAGGCAAATCAGGACTTCTAATTAACCAACAAAATTTTGTTGCCATTATTGATTCTCTGGTTCTTTGTCAGTTTTTAACCTTTGCTGTGGGAGAAGAATTTATTGCCAGAGTGTTGTCGGCCGTAACAGGAGTAGAAAAAACTCAACAAGATCTGCTGGATATGGGTGAAAGAATCTGGAATATTGAAAGGATTTTTAATTTGAATGCCGGATTTAGAAGAGAAGACGACCGTTTACCTCAGAGATTTTTAAAAGAAACTGGTAGTGGTCCCGCCAGCAATCAGGTTTTTGAGCAGGAAGTAATGCTGGATGAATATTATCGTTCCCGGGGCTGGAACAATCAGGGTGTACCTACTGAAGAAAAACTAAAAGATCTTGGCTTGGAAGGGATTGATATTGATGTATGATCAGATAAAGCAGGTAGGCAGAGATCTTTTTTTGCAGAATGCGGTTAGTTCTCATGGAGGAAATATAAGTGTTAGAAGTGGAGACCGGGTATTGATTACCAGACGTGGTTCTATGATTCATAATCTGAAAGATTCAGATATAATTGAAACTGGCCTTTTTAAAAATGATTCTGGTGTAGTATTAGCTTCCACTGAGTTAAAAGTGCATAGAGAAATATATCTCCAAACGACTGCTTTGGCTATTGTACATGCTCATCCGGTGAATGCCGTAGCTCTTTCTTTAGAACAGGATGAGATCATTCCTGTAGACTCGGAAGGTTCGTATTTGCTTCATAAAGTACCTGTAGTTTCAGCTGAACACACAGTGGGCTCTAAAGAAGTCATGAAAGAGGTTCCAGAATACTTAAAAAATTATAAGATAGTTATGTTGAGAGGCCATGGGAGCTTTGCTGTTGGACAAATGTTAGAAGAAGCCTATCAATGGACCTCTTCTCTGGAAACCTCTGCCGAGATAATTAACACAGTTAAGAGCTCCAATATTGAACTTAAAGAATACAGAAAATCCAGTGATAAATATTCTGAATGGTAGGTGCTGGGGGGGGTTAACGTGAAGAATATAGTAGCAGTTGATTTAGGAGCTTCTAGTGGTCGAGTTGTTAAAGGACTATATGATGGAGAAGAAATTAAAACAAAAGTAGTTTATAGATTTAGCAACGAAGGAATTAAAGTAAATAAGAGCATATATTGGAATATTCTTGGCATTTATAATCAGATTAAAAATGGGATAACAAAAGCGAGTAGTTACGAGGAAAGTATTACTAGTTTAGGTGTAGATAGTTGGGGTGTGGATTATGCTTATCTTAGTAGTGATGGGAATTTAATTTCTAGCCCCTATCACTATAGAGATTCAAGAACTAATAAATTATACGAAGAAATATTCTCCCAATTAAATAAAAGTGAAATTTATAAAGAAACTGGCATTCAGTTTATACCAATAAATACTCTGGTGCAATTATGGGCTGATAAAAAATATCGGCCTTGGGTTTTTGATTTAGCAGAAGATTTTTTGATGATTCCTGACTTGATTAATTTTTTTCTTACTGGCGAGAAATTTAATGAATATACAAATGCTTCAACAACTCAACTTTTTAATGTTAAAAAAGGAGTTTGGAGCAAAAAAATTTTTAGAGCTTTAGATTATCCGAAAAATATGATTAAAGAAATAATTTATCCAGGTACGCTTATTGGAGAAATTAATGAAAATATATCAACTGATTTAAATTTATTTAATAAAAACATCCCTGTGTTTTCTGTCGGTAGCCACGATACTGCATCAGCAGTGGCAGCTATTCCTTTTAAAAATAACCAAAATAGTGCATTTATAAGTAACGGGACTTGGTCTTTACTTGGCGCAGAGCTGGATGAACCTATTATAAATCAAGAAGCATTTGAAGAAAATTTCACAAATGAATGTGGTGTTAATAATAGAATTAGGTTCTTAAAAAATATAACGGGCTTATGGCTTATTGAGCAGTGCAAACAAACTTGGGAAGAGAAAGAGGGAGAAATTAGTTATGAAGAAATAACTAATAAAGCCTATGAAGCAAAGGGAAATCTATTTAGAATTAATCCAAATAATCCAAGATTTATCAACCCTGATAATATGATTGAAGAGATTATAAATTATTGTAAAGAGACTAAACAATGCATTCCTAGAAATTTCGGGGAAATAGTTCGTGGTATTTATGAAAGCCTAGCAGCTGACTATTGCAATAATATAAATAAACTAGAAAAAATTACAGGAAAAGATATTGAAACAATTCATATGGTTGGTGGTGGAGCAAGATCTGATATTCTATGTGAATTAACTGCAAAACATTCAGGGCGCAGAGTAATTGCAGGTCCATTTGAAGCTACAGCTTTAGGAAATATTATTGTTCAACTAATCGCCCAGAATGAAGTTAGTAATTTAGAAGAAGGAAGGGAATTAATAAGAAAAACAATTAAACTGAAATATTATGAATAACTTGTTAATAATTGGTTTGCCAGGATATTAGATTAAGGAGGTGATTTTAGAGAAAATATATTATTTTTCATATTAGTTAATAGAGGAGGTGGAACTTTCAAAGAATAAATTTATTAAAAGTATCTTTAGAATATTAGATTACAAGGGGGATAAAAAATGTTTTTTAAAAATAATATTATAAAAGCTAGTTTAATCTCAATAATAATCACAGGTTTGATTTTGGCTTTTCCAGTTGTAATTAGTGCAGGAGATTATGGTTTTGAAGATTATTTAGAAGCAGCAGAAAAGGGAGAAGAGTACCCAGGTCTCCCAGGTGAAGGAAAAGTTATGGGATTTGCTAATGTCATGGAAGGGGAAGGATTTTACACCAATGTAAGAGAAAGTATAATCGAGCAAGCCAAGCTTGCTGGTATTGATGAAGATGATTTAATTATAATGAATAATGATTATGATCCTGATACAGCAATTAGAAATGCAGATATAATGCTTTCTAGGGAGCCCGATGGTTTTATTCAGTTTCAAGCTGATGCAGATGTAAATGAAATGATTTCTGAAGATTTTGGAGAGGCTAGTATACCTATTTTAGCTATCGATGTGCCTGTTCCAAATGCTCCATTTATGGGTATTGATAATTGGGAAGTAGCTCAGTTAGCTGGAGAATTTGCAATAAAAGAAATTGAAGATCTTTGGGGGGGTTGGGATGCTGTTGATTTAATAGTGTTATTACAAAATCCCGCTGGTGGCGAAGTGACTATGATGAGGTCCGAAGGTTTTGCTGATGCTTTTATTCAAGAATTTGGTGAAGATGAAGCAGAAGAAAGAATTGTAAGAACTGATGGTGGTATTGGAGAAGCAGGTGAAGCTAGAGAGGCAATGTCAGACGTATTAGCTGCTAACCCTGCTGCTAATAATATTGTTGTTACAACTTTAAATGACCAAATGATGCAAGGGGCGATCTCTGCCTTAGAAATGATGGGTTATGATCCTGGTAATGATGTAATTGCCGCTTCACAAGGAGCAGATGATGTAGGTCAAACATTGATAAGAGAAGGCAGAATTAATGGTTCTGTTGCATATTTTCCTGAAAGATATGGCGAATATGCAGTTCCTGGTATGGTGGCTTTAATGGAGGATAAAGAAGTGCCTGATGAAATTTTTGTAGATAATATAGTTATAACTCCTGAAAATATTGATGAATATTATCCTGAATAGATAATTTCGTTAATTAAACCATGGGAGGTTGAAAACCTCCCATGGTAACTTTAGTAAGAGGTGATTATTTAATGGGGTCTGAATATATTTTAGAAGCTAATAATATAACTAAAAGATTTCCTGGAGTTACAGCATTAAGTGAAGTTGATTTGAGAATAAAAAAAGGTGAAATTCACGGGCTTGTTGGTGAAAATGGGGCAGGAAAATCAACTTTAATCAAAATAATTGCAGGTTATCATAAACCAGATAAGGGCAGCATTGTTTTTGACGGAGTTAAAAGAACAAAAATCAATCCGAAGATTTCTGAGAAATTAGGTTTGCAAGTTATTTATCAAGAGCTAAATTCATTTAATGAGTTAACGGTGGCAGAAAATATCTTTGTTGGCAATCAAACTATGATATCTGATAGAAAATTTGTTGATTGGAAAAAGATGAACACAAAAGCAAAAGAGGTTTTGAGTTGGCTAGGGGTTGAAATTGATCCTAGAAAAAAAGTTGTGAATTTAAGTGTTGCTGATAAACAAATAATTGAAATAGCCCGAGCGGTTTATAAAAATTCTAAGTTAATTGTTATGGATGAACCAACAGCTGCTTTAAGTAATGAAGCAACAGAAAAATTATTTGAGATAATTAATAGTTGCCAGAAACAAGGCGTCAGCATATTATATATATCACATAGATTAGAAGAAATATTTGAAATAACAGATAGGGTAACAGTTTTGCGTAATGGAGAAAAAATCAAGACATTAAATACAAATGAAACAAATAAAGATGATGTTGTTAGATTTATGGTAGGCAAGGATCTTGAACGAAAAAAATTTAAAAGATCAAAATATAATAAAAATGATAATGTTTTATCTGTAAAAAATCTTGAGGTTAAAGGAATTTTGCGTAATATCTCATTTGATATTCATGGCGGTGAAGTGCTTGGTATTTATGGCTTAGTTGGAAGCGGAAAAGCCGAACTTTCAAGTGCTTTATTTGGGATACTAAAATTAGATAAAGGTAAATTTTATTTGAATAATGAAAAAATCAAAATAGACCATCCAAATAAAGCGAAAAAACTTGGGGTGGGTTTAATACCTTTTGAAAGAAAAACAGAAGGTTTAGCTTTAGAAAAAAACATAGATGAAAACATTACAGTTACAAATATAGAGAGTTTGGGCAATAGATTTTTAATTGATAAAAAGATTGAGCAAGAAAAAGTTAATAAGTGGGTTAAAGAGCTAAATATTCAAGCGCCTAATATTCATACAAAAGTCAAAACTTTGAGTGGAGGTAATCAGCAGAAAATTGTTGTAGCTAAATGGCTAGAATGTAAGACAGATTTCTTGATTTTAAATGAACCAACAAGAGGGATTGATGTTGGAGCAAAAGATGAGATATATAATTTGATTGATGACCAAAGAAAAAAAAGGAAAGGGATAGTAATTATTTCCTCTGAACTGCCAGAGATTTTGTCCATGTCCGATAGAATACTTGTAATGAACAAAGGGGAAATTAAAGCTGAGTTTTCAGCAGAAGAGGCTAACAAGGAAAAATTAGTAAGTAGCGCAGTTTAATAATTCTGGCTTAAAAACATTTTGCTAGGGGGATTAATGGTGTTATTAGAAAAAGTTAATAGTTCTAATATAACTAAAAAAATAAGAAATGGAATTTCGCTAGATAATATATCAACAACATTAATTTTATTTGTAGTATTAGTGATTTTAGTTATTATATTTTCTTACTTTAGTCCACATTTTAGAAGTTATAATAATATTTTTAGAATGTTGATAAATTCATCAGCGATTGCTGTAGCGGCATTAGGTTTAAGCCTTGTTATGTTCGGAGGGGGTATTGACCTATCTATTGGAGGAAATGTTGCACTGACTAGTAGCTTTGTAGCATATTTATATACATTAGAGATTTTTTCAATTAATACTATTATATTATTAGGTTTAGCAGTTGGTCTGATAATTGGACTAATTAATGGAATATTAATTACAAAAATAGGTTTGAATGCAATAATATGTACATTGGGTACAATGGCGGCAACTACTGGGTTGGGATTTGTATTAACAGAAGGACGTTCTGTCTTAATTAGAGAAGAAAATTTGTTATTTTTATCAAGGGGAACATTAGCTGGTATAGCTTTTCCTTTTATTTTAATCCCCTTTTTGTATTTTGGGGGATATGTACTTATGAACAAAAGCCAAATTGGCAGAAAAATTTATATGATGGGCTCTAACTCCAAAGCGGCTGTTTTTTCTGGATTAAAAATTAAAAAATACAGCTTTGCATTATACATTCTTTGTGGAATATTTGCTGCCTATAGTGGATTATTATTTACCTCAAGAAGTGCAGTTGGCATGCCACAACATGGTTTGGGTTTTGAATTAGAAGTGATTGGAGCTGTAATCTTAGGAGGCACTGCATTAGAGGGGGGCAAAGGAACAATTGGCGGTGTTTTACTAGGTGTTTTGATAATGTCAGTTATTTTTAATGGATTAACTATTTTGGGTGTGGATTATTATTATGTGCAAATTGTCCGAGGAGCATTAATTATTTTAATAGTAGCAGCATATGAAGTAAGAACCTAAAACTAATATTTTTAGGGGGTAAATTATCAGTGCATACTCAAGAAACCAATGAAAGTTTTTATGATAAAGCAAAAGATTTTTTCAGTATTTATGTAGATCCTATATTAATTTCTTTAGGAATTTTATTTGTTCTTTTAGTGGCATACCTAAATTTTTCTTCCGAAGCTTTTCTATCAACTCGTAATTTAACTAATATACTAAATAACATGGTTGTCATGGGGTTTCTTGCTTTAGGTCAGTCATTAGTGATTTTAACCAAAAATCTAGATTTGTCAGTTGGGTCTATATTGGGGCTAACAGCCGTATTTTTAGCAACTATATTTAATTTAAATGTGCCAGTAATTTTAATGGTTCCTCTTGCGTTACTTTTTGGAGCATTTTTAGGATTTTTAAATGGTTTTATTGTAACAAAAATTGGAATTAATGCTATTATTACTACTTTAGGTTCAATGTCAATTTTTCGTGGGTTAGCTTATTTAATTGGAGAAGGCAACCCAACTAGAATTAATCATTCAGGATATGGCCAACTTGGTAGATATTTACTGGCTGGTTTTGTTCCATTGTCTATAGTATTACTAGTCTTATTTCTTTTGTTTTTTTATATAATTCTAAAATATACTCAGTTTGGAAGAAATTTATTTACTGTTGGAAGCAATATTGAAGGTTCTCATTATATTGGAATTGGAGTTGGTTCATATCAGTTATATTCTTTTGTTATATGTGGTTTAATGGCCGCGGCAGGAGCTGTAATAACGACTTCCCAATTGGGAGCAGGTCTTCCAGATATGGGAACTGGAATTGAACTAGAAGTGATCACAGCCACTATTTTGGGTGGAGTTAGTTTGAAAGGAGGAAAATGCAATCTTTTTGGTGTCATTTTAGCAGTGGCTTTACTTGCTGTTATTTCTAATGGACTGGTATTATTAGGAATCCCTATCCATTGGCGAAGAGTTGTAAGAGGAGTACTGTTAATAATTGCGGTAACGATAGATGTAATTTATAAAAGAAATAGAAAATATAATTTTAATTTTTAATAATGAAAATTTTGGGGTGATAGTATATGAATTCAAAAAAAAGAGTAATAACAACTTTGAAAAATAAAATACCAGACCAGGTTCCAGTTTTTGCAACACTAACTCCTCAAGTGGCTGAAAAATTAAGTGATGATATGGATATTCCTACTAAAGTTGAAGATTCCTTTCTATCAACAAGAATATCGCATACAGAAATATTATTAGAACTTGGAAATGACGCAATTGGCATTGGGGCTGGGAGATCATTTGATTCTCCAACAGAAAAACTTGAAGATGGAAGACTTAAAGACGAATGGGGCATTATTTATAAGAAAGTTGGGCTTTATAGTGAGGCGGTTGAGAGACCTTTATCATATGTTGAAAAAACAAGTGACTTATATGACTATGAATTTCCTAAAGCAGAGGCAGAGGGGCGTTTTGATCTAGCAAAAATCCAGACAGAAAAATATGGTGATCAATATGCTGTTATTGCTAGCGTGGAAGCATTTATGTTTGAACTGGCTTGGAATTTAGTGGGTTTAGAAAAGTTTTTGCTCGATTTAGCACAAAAAAAACCATATATTATAGATTTATTAGATAAATTACAAGAATATAATCTTAATTGTGCAAAAAAATTAATTAATATTGGGGCAGATGTGATCTGGACTGGAGATGATTTTGGCACGCAAATAGGCATGCTTATCTCACCGGACTTATGGAGAGAAGTATTTAAGCCCAGGTACAAAAAAGTATATTATGAGTTAAAAAAAGAAAAGTCAGATATAATTATAGCTCATCATTCTTGTGGCTCAATATTTCCAATCATAGAAGACATGATTGAAATTGGTCTAGATGTTTTAAATCCAATACAGCCTAAAGCTAAAGATATGGATCTAAAAAAATTGAAGCAAAAATATGGAAAAGAAATTGCTTTTTTTGGTGGTATTGACATACAAGAAATTTTACCATATGGAACTACCAAAGAAGTAGAAAAAGAAGTAAAAAACAAAATTGCGATTGCAGGAAAAAATGGAGGTTATTTATTAGCACCTGCTCATAATATACAACCAGATACGAGCTTGGAAAATATTTACAAACTTTTTGAATCAGTAAAAAAGTATGGTAAATACCCGCTAAAAATTTAAGGAGGATAGGAATAAAATGACTAAATATGGAAAAAAAGAATGGGTTATACCAGATGGTTATCTTCCAACTCAAAGTAGTAATAATTTAGAAAGTCATGAAAGTATTTGTGTTTTAAACTTAAATAAAGAAACAGCAAATATTTCTTTAAGTTTTTTCTTTGAAAATCGTTCTCCTATAGAAAGTTTTCAGGTTAAATGTAAGGGACTTAGGACAAACCATATAAGAGTAGATAAACTAAAAACTGACAAACAAAAAGTAGTGCCCAAAGGCGTTCCGTATGCTATTAAAATTGAAAGTGATAAACCAATTTATGTCCAACTCTCTAGGCTTGATTCTACCCAAAAAGAGTTAGCTTTAATGACAACAATGGCTTGGCCAGCAAAATAAATAAAAAATCAAGGAGGAATACAATGAATACTAGAGAAAGATTTTTAGAGACTATGCTTAACTTTTCAAGTGATAAAGCTACTATGAAATGGGAATTTGGTTATTGGGGGGAGACAATAAATAAATGGTACAAAGAAGGTTTAAAAGAAAATGAACGTCCTCAACTTTCTGATGAAATAACTACCCCAACTGCTTCTCTTTATTCTACGGCCTGGAATTCAAATAATAAATACGTAGATGAAAATGAACTGCCTTCTGGCATAGCTGTAACTGGAGGAGGTTTATATAATCCTACTCAAGGTTTTCCGCTTGATAATGATGTTAGAGAATATTTTAATATGGACAAATCACAAAAGTTATTAAATTTAAATTTATTATTTCAACCAATGTTTAAACCTGAGGTTTTGGAAGAAACTGAGGAAGAACTAAAATATAAAGATGTAGATGGTGTTACAAGAATATATTTGAAAGAAAGTGCTACTATTCCGTCAGGTTGGGAATGGCCTATTAAAGACAAAGAAAGTTGGGAAAAATTAAAATCAGAACGACTTTCTTTTGAAAATATTAGAAGTAGACTTCCTGAAAATTGGGGAGAAGTGGTGGAAGAATATAATGATAGAGATTATCCCTTAGCGCTTGGGGGTTATCCACAAGGATATTTTGGAACTTTAGCTCATTTGATGGGATATGAGGAGCTCTTTATTTCATATTATGATAATCCTGATTTATTACATGATATTTTAAAAACATTTACTGATTTATGGATTGCAGTTTACTCAGAAGTATTAGCAGATATAGATGTTGACTTGTTTCATTTTTGGGAAGATATGTCTTTTGGGAGTGGTTCTATGATATCAAAAGAACATATTAGGGAGTTTATGCTTCCTTATTATAAAAAAATGACAGATTTTCTTAAAACAAATGGAGTAGACTTGATTTTTATAGACACTGATGGAGATTGTATGGATATAATACCTCTATTTATTGAGGGAGGAATAACTGGAATGTATCCATTTGAGGTAAATTGTGGTATGGATATTGTTAAAGTTAGAGAAAAATATCCGGATTTAGTCATGATGGGGGGGATTCCTAAGAGTGAAATTGCTAAAGGAAAAAGTAAAATTGATGAAATTCTAAAACCAGTTAAAAAGGTTTTGGAAAGCGGAGGTTATATTCCATTTGGAGATCATCTTATTCCACCTGAAGTTGATTTTGAAAATTTTAAGTATTACAGAAGAAGATTAAATGACCTAATTGAGAATTCTTAAAAACTAATTAAGGGGTGGTTTCAATGAGAGATTATAAAGATTTATCAAATGCCATAATAACTGGCAAAAAGAATGAGGCTGTTGAATTATGTAATATTTTTTTAGATGAAGGTAAAAGTGCAGAAGATATAATAAAATATGGTTTAGTATCTGGAATGGATGTAATAGGTCAAAGATTTAAAGCAGATGAAATTTTTGTTCCTGAGGTTTTAATTTCAGCTAGGGCCATGCAAGAATCAATGGATGTTGTTAAACCACATTTAGAAAGCGATGTATCTGCCGAAGGCAAATTATTGATAGGTACAGTAAAAGGCGATCTACATGATATCGGGAAAAATTTAGTATCAATGATGTTTAAGGGGGCAGGTTTTGAAGTAATCGATATAGGTGTTAACATACCAGCAGAAAAATTTGCAAAAAAAGTTGAAGAGCATAGGCCAGATTTATTGGGAATGTCTGCATTATTAACAACAACTTTATCAGAGATGAGAAATGTAATCGAGGTTCTCAAAGAAAAAAAGTTAAGAAATAAAGTTAATATAATTATTGGAGGCGCCCCAGTAACTAATGAATTTAAAGAAGAAATAGGAGCTGATGCTTATGCACCAGATGGAAGTAGAGCAGTAGATGCAGCTAAGGAATTACTAAAATAATATATATAGAGAGAGTTTTCTTATAATATAAAATTATTAGATATTAATAAAAATTATATTATATTTATCTTTAAAAAATTGTCTACAAACCAAAAATTAAATTAAAATTCATATATAACAGGCTGCCCCAGTCACCTGGGGCAGCCTGATTTGTATGATAAAGTAACTCCATTCAAACCTCCTCAGCCATCATTCCAAAAACTTTTCTGCCAACTCAGGATCAAAAACTGACTACCTGCACAGCTTTTTATCTCTGCCAGAGCTTCTTCTTTTCTCATAGCTTTCTTATAAGATCTGCTTGTAGCCATGATATCATAGGCATCAATAAGAGAATTCATCCAGAAAAGGCTGGAGTAAATGATTTAACTTTCTTTGCCAAAAAAATGGACAACCGGGATATTTTGCTATAAAATAATATATACTATAAATATATATTACAATATATTTTATATTGATAGTTAATAAATGGAGGAAAAGATAATGAACTATATCAGGACAGGCTTTATTTTAAAAGCGGCGAAAAATTATTTTATTCCATTATTTTATACTTTATTTTTTCTAGCTTTAGTTTTAATTTTTTTAGTTAATTTTTCAGCTAATATTGTGCAGGCAGAGAACATTGAAATTATTCAACACGATATCAAAGCAGAGCAATTAGGTGATTTAGGTATATTTGCAGCTGAAATAGAAATTATAAATCATCAGGAGGAAGTAGAATTGTGGCTGGGTTATAGCATTAGAGATTCTCGGGGTGAGTGGCATGATTTAGAGCCGCAAAAAGTTTTTATTGAAGCCGGATCTAGTAAGATAATTCCTTTAAATGAATCTATTTTTCAGGAAAAAGAAATTAGGTCCGGTGAATTTCTCTTTATTACTGCTCTCTGGGATAGTTATCCTCAGGAGGAAGCCCGGCGTTTAACAGAGGATAGAAAGCAGTTAGAAATAGACTTTGGCCATTATGAACTGGAAGAGGATATTAACGATGAAAATTACCTAGAGGCAAAAAATAATTTCACTGATTATAATTTTTTAAAAGCCAGCCATCGACTGGGGAGAGGAAGGTTAAATCCAGCTAACATCACTAAAGAAGATGAAATTATAAAGATTAAATCTCCAGCTAATAGTTATCAGGGAGGAGAGATTAGAACAGAAGATCGTTTTGGTTATGGCTCCTATAAAATCGAAATGAAAACTGATTATGCCCCTGGTTCTTTTGCTGCCTTCTTTTTATATCAGGATGTTAGAGGATCCAATGATGAAATAGATATTGAAATATATAATGATGGTAGCAGGCAAATAGATTTTGTGACTTTTGTCCAGGGGGAGAAGACCAATTATAAAACAGAAGAACTTCCCTTTGACCCCTCCTCTGACTATCATGAATATCGGATAGACTATTTTCCGGACCAAATCTTATTTTATGTAGAAAATGAGTTGATGGCTGCCTTTACTGGTGACCTTCCTTCTGCTGAAATGAAGGTCATGGTAAATCACTGGTGGCCTAACTGGCTGGAGGCGGAGAGTGATCATCGGGCCAGTGAGATTAAAATAAGAGAAATTGAAATAGAGGAATTTTAATAATTTGTTTTAGTTTAGTATTATAATTAGACTGAAAACATTGTTTGGACACTGAAAAAAGAGTCTGAATAGTGAAATGATTAATTTGACAAAACCAATCTACTTTGCTATAATTTAGCTAAGCTTATTAATAATCATTATGAAAAACACAAAAGAGACAGCTTAAAAGGAGGATAATTTTATGAGAAACAGATTTGATTTTAGTCTGCTGGTTTTCTTGTTAATTATGGGGCTGATTTTATTGCCATCCACCAGTATTTTGGCCGCAGGACATGGTGGTGCACCCGGTGGCTTTTATGCTGCTGAAACTCTAGCAGAATTTGACGGCACAGATGATCAACCTGCCTATGTTGCTTATAATGGTAGAGTTTATGATGTGTCTGATACCTTTAGTGATGGAAGCCACCAGGGCCATGAAGCCGGTCAGGATTTAACAGATGAACTCTATGATGCCGGGCATGGACCAGATGTACTTGAAGATAAAGACGTTGTCGGTTATTACTTAGGAACTGCCATGACAGAAGATGAACTTGAAGCCTATGATGGTTCGGATAATCCTCCCTATGTTGCAGTGGACAATATAATTTATGATGCCAGCGATGTCTTTGAAGACGGCAGTCACAGAGGCCATGAAGCAGGTCAGGATTTAACAGATGAATTTCATGGTCAGCATGGAGAAGGGAGCCTTGAAGCTATGCCAGTTGTAGGAGTGCTGGTGGCATATGAACTGACAGAAGAAGAACTAGCAGAGTATGATGGCGTAGATGATAACGATGCTTTTGTAGCAGTTGATGGGTTTATTTATGATGTTAGTGAAAGATTTGAAGATGGGTCACATCGAGGCCATGAGGCTGGAAATGATTTAACTGATGAAATAGCTGAAGCAGGTCATTTAAGATCTGTTTTACCTGATCAGTCTGTGGTAGGTGTTTTGGTGGAGTAATTTTAGTACAAATTAATTGTTGCTGAATTTCTTATTTTCCTTTCAAATTTTGCTTAGTAGAGAAGAATATTAATCGAGGATGCTTTATAATTGAGAATATAAATGCTATAGAAACAGCTTTATCCAAAGCAATTAGGGCTGGGGATAAAGCTGTTTTTCTATTATTTTCTTTTAATATTGCTCTAATAAATAATAGTTGTCTTATTTTTTAAAAAAATATATAATAAAAGCAGGATAAACATAAAACTAGTTAAACTAGTTTGCGATAATTGCATTAATTTTAGGATTAACATTCTTTAAAACTAAATATTTTGAAGTTAATAAAACTTGCCATAAAACTCATAAGATTGGGCTAAAACCTCAAAGGAAGTGATTATATGTTAACTTCGAGACTTAGAAAGCTCTTGCTAGGCCGTGACCAGGAGGAGGCGAAAAAATTCATTGACAGGTTGTATCAGGACAATAACTGGAGTGCCATCAGCTTTATTGATGAGATGCTGCCCTTGCTTCTCTTTCAAAGCAACTTAAAGTATGGTAATTTCCATCAGGTCAAGATGACACTGCAAATCAGACACCTTCTGAGCCTGGGAAGACTTTCCCGTCCGACCCAGAGAGAGGTTATGAAACTTCTGCTTAATGAATGCTTAAGAGAAAGTAGAATCAATGTTCAGGCCGGGGAAATAGCTCTGGCGGAAAGAAAAGAGGAGCCGCTTACTTCTATGCTGCAGGAACTTTCCAACCACAGCCTGCACAATGCTTTTTATTACGCATTACAGGCCTTTGAAGAAAATCCTGAGAGACTTCAGGAACTGCTTTTAGCTCTAGGTGGCGTTTATGGACCGGAAAATTTAGGGCACAGTCTCAGCTGTTTCTTTCCTGTTATTGAAGAGGTTGTAAATACAAATCATCCAGCAAGCAAAACAGCACTTCTCTCCTATATTCTTTATCTGGGTCGTTATGATATTCCAGCTGATTTTAATCCCCAGGATTATAAAAAAGAGGATATGCCGGATAATGCTCTGCGCCTGGCCGCCTCTGGAGAAGACATTGTTAATCTTCACCATATGATAACCCTTGTTACTTACCGCCTCTGGGAACAGGCTGATTTTCATGATGAAAGTTTCCCCTTGCCTTATCGCATTTTCTTTCAAAAGCGCCTAAAAGATAAAGAGGTTAGTAACAAGCAGCTAAAAAGAGTTAAAAAGCCCCTTAATATCGATATGCCAGAGAATTATGAGGAGTTCAAAATGAGTTTTTCCTATGAAGATGTAGAACAGAGCACTTTCCTGGTTCGTAAAGCCTGGCAGGAGGCGCCAGAGAAGGCTTGGGACTGGGTCTTCCGTCTTTATGCTGAGAATTATCAGTCCGATAACTGGAACCCCCATTTTTACACAGGTATTTATCTGGCCTTCCGTCTTATTGAAGAGGGCCTGGCTGAGGATAGTCTGGCTGCCGAGATGGCAGTGGATCAGGCTATTGCCTATTATGTAAAATCTTGATTAAATTTACTTGCTAAATATAATCCTATATTATATAATCAAGAAAATTGACAAATATTATCGAATTTGACTATATGTGGTGTTATGAGCCCCTTCAATGCCTGGTTGATGTTAAGAGGTTTGAAGACTCTCAAGCTTCGCATGAAACAGCATCAACAGAATGCAGATAAAATAGCAAGGTTTTTGGATAGTCATAGGCTAGTGAAGCAAGTCTGTTATCCTGGACTTAAAGAGTTTTCAGGTAATAAAATAGCAAGTCACCAGATGGACGGTTTTGGAGGCATGCTGAGCTTTGAATTGAACTTGCCTATTAATAAAATAGAAAAATTCTTGCAGAATTTGGATATCATTTGTCTAGCAGTGAGTCTGGGAGATGCCGAGACCCTAATAGAAGTCCCGGCTAGGATGACACATAGAAACTATGAAGAAGAAAAACTACAGAAAATGGGCATTACCGATAATTTGCTAAGGATTTCGGCAGGATTGGAAGAGTGCGAAGATCTCATTGAAGATCTTGCAAGAGCTTTAGATAATGTTTGAGACAATTTTAACCAGCAAAATACTTAAATATCTTATTATACCGCCAATCCAAATATTGATGACTTTTTGGCATTGGCGGCCTTTCTACCCATACCAGCTCCTCAGCAGCAGAAACCCTTCGCCCTTACAGACCTTTAAAAAGATGGAATAATATTAATATTAAAATATACATTTAGTGAAAATCAACTTTAGCACATACCTAAAAGTTTGTAACTAAAAGGGTGGTCAATAATGAATTCTTATCAAAGAGTCAAAGCCCGTTTAGAGGGAAAATCGGTGGATAGAATCCCTAATTTAAGTATTATCATGACCTTTGCCGCTAAATATATCGAAGTGCCCTATAAAAAATATGTGACAGATTATAATTACCTAGTTGAAGGTAATATTAAATGCTGTCAAGAGTTTGGCATAGATATGGTAAGTGCTATTTCCGACCCCTGTAGAGAAGGCTATGATATGGGGGCTGATATTAGAATGCCTGATGATGATGT
>SL_8KL_010_SEDDRAFT_10002422_pt1 | contig 15805 bp, 11 predicted proteins | sample SodLakKL_010_SED_4_FD_11160 | JGI IMG/M metagenome (IMG submission 11160) | reverse complement strand
AACTTTTTCTTTTAGCGCTTTGCCCGGTTTAAAAGCGGGAACTTTAAGAGCTTTAATTTTAATTTTTTCTCCGGTGGCAGGATTACGTCCTTCGCGTTCTTTACGACTCCTGACTTCAAAAGTGCCAAAACCTACAAGCTGGACCTTATCACCCTTGACCAAACCATCAGTAATGCTGTCTAAAACTGCCTTTACCGCTTTTTCGCTATCCTTCTTAGACATTTCCGTTTTCTCTGCAACCAGATCAACTAATTCAGACTTATTCACAGCGTAAAGCCCTCCTCGTACAAATTTTATTCTATTCTAGTAAAGCATATTCGCTTTTCTATCGTATATTCCTGCTTTTTTTATGCATTTTCCCTATTTTTTTGGCTTCATTCCACCAAAAATCCAGTTCCTCCAGGGAAAAAGAAGAGACAGGGCGTCCAGACTGTTTTACTTTTTGGATAATATAGCTATACCGTTCAATAAACTTGGTAATTGTTTTACCAAGAGCAAGCTCCGGATTCACTTCCAGAAAACGGGCAAGATTAACAATTGTAAAAAGGTAGTCACCCAATTCTTCTTCTATGGCATTCCTGTTCTCATCCTGAAAAGCTTCTTCCAGTTCAGATAGCTCTTCCCTGGCCTTATCAAGAGGTCCTTCAATGCAGGGCCAGTCAAAACCTGCTTCAGCTGCTTTCTTTTGCAGCTTATATGCTTTTAGAAGAGCCGGCAGTCCATGATCTATCGGTAGTGCTTCAGCTTCTTGATCAACACTCTTTTCATCTGATTTAATCTGCTCCCAGAGCACTTTTACCTGTGACGCATTCGAAGCCGTGCCGCTACCAAATACATGAGGGTGCCGCCGTATCAACTTAGCAACAACTGTATCAATCACCCGGCTGAAGTCAAAACGGTTCTCTTCCCTGGCAATCTGACTATGAAAAACAACCTGAAGCAAGACATCTCCCAATTCTTCCTGTAAATCCCGGTCATCCTCTCGCTCTATCGCAGCAACCACTTCGTAGGCTTCTTCAACTAAATACTGCCTTAAGCTGTGATGATCCTGCTTCCTGTCCCATGGACATCCGTCTTCAGCCCGCAGCCTGGTCATAACTTCTAGCAAATCTCCTACCCTGCCACGTTCAGAAGGAGGAAGATAAATAGTCGTGTAATGATCAAAAATAGATTTACGATCAAGAGCATAGAGTGGCATTTTCATTACCTGCCTGCCGGGAAGTCCGGCTGAGCGCAAAACATTAACCGGGTAATCATCAGGATATAAGTCCATTAGTCTCAGTTTAACCCTTGAAGCAATAGCATTATTGTAAACCTGGGCAATAACCAAATGCTCTGCAGAAGGTTCTTTTAAGTTTTTCAAATTCAGGGCATCATATACTTTTACACCATCTAAAAGATCTATCTTTAAAGTGTTTAATATCGGCTCCAGAAAACTGATCCCCTCTACTAACTGGATTTTAATGCCAAGACGAGGGCCAATTCGGCGCAGTCTTTCAACTGTTGCTTCCCCAACTGAAGGATGACCGGGCACTGCATAGCAGATTGTGCCATAACGTCCGGCAGCTTTGAGCAAATTATTCGTGATAATCCGGTAAACCTGTTCAAAGTTTTGACCTTGATCGTACAATCCATCAAAAGAACGAATTATTTTACGGCCTTTGGTATAGCGGCGGGCGGAGTAATGCCGAATGGTTCTGAAAAACAGGGGCAGTTCACTATCCAGGTATTTATGCGCCTCCAGGGTCAGATGTTCAGGATTTCCCGGGCCAAGACCAATAACAATTATTTTATTCAATAATTTCACTCCTGTTCAGGGCCCTTTAAAAGCCCGAAGCGTTTCGTAAACGAAGCCAGGCGCGATCCGACTACCGGCAGCATGGATACCTCATCACGATTAAGGCCGCCTGATATCAATAGTACTACAGTATAAATAAGCATCCCTACAATGATAGCCAGAAGCGTAGCGGCAACATTTAGGCGCCCTGTTGATAAAAATGGTTCAGCATATACAATCATAAAATTATAAACCACGTATACAAATACTGACATTATAATTACCGCTGCACCGGGGAATAACAGCAGCTCTCGTAAATTAGCACGCCATCCCGTAAACCTGTTTACATGATAAAGATTAAGGGCGGCTGCAACACCGATTCCAATAACAGAAGCAAGGGCAGCCCCACCGACATTTAATTCAGGAATTGCCGTTAAGAACCAGGCAAATAATGTTTTTACTATCCCACCGTAAACCATGTTTAAAGCAGGAGTAATGGGGCGGCCAAAACCCTGCAGTAATCCTGTGGTTGTAACATACAGGCAAAGCGGAATCACAGACCACGACATATAGGCCAGAGAATAACCGGCAGCAGCATTATTGTATAAAAGAAGAGTTATCGGTTCTGCCAACAGAAAAAGACCTATGGCTGAGGGCAATGAAAATAACACTGTCAATTTAATGGCAATGGCAGCCCTGTTTTGGATAAGCAGTCTGTCCTGCAGGGCATAAGCTTCAGAAATTGCCGGAACCAGGCTGATACTCAGAGCCAGGGCAATCACATTTGGAAAATATACTATCGGGCCGGCCATGCCGGTCAACTGACCATATAAGGCCCTTGCAGTTTCAAGATCAAAACCGGCCGCCTGCAGTTGCCTGGGAACAACGGCTAAATCAATTAGTGAAATCAAAGGGATAACGAGGCCACCGATTGTTACCGGAATAGCCAGCCGAAATATCGAGGCGATAATGCGGTAAATAGTATCAGGATTATATGTTTCCTGTTTTTCGGCCTGCCTGAAAAGTTCCTTACGACTGCGCATGTAAAAAATTGACAAGAATACCAGACCACCCAAACCACCGGCAGCAGCGCCTGATGTTGCCCCGGCTGCTGCATATTCAAGACCTACCGGGAGCAAAAGAATAACCAGGATTATTGAGAAACCGACCCTGACCAGCTGTTCCAGAAGCTGTGACGATGCCGTAGGCAGCATATTCTGCTGGCCCTGGAAAAAACCTCGTAACGAGGCCATTACTGTAACAAAAAATATTGCCGGAGCTATTGCCATCAACGGTAGAACTGCCTGCATATCCTTAACAATATAATCTGCAAACAGCTCGGCTCCCAGGAGAAGAACAAGGGTAATAGCCAGGCCGGTTAAGGTCAAAAGGACAAAAGCCACTTTAAAAATCCTGAGCGCTTCACGAATATCATTTAAAGCAATTTTCTCCGCCATCAGTTTGGAAAGGGCTACGGGAATTCCGGCAGTTGAAATCACCAGCAGGGTCGAATAAACAGGATAAGCATACATATATAAACCGATACCTTCGTCACCGAGGATCGCTGCAAGAACAATTCTGAACAAAGCCCCGATAAACCTGGCGACCAACCCGGTAACTGCCAGTATGGTTGCTCCTTTAATAAACGCTCTGCTGCTGTCTTTCAATATTTATACCTTCTTTATAACCGCCGGAGCAGCACTATTTGAACAACATTATAACTGACAGAGGAGAATAACGAAAGGCAAGCATTAATTTGGTTAGACTGAATGCCCTCATCCTTAAGTTTCTATGTTCTTTCCACTTGGCAAAATCTCTGAAGTATCTTGAAGTGTGAATAATTCTTTTACAAGCCTGTTCAATTCATCGAGTATATCAGGTGATTTGCCGAGATCTTTAAACTTCAGTATTACGGGCTTACGTGAAGTTAGTATAATTCGGTAGCCGGCAGAAGAAAGTCGCTCCTTTAAGATATCTGCATCTACCTGGCGGGAACGGGCAAACTGGATTGTTAAATCTGCCTGCTGCTGGGCAATTAATTCAATACCCAAAATTGCCGCATCAAGTCGCAACCCGGCAACCTGCAGCAGGTTCTTAACCGGCTCCGGAGGCATTCCAAACCTGTCTGTTAATTCTGCATCAATTTCGGCCAAGTCTTCTGCACTGCTGCTGTAGATACGCTGATATAAATCAACCTTCTGTTTTTGCTCGCTTATATAAGCAGTAGGCAGGTGCGCATTTACCCTGAGTTCGAAGCGGGGCTCAATTTCGGGTTCATCTTTCTCATTTTTCAGTTCTGCAACAGCCCGGTCGAGCAGTCTTACATAAAGATCAAATCCAACAGCGGCAATAAAGCCATGCTGCTCTGCTCCCAGAATATTACCTGCACCCCTTATTTCAAGATCCTGGAGGGCAATTTTAAAGCCGGAACCAAGCTCTGTAAATTCTTTGACTGCCTTGAGTCTTTTTCTTGCCGTCTCGGATACAATCTTATCTTTACGGTATGTGAGATAGGCATAAGCCAATCGGCTTGACCTGCCTACCCGCCCCCTGATTTGATACAGCTGAGCGAGCCCCAGGCGATCTGCTTCATAAATAATTAAAGTATTTACGTTGGGGATATCCAAGCCGGATTCAATAATAGTTGTGCTAACCAGGACCTGGTAATCACCATCCTGGAAATCTGCCATAACTCTCTCAAGCTGTGCTTCAGGCATCTGACCGTGGCCAACTGCCAATTTCGCTTCAGGAAATAAACTTTTTATTCTTTCAGCAAACCTGTCTATACTCTCCACCCGGTTATAAACTATGAAAACCTGACCACCACGGCTTAGCTCGCGCTGCACGGCATCACGGACCAGGTTTTCCGAATATTCCAGGACATAGGTTTGCACCGGGTAGCGATTTTCCGGGGGAGTATCAATTATGCTGAAGTCCCTCGCCCCGGCCAGGGATAAGTGCAGGGTCCTGGGGATTGGGGTCGCTGTCATGGCCAGGGTGTCTACTTCTAAACGCAGCTGCTTCATTTTTTCCTTTTGCCGCACTCCAAAGCGCTGCTCCTCATCGATTACCAGCAGCCCAAGGTCACTAAATGCAACATCCCTGGAAAGCAGGCGGTGTGTGCCGATAACGACATCTATCTTTCCGGCTTTTAAATCTTTTATAATATTTTTTTGTTTTGCCGGTGAAATAAATCGACTTAGCTGTTCCACCCTGACCGGGAAACCTTCAAAACGTTCCCTGAAAGTTCTGTAGTGCTGCTGAGCCAGCACTGTTGTTGGGACAAGAAAAGCCACCTGCTTGCCTTCCATTACTGCTTTGAAAGCAGCCCGCATTGCCACCTCTGTCTTCCCGTAACCAACATCGCCACAGACAAGCCTGTCCATGGGATGGCTTTTCTCCAGGTCGGCTTTAACATCTTCAATTGCTTTTTGCTGATCAGGGGTTTCTTCGAAAGGAAAATTTGCTTCAAACTCCTGCTGCCAGGAATGGTCCGGTCCAAAGCTGTAGCCTTTGGCAGCCTGCCTGGCGGCATATAGCACCAACAGTTCCCGGGCCAGTTCTTCCACTGAGCGGTTAACCCTTTTCTTCAGGCGCTGCCACTCACCTCCTCCTAAACTGTGCAGGCGGGGTGACGGGCCATCGCCACCGGAGTATTTCTGGATCAATCCAACCTGGTCAACGGGAATATAAAGCCGGTCAGTTCCCCTGTACTTTAGGACCAGGTAATCCCTTTTCCCCCCGCCGACTTCCAGGGTATCAAGACCGGTATACCTTCCAATCCCATGCTGCTCATGTACCACATAATCACCGGCAGCAAGATCTCGGTAATCGCTGAGCCTGATCCCATGATCCTGCTTGAGGCGCCGTTTCTTTTTCTTCAGGGGCAGCAGGTTTCTTTCAGTAAAAACTGCCAGCTGAAGACCCGGTATTAAAAAACCTTCCTCAAGGCTGCCAGTTAATACTTTCGTCCCGGCCGGCATTTTTTCATCCTCTTCGGAAAAGATCTGTTTTATTAAATTAATACCTCTTTCCAGGTGCTCTGCAGCCAGGTAAATCTGATAATCATCAGCAAGCCAGTCCCGGTAATCTTTTTTAAATAGATCCCACTGACCGTGATAGTAAGGAGCATTCTTTGTTTCAATATTAAAAGCCTGATCCGGAGAGTATAAACCTTTTGTTCCGGAGAAAAAAGTTATACCAACAAGTGAACATGGCATCCGTGAAACCAAATCTTCCAAACTCCATAATAACTCGGTTTCTGAAAAGAGCATTTCACCACCGGCAATCAAACTGCTGCAGTATTCATCGAACTCGCGCTTTATATCAGCCGCGCTACCCGCTACTTCTTCCGGTTCCTCTATAAAAAACAGGAAGTCAGGAGGAAGGTAATCAATCAGGGAAGCGCCGTCGCCATAGTAAAAGGGAAAGTAGCTGCTCAGGTAGTCCAAACCGTCGGGCACAGAAAGCCTCTCGATATGATGGGAAACCTGCTGTTTGAGCCTGGTGGCAGCATCTTTTCCTCCCCTCTGGTTTAACCTGGTTAAAGCTTTCTCCAGGTAATGCTTTATTTTTTCCTCACCTTTACTTCTCACATCATCAGTTATGATCAGCTCACTGGCCGGCAAAACTTTTGCCTGATCAAGTTTGTCCGTGGAGCGCTGCGTAACCGGATCATAATAGCGAATTGATTCAACTATATCGTCAAAAAGCTCGATCCGGACAGGCTTAAGCTTGCCCGGTGGAAAAACATCGATTATATCGCCTCGTGCACTAAACTGCCCCCTTGTTTCAGCCAGGCTGACTCTTTCGTAGCCTCTGCCTGCGAGCAGTCCTAGCAGCTCCTCCCGGTCACATTTCATAGCTACCTTTATATTAATGACCAGTTCCTGCCAGTAGGCAGGAGGAAGTGATTTGTTAAGCAGGGCGGCCGCAGGGGCAACATAAATACCCTCAGCCCCGGTATTAAGCCATTCAAGGAAACCAAGCCTGGACTGCTGCTGTTCATCGCTGCGTGTTAACACATCTGCGCTGGCATACAGCTCTCTCGGCATCAATAGGTTAACCTGCCCGGGATAAAAAGTCTTTAAATCGTAATATACTTTTTCAGCCCGTCCCAGGTCGCTGGTTATAACCAGCGAGGGCATAGTGCTCTTTCGGGTCAGCGCCGCTGTAAAAAAAGACCGGGCACTTCCGTCAAGACCGCTGATTAAAGCTTTTGTAATATCATTGCCTGCCAGCTGTCCTGCCAGCTTTATGAACTGGTCATCCTGCTGCCACTTTTCGAGTAAGGCTTTTAACAAATGTCACACTTCCCGGTAATAAATTGTTATGTACAGCAAAATAGGAGGGAATTTTTAAATACCCCTCTTGCGTGGTCTAAATTATAACTTTCCCCCTGTGCGGCGTCAACTCACAGGTGAAGCAGCAAAGTCATTTATTTACCTTAAAAGGTTAAAGAAGTTACCTGCTTACGTCACTTCTGTTACCCGACCATAGTTATTCTAACAAACCTGAAGTATTTAGTAGCGAAATGCAGTTTTTTTTAGCAGGATATCACTGTCCAGATATGGCTGATTAAATAGAAATTTTTGCAGACGTAAAGTGCAGGCATGAAAATGCCGATGAAGTTAAGCCTTTGTATTTCCGGCTTAAACGATCAGCGGGCATAACTTTCTTAAACAAGATGGGTAGCTAAAAAGAACAATATTTCTGCTTTCTACAGCCTTTCAGAAAAGTTGGCACGCCGATTGCTATAGTATATTACAGAACGAATAAAAGAAGGGAGGTTCAAGTCATGACTGAAAAGTGCGCATTCTGGAACGAGTACGATTCAATTGCCGGTCACATTTGCTACTGTGAACTGGCAGCCTTCAACAGGCCAGTTAATCCCCAGTTTCTGGGTGCTATTGGCTGCACACCGGAAAAGAGGAAAGAGTGCATGCAAAGTATGGAGTATGCAACTGGAGCAGGTGTTGTTCCTGAAGAACTACCCGAACTGCAACCTGTGCCGGCAACTACTACAGCACCGGTCATATCCTGTGACTCACCACCGGAAATAGCAAAAACTGTCTCAGGAGTAGCAGAGAAAAAAACATCCCTTGCTGCACCGGCCCTGGTCATGCTGGCCATCCTGGCAGGAGCATATATCGGCCTTGGTGGTGTAATGTTTACCATTATTACCAATGACCTGGCTGTATATATCGGGGATGGGCTGAGCAGGCTGGTTGGAGGCGTAACTTTCTCCATCGGGCTAATCCTGGTCATCCTGGGAGGAGCAGAGTTGTTTACAGGTAATAACCTCCTGGTTGCAGGATACCTTGACAAGAAGGTTACAGGCAAACAGGTTCTCAGCAACTGGTTCTGGGTTTACCTCTTCAATTTTGTAGGTGCCCTGGTAGTCGTAATCCTTTTTTACTACTCGGGAATCTGGAAAGCCAATGACGGAGGCATTGCCACCAGGATTATCAGTATTGCTTACGCTAAAACTACTTTACCCTGGGCTGAAGCCCTGTTCCGCGGTATTCTCTGCAACTGGCTGGTCTGCCTGGCAGTTTGGATTGCCCTGGCCGGCAAAGATGCTATCAGTAAAATACTGGCAATAATGATTCCCATTACTGCTTTTGTTGCAGCCGGCTTCGAGCACTCTATCGCCAANATGTTTTTCATACCCATGGGAATGCTGGTTAAAAATTCAGCACTTGCACAAAGCCTGGTTTCACCGGTAATGCTGGAAACCATTACCTGGCAAACATTTATTATGGGCAACCTGGTCCCGGTAACCATCGGCAACATTATCGGTGGAGTATTCTTCGTAGCTGTTGCTTACTGGACCTGCTACCTGCGCCCGTCAATGCCCGGAACAGTTATTCTTAATGGAAGAGTTTAGAAAAAGCATCTTGATTATAAATATTTGATAAGGAGTGAGATAGATGAAAAAGATGATTGAATGCCGTAACTGGAAGGAATATAACGGACTTAACGGATGGGTTATGTTTTGCAGTGCTGGAGCATACGGTAAAAAGATGTCTGCAGCAGAAGCTAAAGGCTGCGGTTGCACAGAAGCGCAGAGAGCAAAATGTAAAAAAGTCATGGAAAGCCATGTCGGTTTTGGACTGGTTCCGGAAATAGCAGAAGACGTAGCGGGGGAAAGAAAACATCGAGATCAATTGCCGGCCCTGCTGTCATGATGAAACACTGCCAGAAAGGAAGCAGTTTCAAGGAATTATAATTCGGGCGACTCAAAAGTATCTAGAGGCGCCTGAATTATTTAATCAACCCAAAAAAGGTTTTATACCCTCTATTGCAGAATATTATATATACTAAACAGGGCTCATGCAAAGGCGGACTGAAGATGTATATAAGCAAATTTGTGACGCCTGAAATTATTTTTGGCCCGGGTTCCCTGAACCAGGCCGGTGAATGCTGCGCCAGGCTTGGTTCTACCAGGGTTTTTCTGGCCGCCGATCCCGGGGTGGTTATGTATCGCTGGACTGATAAAGTATCATTTTTTCTTAAAGAAGCAGGCCTGGAATACCAGGTCTGGACAGATTTTTCTGCTAATCCCCGTGATTATGAAGTGGAAGAGGGTGCAGAGCTCTACTTAAAGACAGGCTGTGATGCTGTGCTGGCAATAGGAGGGGGAAGTGCAGTAGATGCGGCTAAAGCTGTCGCCACCCTGACAACTAACATGGGTAAAATTCATGACTATGAAGGGATCGACATGATTAATGCACCCCTCCCACCATTAATAGTGATCCCTTCTACTGCCGGATCCGGAGCAGAGGTCTCCCAGTTCGCAATCATATCTGACAGCAATCGAAAGATTAAAATGACTATTATCTCCAAGTCACTTGTGCCGGATATTGCTATTACCGATCCCCTGATCCTTTCCACCGTTAGCAGTAAAATAACTGCCCATACCGGAATGGAAGCCCTGAGCCATGCCATCGAAGCCTATCTATCACTGGCCGCTACAGACATGACAGATATCCATGCCCTGCATGCAATAAAGTTAATCGCTGGCAACTTGAGAGCATCAGTGGCCAGCCGAGTTGATGAGGCCGCCAAAATTGCAATGGGCAAAGCCAGTCTTCATGCCGGCATCGCTTTTTCCAATGCCGTGCTTGGTTTGACCCATGCCATGACCCATCAGGTCGGGGGGCTTCTGGATCTTCCGATCGGGACGATCAGCGCCGTTCTGCTGCCACATGTAATGCACTATAACCTGATGGCCTGTGTCGATAAATACGTGGATATTGCAGAAGCTATGGGAGCCTGTACTGTTAATCTATCGTCCCGGGAAGCTGCCGAAAAGGCTATTGATATGGTCCGGGAACTGAGCGCTGACCTGGGCATCCCTTCAGGTTTGGCCGAAATAGGACTGCCGGAAGATTCCATTCCCAGGTTAAGCAAAAATGCCACAAAAGATGCCTGTTATATCACTAACCCCAGGGATGCCGAAGTGGAGGATATCATTAATATCTTCCAGGCCGCCCTGAACCCGACAGGTGGTGCTTAATTGTGCCTATAGAAAATAAAAAGCAACTGATTGAAAAACTAACCGGTGTTCACAGTTCCAAGAAATCATACTACGTTGCCCTGAAGGAAAAGATAGATGAACTGCTTAACATCAAGCGTGAATGGGAAGTTACTTTTTCTGCTGTAACTGATCTGCTTGTCTTTATTAATCGCGATTATGAGGTGCAGCGCATCAACCAAGCTGCAGCTGATTTCTTTACTGCAAGTGAAAGCAACCTGATCGGGGCTAAGTGCTACAAGTTATTTTACGGTCGTTCAGAAAAATGCAGCCCCTGCCTTGCTGACCAGGTCTTGCACTCACAACAAACCTCGTACCAGCAGTCAAGGACCCGCAATAACCGGGTACTCGATATCTTTGCCTATCCTGCTTTTACAGAGCATGATGAACCTTACGGGGTGACCTATTATGCAAAAGATGTAACCCGGCTTATTGACTCGGTTAAGCTGGCTTCAATGGGTGAGATGTCTGCCGGAGTTGCCCATGAGTTAAACAGTCCCCTGACAGCAATTGTCGGAAATTCTCAACTGCTTTTACGGGAAACTTCCCCTCAGGATCCTCATTTTCAATTAATAAAGGATATCCATACCAGTGGTATCCGCTGCCAGCGGATTATAAAAAACCTGCTCACCTTTTCCAGGCAGGATGAATTTACCTTTGAAAAAGTTGATTTAAATGATGTGGTCAAGCACGCCCTGGAACTGGCTGCGTATCAGATAGAAAAAAGCAAGATAGAGTTAAAGGTAAATCTTTGCGATGATCTTCCCATGTTGTCGGGCAGCATGAACGGCCTGGAACAAATAATTGTTAACCTATTACTAAATGCCAAAGATGCTGTCGAAGATAAAATGCGCGGAACCAGCAAAGGCCAGAAGGGGCTAATAGAAATAGCAACACGCATTCATCCGGATGGAGATTATGCTATTGTGGAAGTTTCTGACAACGGCGAAGGCATCCCGGATGAACACATCTCACAAATTTTTAACCCCTTTTATACTACGAAGCAGAGCGGCAAAGGAACAGGCCTTGGCCTGTCGGTCAGTCTCGGTATTGCCCAGGCTCATGGCGGGTTCATAGATATTGATACAAAAGTAGGCCGGGGCAGTACCTTTAGCCTGATCTTGCCGCTTACCAGGCAATAATATTCCCAAAAGCAGATTTGGGAATTATGGAGGAAGTTTGATGTCAAAGCAGCCTCAGTTTCTAATTGTTGACGACGAGCAGGAAGTATGTAACTTTTTCAGCTACCTGTTAAAGCAAAAAGGTTTTGTTGCCGTTACTGCCAATACAGGAGAGGAAGCTTCAGAAAGGCTTAAGCAGTATAAATTCGATACAGCCCTGGTAGATCTAAAGCTCCCTGATGCCAATGGGCTGGATATCCTGAAAAAAATTAAGCAGGAACAGCCCGATTGTGAAGTAATTATTATTACCGGTTACTCCACGGTTAAATCTGCAGTTGAAGCTATTCAGCTGGGCGCTTTTGACTATGTAGAAAAACCCTTTGTTGATATTAATGAAATGGAAAGCCTCTTAGAGCGTTCCCTTAATGCTAAAAAAGATACAGAGGATTTAATGATTGCCCAGGAAGAGCTTGGCTTTGTTGTTGGCAAAAGTCAAAAAATGGTCAGTATGGTTTCTGCAGCCCGTAAAATAGCCAAGAAAAACATTACCGTCTTAATCCAGGGAGAAACCGGAACAGGAAAGGAAGTCCTGGCCCGCTACATACACTCTGTAAGTCACCGTAGTGAACAACCTTTCCTGGCTTTTAACTGTGGAGCTTTTACTGAAACCCTGTTGGAAAGCGAACTATTCGGCCACGAGAAAGGTTCTTTCACCGGGGCAACTCATCAGAAAAAAGGCATATTTGAGCAGGCTAACAGGGCAACACTTTTCCTTGATGAAGTAGACTCTGCCAGCCCTGCTATTCAAATCAAGCTGCTCAGAATCCTCGAAACTGGTGAGTTCCTGAGAGTAGGCGGTGAAGATATGTGTAAGGTTGACGTGAGAATTATTGCGGCTACAAATGCCAACCTTGCAGAAAAAGTCGCCACTAACAAGTTCAGAGAAGACTTGTTTTACCGTCTTGATGTTGCATCACTGAATATTCCTCCATTAAGAGAAAGACCCGAAGATATTGATCTGTTTATAGATTACTTCATTAAAAAAGAATCAAAAGCTAAGCAGGTTCCGAGCAAGAAGTTTTCTGATGAGGCTCTTACCGTTATGAAACAGCACTCCTGGCCCGGAAACATCCGTGAACTTTCAAATACCGTGGCACAGGCACTGCTGCTTAGCAGAAATAAAGTTATTGGCGTTGAAGACCTGCCCGAGAGGGTTCGCAGAACTTTGCAAGACCTTGATAAACCTGAAGAAAAAGAAATACCTGAACAGCTAACTACTGAAGATGTAAAGGAACCAGGTTCGACATCGTCAACTACACTGGCTAAAGAAATGATTGATCACTTTGAGTCGGCATTTTTGCCGAAAATAAATTTTCGGGAAGGCTTTGATTTTAAATATTTCTTAAGCGATATCAATAACTGTAGTGATGTAATGGTTGTAAAAGTAATTGAGGCAGCCCTGGAAGATACTTATGGCAACCAGGTTAAAGCCGCCAAGCTATTGGGCATCACGCCGCGGGCCCTGCGTTATCACCTGCAGAAATCTAAAGAATCAAAGTAGAGCTGCTATTAATCCTTTAGCTGCCCTGACTACTACTCTGCTGATTGTACAAATTCATTGCTGCTTCAAGACCTTCGCTGACAAAGGCAAGCGCAGCATCAACCGCACGGTCCAGGGCATTTTCAATTAATTCTTTATCAGGACCGGTTATTGGTTGCAAAACATAATCGGGCGTTTCCATAAAGGGCGGAGGTTTACCGATACCGATACGCAGCCGGGGAAAGTCTGATCTGTCAAGGCTGTTAATAATTGACTGGATGCCGCGGTGCCCTGCGCTTCCACCCCTACCTTTTAAACGAATAACCCCGGGAGGAAGGTCGAGGTCATCATAAATAACCAGCAGATCTTCAGGGCTAACCCTGTAATACCTTAACAGCTCACTGACAGCCAGGCCACTACGGTTCATGTATGTAAGAGGCTGGGCCAGCAGCACCTTATTCCCTTTATAGCTGCTTACTGTAAAAAGGGAGTGATGTTTTTGTGAAGGACTTTCCGACTGCAAAGCAATGGCAAGCTTTTCCACAACCGCAAAACCAAGGTTATGCCTGCTGCCTTTATATTTTTTTAAAGGGTTGCCAAGACCGACAATTAGATGCATTTACCCAATACCGCCATTTCTATACATTAATGCCCCTTCAGGAAAGGGGCATTATCCAGCAAAATTTCTAAAACTGTTCAGAACCATACTTCAGAAAAGAGATCGGGCAAAAACTAATCAGTTTCTTCTTCAGACTCTTCCTCTTCGCCTTCTTCCCTTCGCCCTCTTCTTCAGCAGCTTCTTCGCCTTCTTCAAGCTCTTCATCCACTGCCGGCTCAAGCTCCTCTTCGGACATCGGGGCAAGAACCTGGGCCAAAGTTGTCTCAAGAGGTGTGATTAATTCAATTTCATCATCGAGAACCAGGCTTTCAGCGGTAATGCTATCACCGATATTCAATTCGGAAATATCTACATCAAACTGTTCCGGAATGTCACCGGGCAAACATTTAACGTCAACTACCCTGGTAACCATGGAGAGCACGCCACCTTCTTCAGTGCCAACCGGTTCTCCAATAAAGTTAAGGTGAACAGAAACATCAATTTTATCAGTCATTGAGATCCTGATAAAATCAACGTGCAGTATCCGGTCCTGGATCAGGATATCGCGCTGAATATCCCTGAACATAACCGTCTCCTGGCGGGTTTTTTTACCTTTGGACTTGACTTTAAGATCCAGAAGAACGTTACTGCCTCCTGTAGTAAGAATCTGGCGTAAGGTCCGCCCGTCAATTGTCAGAGGTAAATTATCGTCTCCTCTACCGTAAATTACAGCAGGAACGAGATCTTCACTACGCATCTTTTTGCGCTCCCCCTTACTTAAAGAGGGTCTTGTTGTAACTTCCAATTCCATTCTTTCCATTCATTCCAGCCTCCTTCTGCAATAGTATACTGCAGGAAGAAAGGAAAATCAACACTATTAAAAAAGTTCGCTTACAGAACGTTTGTCGTGAATTCGAATTATAGCCTCACCAATCAGGGGAGCAACGGAAAGAACTTTGAAGCAATCCCGCAATCCTTTAAGCATTCCCCTGTCAACAGGAATGGTATTGGTGTAAACAACTTCCTTTATGGGTGAATCGCTCAACCGCTTGAGAGCTGAACCTGAAAAAACAGGATGGGTGCAGCAGGCATAAACTTCTTGTACTCCTTCATCAACAAGAGCCTGGGCACCAAGGGCTATAGTGCCACCAGTATCGATCATATCATCAACGAAAATCGCTGTTTTATCTTTAACATCACCAATAATGTTCATTACCTCTGACTGATTTGGAGCAGGCCGTTTTTTTTCAATGATGGCAATAGGCAAAGATAAGCGATGAGCCAGATCACGGGCCCTGGTTACACCGCCCAGATCCGGTGATACCACTACCCCGTTTTTGATCTGTTTCTGCTTAAAATACTTGGCCAAAATTGGGAGCGCAGTCAGGTGGTCTACAGGAATATTGAAAAAACCCTGGATCTGCCCGGCATGCAGGTCCATTGTTACAACCCGTGTAGCCCCGGCTGCTGTAATGAGATCTGCCAGCAGTTTGGCCGTAATCGGATCCCGGGCCCTGGTTTTGCGATCCTGCCGGGCATAAGCATAATAGGGAACAACCACATTCAATGATTTAACTGATGCCCTGTATAAAGCATCAACAATAATCAAAAGCTCCATAATACTCTCATTAATCGGTCCGCATAGCGGCTGAATCAGAAATGCATTGGTTCCGCGTACACTTTCCCTGATGCTGATGGATATTTCACCATCCCCAAAACGGCTTACTTCACAATCACCAAGAGGCACCCCGACATAGTCAGCTATTTCAACGGCTAACTCACGGTTTGCACTACCACAAAAAATCTTCAGTTCTTCTCCGTTTACCACAATTCACCCTCCTGCAGCTGGATTCTGTACTAAAGGCTTTGTTCTATTTCAAAATTCATTTTTCCTGCCTGCAGGCTATTTTCAATAATTCTCACTATTCTCGGAAATGCGGCATTCGAATGGCCCAACTCTCTCCCCGGTTTCCACGATTACCCCTTCAAGATAAGACTGTTTTATGACAGCACTATCTTTAACTTTCGTCGAAATCAAATGGCTGTTCGGCCCAATTAAACAACCCTTACCTACAGCTGTTGACTTTTCAATGGTGCAGTTGGGTAGTAAGGTTGTATCCGAGCCTATAGTTGCATCATAATCAATATAGGTGCTGCCGGGGTCTATTATGGTTACACCCTGCATCATTAACCTGTGATTAATCTTTTCTCTCATCAAAATTGCAGCTTC
>SL_8KL_010_SEDDRAFT_10002420_pt1 | contig 15811 bp, 18 predicted proteins | sample SodLakKL_010_SED_4_FD_11160 | JGI IMG/M metagenome (IMG submission 11160) | reverse complement strand
GGGGACTTAATGCCCCAACATAACTTTACGTCTACACCTCAGCCTATGTGATGGGCATTAGCCACGAGGATATAGGCCTCACGGTACAAAATACAAGCGTAACCTCTTTGTATCACGAGAGCTACGCTTGAGTGAGATGAGTAATTTCATTACTCTGTAATTCGGTTTTGTCATCCACTGCTTTACGAGGAATCAAATTCCCCAACATCGAATGAATGCTCCGCATTCATGTAGACGTCAAGGACACTAAAAAAGCAAAGAAAAGTCGTGTCCTTGACTATAACGATCAAAAACTAGCGATAGATATTCTCCTATGACTCATCATATCCTTCTGCGTTCTAACATGTTTTGCGGTATATTTATATACTGTTTATTTTAATCTAGCCACACTAAAAGGTGAGATACGATATGACGTATAAAAAACTGCCCGTGCTTGTACTGTGTATAGTGTTGTTGTCCGCAGGCATGTCCTTCGCGGTGAATGCAGGCACGCCCGGAAATAGCTTGGAAGACGACATAGTGGTAGAAGAATTCTCCGTTAACGGAGAAGAGGAAAAAGCGCTGATAGAGCTGCAAGAAGAGACAGAGATCTACGCAGAGGTTACCAACAACATGGACGAAGAGATAGAGATGGTAGTAACTATCGAAGACGAAGATGGAGAAGTACCGCCCGGACCACATTCATATGAGGAAACCGTCGGACCCGGTGAGACAGGATACATAGACGAAGAGTATGAAGAGCACGACGGATGGTATCCCGGAGAGTTCGTTGTGAGACTGCACGTCGAAGACCACGTTGACGAGATCATCGATGTGACCGTCTACGACGAAGTTGATATAACGGTGAATGTCTTCGAGGTGAACGGTGAAGACGAAGAAGTAGAAATAGGGTTGGACGAAGAGATGGAACTGTACGCCGAAGTGGAGAACCAAGGAGATGTCAAAGGGCAGATCGCTTTGAAAGTAGAAGGAGAGACCCATAAAGGCTACATCTACGAAGTCGAAACGGGAGAGACCAAGGTGATCGAGGAGACGTTCGAGCACGCTACCTGGGATGAAGGAGAGTATTCCTCTAGTCTCGGAGATAAAACTGTGATAGTGAACGTTGAAGAAGATATAGAGGATGAGGAAGAAGTTCCTGGGTTTACGTTCGCACTATTGGCAATAGCTGCAGTCGTGGGCGTTGCACTCTACGAGAAGAAAAAACATTAAAAACCTTTCTTTTTTTATCTATACTAACGCTGCTCTCCAAAGACTGCCCGTGACCACGGATACGACGATACTGAAAATACCGAGTTCCGGACCGAAGTATAAGCCGGCAGCTATCCCGAATAAGACACTCCCTACCACTACGATGCCTCCGTCGGGCAGAGTAGAGTCACGTGGATCGCAGGTAAGGATGTCTAGGCCTCCCAAGAAGATCCCTACCCCTACTATGAACGAGAGGATCAAGATCCCTGTAGAATAGGCGACAGAGCCAAATATAGCGGGAACTACAAGAGGTATAGGACCCATGAACAGTAGTCCGAAGACCATCGACAGCATGGAGTTCCGAGCTTTTCTTTCCGATTCTTCTCTATCGTAGGTCAGTTCTGAAGATTCCGAGATGATCTCACCATCCTTAGCCTATCACTTTGATCTTTATCGGGTTGAGAGATAATAAGCTTTCGCCGCATTATCAATTGGACTTTCAGCAGGAAGGCCCGTACACTCTTTTACAGTTCATCCACTCTTCTGTCGAGTTCGTCATAGCTAGGTAACCGCTCGATCTCATCATCCATGTTCTTTTCTAATTCTTCAAGTTCTTCCATGAGCTCTTCTTTCGATATCTGATAAAGACTTTTTCTAGTATCGTCTTCCGGTTCTTGGATGGAGCCTTCCTCTGGTGAGCCTTCCTTTCTCTCTTTGGAACCTTCTACTAATGCTTTTGATTCTTCCCAAACTGTCCTAGTGTTTTTATAATCGATATCAGTGAACTCCGCCAGATCCAACAAGCCGCTTTCGACTATAGCTTCAGGAGATTCAAAACCTGCTTCGTAAAAATTTTCCGCTCTTTCTATATCGATCGACGGGATATGTTGGAGTTCATGTAAATATTCTTCATATCCTTCCACATCAAATCGATCAAAGATCCTTTTCCTTTTTAAGACCCTTTTCCTTTTTTTCAGTATCCTCTTTTTTGGATCATGAACAGATATTTTCCTTTTTTCTAGTGTTTTATCGTGTCCAATACTCTCTATCAAGCTTTCTATACCCTCTATTATACTCGCCATAACCCTTCCCCCCTTCGTATCCTATAATGCGATTTAGGTATAAAGGGTTATCTCAAAATCGTTTATGATTTACTCCTTGATCGTACACTCTATTTCTTTGAGTCAGGTCCCGTTCACAATGTTTACATCTCAAAGCATCCTTCGAGACGGTCTTCCCGCAGTACGGGCAATCTTTTTTGTCAAGCCAACTCCAAGCCACAAGGACCGCTCCGACGACCATACCAAATACACTGCAGCCCACCACGACTATGAAAAACAAGATAGAAGTGAAAGAGTCAAAAAATGGACGGCTTTCCGTTACATACAATGTACAACTTTCGTCCGTTTCAAATGTATGATTGCCTCTCTCTTTTATTTCTAGGTCACCGACTTTTTCATACGTTCTTTCTCTAGAACCGGGCCTATCGATGGTGATGGTCTGGCTTTCATCTCGTTGGAACACTGAATTTCCTTCTTCGTCCGTGACCGCTAGATCACCGAGATCGTCTCCTTCTTCTCTCCACACTTCGTATTCTCCTTCCTCCAGCATCACGTTTTTTGATCCCGCTTCATCGAAGGTCAATGTTTCTAACGCATCTTCACCGGGATCTAAAAGACCTTCGACTAGACCTCCGAACTGGACTATGCTGAAGACTATACCGGTCAATCCTATAACCAGGAGTATCGTTCCTATCACCATCTTCGTTCTTCGCTTCATATATTATTATCCATATGAGTATATGATTTATTTAAATCTGTTTGAACTTAGCTCCGTTCAACCTCCTTCGCTCTTTTAAGATGATGATCGAAAAATATAAACATTCATCTTCCGATAAGAAAACATGTCAGACCCGGAAGGATGGAACGGAAGTAGAGGGATCGGGACCTACGAAGAGACCATCTTCTCCAGAGGTATAACTCTGATACTGGGCGTCACTACTGCCGTATTCTTTTTACTATGGATCTATGAAAGCTTCTTTGGTTGGGGATGGAGCGAACCATTCCAGCGTTGGATCTGGTTGGGGATGTTTTTGTTCTTTCTGGGCATGACCGTCAATTTTTCGAAGTTGAGCGTTAAGATGAGTTCGGACAGTTTGACCGTTGGATACGGCATCATCAAGAAAAAGATCCCATGGGGAAAAGTGGAGGATTGCTACGTCGATGAGGACTCGGCCCTTAGTTACGGCGGATGGGGTATACGTTTTACGAGGGTCCGGGGAAAATGGAGGACCGTTTACAACGTGATCGGAGGTCCCAGGGTCGTGGTCACATTGAACGAAGGATTCGTTGATGAGATCGCCTTTTCCACAAAAAAGCCGGAAAAAGCTATCAAGACCATCAAAGAAAATATCGGTGGTTGAAAAGAGGGAAAGATCTCACTTGTACTTTTCAGGTATGGAAACCACGTCACCTACGTTGATCTGGTTTTCCTGGAAGAAACCCTGATTCACTTCTAGAGCGTACCTGTACGGTTCTTGGGGTCTATGGGTCTCGGTGGTCTCTGGTTCCATCTGCTGGATCTCCATCATCGTGCCATTTTCGGATATGAACGCTATAGACAGAGGTATCTGCGTGTCCTTCATCCAGAAGCCTTTATGGACGTCTTCTTCGTAGACGAACAGCATCCCGCAGTATTCACACAGCGATCCATGTTCCATCAGGCCCTGTTTTCGCTGCTCGTCGGTCTCCGCTATCTCGACGGATAGTTCTATTTCCTCTCCAGAGGAATTGGTCACGATCACGGTATCTTCTTCAAAATCCACGCCGCCGTTCGAGCTATAAAAAACGAGCCAGATCAGCAGCATCGATACTATCGTTATGACCGCTAAATAAGCAAATATTTCTTTCTTTTGAAGTTCTTTTCCCACGTTCCTATCGCCTACCATGATATACAAGATCCAATATATATATCGAGGATGCTGTGATCATCTACCCAACTCGTAATATATACGCTGCCTGTTCTTTCCTTTGTTTTCAAGGTCGGTTATCTTGACTCCTTCGATCTCTTCAGTGTTCTTAACGTGATTGCCCGCACAGGGACAGACATCATAGCCGTCTATATCAACAACACGAAGGGTCTTGATAGATCCCGGCAGGAGGTCGAGGTTGACTCTGTCTCCTTCTATCTTTTCTTCGAGAACTTCTCTTTTCTCTTCATAGATGCTGACCGGTACGGCTTCTTCTATCTTCCTATTGACGGTATCTTCTATATGCTCCAATTCTTTTTTCGATATATCCAATGGTTCGAAGTCAACCCTTGAATAGTCCGTGTATATCTGATTCCCTACCGTAGATGCTTGATATATGTCATAAACTGCTGCAGAAAAAAGGTGCTGTGCCGTGTGAAGTTTCATGTGCTCGTATCTCTTATCCCAGTCGATCTCACCTTCAACGAGAATGCCCTGGGGAGGTACCTCACCTTCTATCCTGTGTAGTACATCTCCTTTCTTCTCTACTTTGACTACCTCAGATACTTTATCGCCCCATCTGAGCGAACCCGTATCCGAGGGCTGTCCTCCACCTTCAGGATAAAAAGCGGTCCTGTCCAGTACAACAAAATCTTCACCGGTTCTCTCCACTTCAGCTTCGAACTCTGCGATGTAATTACTTTCCATATCGTCCATGTAAAGCAGTTCTGTCATATATACCACTGAGATGATACGCTCTATTTGATCAAAGTTAATATCTATTTCGATCCTGTAGATCATATCTAAAAAGGCTTTTAGAAAAATTGATATAATGTAGATGATATTATTAAGACTATGGATCCACTCAGTTCCGATCTTTGGTCTCCTTACGTGGTAGGCTTCGGCATAGGCGTATTGATATGGTTGGGATTTATACTTTCCAACAAGGCCATAGGATGTTCCACGGCCTATGCTAGAACCGCCGGTATGGCAGAAAGATCACTTAGAGGAGATAAGGTCAAAGACAAGCCGTACTACAAAAAGTTCGTGCCCGAGATAGATTGGGAATGGATGCTGGTTCTAGGTGTGGTCATAGGTGCTTTGATCTCGTCCGTACTCTCAGGAAGCTTTAGGATCGAAACGGTTCCACATATCTGGGAAAGTACATTCGGCATGAATCGGATCTTGCGCTTCATAGGCGCTTTCATCGGCGGTTTACTTTTAGGGTTTGGAGCCCGGATGGCCGGAGGCTGCACCAGCGGCCACGGTCTCAGCGGGACCTCTCAATTATCACTGGGAAGTTGGCTGGCGTTCCTGTTCTTCTTCATCGGTGGTATACTCACCGCCCTAATGATGTACGGAGGGATCTAGATGCTGGAGGAACTGTATAACGAAAAGAAAAAGCAGCTCCTCCTCGGTTTCCTGATCGGGGTAGGTTTCGGTTTTCTGTTGGACAGGGGAGGAGCTACGGATTTCAATATAATAGTGGATCAGCTGCTGCTTAAAGATTTCACGGTTCTGAAGATCATATTCACGGCGATCATCACCGGCATGATAGGTCTGCATGTGATAGTGAAACTTACTCCAGCGGGACTTCAACCGAAGCGCTGCAGGTGGAAACCGATAATCATCGGAGGTCTGATATTCGGAGTTGGTTTCGCAGTTTTAGGTCTTTGTCCTGGAACGGCAGCAGGCGCCATGGGTACAGGCGCTGTACACGCGGTATTCGGTGTCATAGGAATGCTGGTAGGAGCGGGCTTATTCGCTTCCGTTTATCCCCATATCTCGGAATTTATGAAGAAAAGCGATCTGGGTCCGGTGACTTTACCAGAATTTTTCGGAGTGAACAGATGGTGGGTGATACTGTCTTTATCGATCATCCTAACGGCTGTGATGTACCTGATCGAGATGATCTGATGCTCAGATAAGAAACTGCGTATGTGTAGTTGTTGGTGTTGTCATATCATTACTACTGAGTATTATAACGTTCCCTGCAAAGTTTGTAAATATACCTACCGGGTTCAGGTACTTTGCCCTCGGACACCTATACAAGAAAGATCGGAAAATTCACTACTAGTCTTCTTTTTCAATCACCATGTTGATAGAATGAACATAAGACTTAGAAGATGATCTTTTTTTTTCTATACCTTTAGAACATCACTTTATTACTCTCTCTGTCCTTCTCGTTCCGAGGATGTGAAAGACCATGAGTACAGAAATGATAAGATCAAAAAAGTTACACAAGTCATACGAAGGGGAAGTGGAAGTCCACGCTTTAAGAGGTATAGATCTATCTATAAAAAAAGGTGAGATGATCGCTATAATGGGGCCGTCAGGATGTGGAAAGACCACGCTTCTGAACTGCCTCTCGGGACTCGATGACATCTCCGATGGATATGTGAGTATAGGTGGAGAGGACCTCAACGCTTTATCAGACAACAAAAAGACAGAGATGAGAGCTTCGAGGATGGGTTTCGTATTTCAGTTCTATAATCTCCTTCCAGTTTTATCCGCTGTGGAAAACGTTGAGCTTCCTTTACTGCTCGCAGGCAGAACTAAAGATGCGAGGAAAAAGGCGGAGAAAGCTTTAGATCTTGTGGGACTGAGCGACAGATACGAGCACAGACCTTCGGCTTTGTCCGGTGGTGAGAGGCAGCGCGTCACCATAGCGAGAGCCATAGTCAACGAGCCCGATATAATCTGGGCCGATGAACCAACAGGCGATCTAGACACGGAATCGTCGGATAAGATAATGGACATACTGTGTGAATTGAACGAAAAGAACGGTCATACAATGATACTAGTAACTCACGAAGACAGAGTGGCAGAGAGAGCGGAAAGGATAATCCACATGGAGAGCGGCGTTATAAAAAGAGATCAAAATAACGGAGCGTGAGAAAGATGATCTTACCCATACTACTGATAATAGCTGTAGTTGTAGCTGTCTTGGTGATAGACGGCTTAAGACACAGAGTTCTATTAAAGATGGGTTTCAGAAACATTTTCCGAAAGAAGACTGAAACAGTTATCGTGATACTCGGCTTGATGATAGCTACGGCGATAATCTCTTCTTCTTTTGGAGTCGGAGATACGATGGAGAACATGGTTGAGGGCGAGATCTACAAGGAATGGGACCAGACCGATGTCACGGTATATAATACGACTGATCAAGGAAATTTCATACCTATCCCCTACGAAACTTATCTGAATTTAAAGGCTGATATCGAAGAGGTAGACAACGTGGGAGGAGTGATCGGTGAAGTCCACGGATCAGCGTCCGTATCCAATCCCGATTCACGACTCTCCGAATCAGAAAGTGTTCTCATAGGTATGGATTTCGACGAGAGCGATGCCTTCGGAACCTTCTATAAAGACGGAGGAAGCATCGATATAGTACCGAATGAAGGAGAGATACTGATAGACGAAAAGTTAGCCGATGATCTGGAAGCCGAAGTGGGTGCTGATCTGACTCTTTTCACCGCCGGATATCCTGGAGGGAGAGATCACACCATAGCTGAGATCATAGACAGCAAAGGAAGGGCCGCTTTTAGAGGCAGCGGAAAGGTATTGATGCCCTTGAACGAAGGGCAGAACGCATTAGGCCTCCAGGATCAAATAAATTATATCAGGATCACGTCGATTTCTGGAGTCGAAGGGGGCATAGAACACAGCGATCAGATCTTTGACGATGTAGAACGGATCTTAAAAGGAGATCCTGAATACGGTGTATTGGAAGCACAGGGGAACAAAAATGAGGAGATAGAAGACTTCAAGCGGGACATGGCCATGTTCACCGACGTCTTCTTCGTGTTCGGAACTTTTGTTATAGCTGCCGCTGTGATACTGACCATAAACATCTTCGTGATGCTGGGGGAGGAAAGAAAGTCCGAGATGGGGATGAGTAGAGCCATAGGCATGAAAAGATCGCATCTCAGACGTCTCTTTTCATACGAGGGTTTATTTTATGCCGCAGGCGCCTCTGTGGTCGGCGCTTTAGCGGGTATCGGCATCTCTTATGTAATATTCTTCTTCCTTGAAGATATATTCGCTGTCTTCGGAGGAGACCTGTCTTTATTATCTTATTTCACGGTTTCACAGGAAAGCCTCGTCATGGCCTTCGGCGCTGGATTTCTTCTCACCATGGGCACTATTTTGTTCGCGGTCACAAGGATCTCTAGATTGAATATAATCAGAGCCATAAGGGAGATACCGGAGCCGCCGATATCCAAGAAAAGTAGGAAGATATTCTATATGGCTCTAGCAGGTTTGATAGTCGGAGGGCTGCTGACTCTCGCCGGGATGGGATCACATCAGTTATGGCTGCCTGTAACAGGGGTCTCGCTGATCATAATAGGGATCGGGACCATAGCTAGGAGATGGATCGGAGACAGGACAGCCTATACCGCTGTGGGCATCTTTCTATTGATATGGTGGTTTTTGCCTTTAGATGTGCTCCCGATGTTCGAAGATCATACCGCAGGAATAGAGATGTTCATACTTTCAGGATTGTTCCTTGTTACAGCCGGTGTCATGATAGTTATGCTCAACGGTTCAATAATAACTAGTGCCTTTGAGAAGATGGTAGGATCTGGTAAAGGCTCAAAAGCAGTGGTGATGTCTGGGATATCCCATCCTCTAAAAGAAAGATTCAGGACGGGGATGACCATGTTCATATTCGCCCTCATAATCTTCGCAATAATAGTTATGAGTATGATCGTTGGGATCTTCAACACTAATCTAGACGCCATGATAGAAGAACAGTCTGGCGGGTATGAGGTCCTTGGTCTCAGTGATCAAGGCAGACCTATTGATGATATACAACAAGAGATAATAAATAATGATGATCTAGATATCGATGATTTTGATTTTATAGACTCCGCCTCTCGTGGGATGGTTATTTCGATAGCTGAAGATGGTAGTAGAGGAAGAAGATCGGTTATAGGTATAGATCTTGATTTTGTCGAAAACAACCTATTTACTTTCTCTGAGTACCTAGACGAATATGATTCTAAAGACGAAGTTTGGGAAGCCGTTTTGAGCGACCCAACTTTGACAGTTACCAACGCCCCTCCAGATGATTTCGGGATGGCTATGGAAGGAAGATTGGAATTGGGATCCACTGTCAATCTAGTAAATAAAGAAGGCGAAACTACGGAAAAAAAGATCATCGGGTTCATGGATCAATTTGCGATCGATGGCCTTTTCATGTCTAAAGAGACCGTAAGCAGCGAATTCGATATCACTTCCGATACTCTATTCTTCTTCAGTATAAAAGAAGGTGTAGATGCCGATATGCTCGCTAGAGACCTTGAACGAGAATTGGTACAATTTGGATTTCAACCTATCGTGATAGATACCCTTTTCAGGGAAGCGATGACCGCCCAATTCATGTTCTTCGACCTTTTCAGTGGTTACATGGGCTTGGGTCTCGTGGTCGGTATAGCGGGTCTCGGTATCATCAGTCTCAGAGCTGTGCATGAAAGACGGCTAGAGATAGGGATGATGAGAGCTATAGGTTTCAAAAGACGGATGATCAAGTACGTCTTCCTTATAGAGAATTCTTTCATAACTATAACCGGTATAATCCTCGGTTCGCTGCTGGGCATAGGTGTAGGATGGATCTTGTGGTATGACGGGTTCGAACCGATGGGATGGGAATTCTACATACCGTGGGGGACTATACTACTCATAGGGATCATCGCCTATGGGGCCATGCTTTTGACCGCGATACCGAGTGCACACAAAGCCAGTAAGGTCTCGCCCGCGGAAGCTTTGAGGTTCGACTGAAGATACGTAACAATTCCCGAGTCGGTATCACCACACGATAGTTGATATTGACTTTCTAGGTATCCCTCATAGCAGTGATACATCAGATCGAAAAAGCGGGGTTCTAAAAAGCTCCTTCTATACCCGCCTCGTCATAGATCCGTAGGTACTCTTTACGCAGATCACCTGTTTGCAAGATACCTTCCTCTATCATCTCGTCTATCGCATCTTCGAATGATTCAAAACGGTCCATAGGTCCTTTCTTCAGGTGATCATAAACTAGTACTGAGACTACATGGCTACCATCGTCATGTTTAACGAAGTACTCTAGAGGTGATTCTATCAAACCGAATTTGTCCGCAAGATAAACGTGGGCTCCTTCGGTGAGGTGCTCCTCCAAAAATCTAAGAGGGGTATTGTATGTGGTATCGCTCCCCTGCCCTCCAAAGGCCTCTTGAAACAGTTCATCGTCTTTAAGAGACTCGGCTATCTCACCGATCTTACTACGGGAAAAAGGCGGGTGTATCATCTCATGGAGCGCAACGGGTACGATATCTTCAACGCCCCATCTAGCATCAGCAAGAAAAGATTGGCCGCGAAGTTTGGTACCGAAAGGTGCTGAAAATTTTGAAAGGTATAACGTTAAGGTGTCCAAAGGTAGTTGATGATCGGGACCTAAAAGTCTATTGACTTCACTTACTACATCATATATTCCGACTTCCCCCTCCAACTCATTTTTCCTTTCATCTAATTTGGGTTCACACTCTTTTTGCCAGTAACTCAAAAAACCGTTTTTATGAACATATTTTGCCATCTCACTGAGCGAAGGTAGTATAGAATCTAAATCCTTCCAAACTTCTTCTGATATCAACTGCTCCTCTACAACATAATAGTCGTGAAAACGTTTCTTTTTCTCCTCATCATCTAATATCGTACAGAGTTTTTCAACCTCAAAACCATCATGATCCACAAGATCGAACGCGCTGACCAATACGATCCTAGGATCAAAACCTCCTGCCCACATCTGCTTGGCAAGCTTGATCAGGTCTTGCCTATCTTCGATGATATCTTTAAATCTTTCATATCCCTCACTATGAAGCTCGATCAGATCTTTTGATCCCGTGAATAGATTGCAAAAGCTTGCTAGATCGTATTTGTAAGAATGAGTGACTTCCCATGTATTCACCATATTTACCCTCATTACATCTTATCTCTGAACCTCTATTTAACACTAACTTATATTCATACAGACAACAGGTATATACTCGTATTCTTTTCACCATATATGAAGGTCACATCTGAGAAGGCCAGAAAGGTACTGTGTAAAGTACACGGCTTCGATTCTCTAGGAGATGGAAAGAAAGATACTGCAGAACTGTTCAACAAGATACCCTGCATACAGGTCGATCCGATAGATGTCGGAGGAAAAAATCACGACCTGACCCTTTTCAGTAGGATAAGAGATTATAGAACCGAATATCTTTCTAAGCTATTGTATGAAGACAATCTGCTCTTCGAGTACTACTGCAAGATGCTTTCCATCCTGCCTATAGATACTTATCCCGTGTTCAAGAACAGGATGGAGAAACAGAAAAAAAAGTTTTCATCTCTTTTCAAAAAGTACAAGGACTATATAGACCATATAATGAAAACTCTTGAAGATGGACCCGTGAGTTCGATCGAATTGAAAGAGATGGGGCCTACGGATACGAGAACGTGGCGAACAACGAAAAAATCCAATAGATTATTGAGAAGCTTGTGGCTGTCCGGCGAAATATGTATCTCTCATAGAGAAGGAGGCAGAAAATACTATACTCTTCCTGAAAGAGTGATCCCGGAAAGGGTACTACAAGAAGATATTCCAGAGGATGAAGAGACCAAAAAGAAAATCGCGGAGTTGATCGTGCGTTCATCTCGACTTGTTTCGCCGTCGAAAGCTTCTGCTCAATGGAAAAGTATCGGCGGGGTTAAAGAAGTAACGCGGGTACTAGAAGATTTGAAAGAAGAGGGAGAGCTTTTCAGCGTCGAGATAGAAGGATGGAGAGGGAGACTGTATGCCCACGTCGACGATAAAAAGTATTGGGAAGGAACACCCGAAGTAGAACTTCCGTTTGTCCGCTTCCTAGCTCCCCTCGACCCTTTACTTTGGAATAGAGAACTCTTCTCGTGTATATTCGAACACGAGTATGTTTGGGAGATATACAAGAAGAAAGAGGACAGGAGATACGGATATTACTGCTTACCGATATTATATGATAGCGAGTACGTCGGACTTATCGAACCATACAAAAATGATGATGTTCTAGAGATTAAAAATATTCACCTTTTCAGCCCAGGAAGAGATAGATTCGTCTCAGGATTGAAGAAAGAGTTGTTCCGCTATATGGAGTTTCTCGATATAAACGATGTGAGCATGACTTCAAAAACTATTACAGGGGGCCTCCATCGGTTAAAGGCAAGATTAAAGTAGGCTTAAACTATATTCGGCAAAAAGGTGATATCATGGATTTGGGTATAGAAGGAAACACGGCATTGGTCACCGGTTCGAGCAGCGGATTGGGTTACGCTTCCGCCAAAGCGCTAGCCGAAGAAGGTGCAGACGTGGTCATCAACGGCAGAGACACGAAGAAGCTCGAAAAAGCCGTTAAAGAACTCAGAAAAACGGCTTCTGGAAAAGTTATAGGTATAAGTGCTGATCTGAGCAAAGAAGAGGATATAGTTCATTTGGTTGACGGCACTATCGAAGAGTTCGGAACTATAGATCATCTAGTCACCTGCGTCGGCGGTCCACCGAGTAAAAAATTCACGGCTACCGAGGAAGAAGAGTGGTACGGCGCTTTTGACACTCTCTTGATGAGCGTGGTCCGTTTGGTCCAGGAGACGCAGCGGTACCTTAAAGAAGGGGAAGGAACCATCGTCAACATAACTTCTATATCTGTTAAGGAGTCCATAGACGATCTAGTGCTTTCCAACTCGGTCAGGATGGGAGTGATAGGATTGATGAAAACGTTATCTAGAGAACTAGCACCCGAGATAAGGGTCAACGCCGTACTACCTGGTTACACAGAAACGGAACGCGTCGAAGAGCTCATCGACCAGTCGATAGAGAGAGGAGATATAAGCGACTATCGGGAAGGTCTGAACGGACTTTCCGAGAACATACCTTTACAAAGGGTCGGGCAGCCTGAAGAACTGGGAGACGTTGTGGCTTTCCTGTGTTCTGAACGTTCATCTTACATGACAGGAGCCGCATTACCAGTGGACGGCGGCTGGAGCAGGTCCAACCTCTGAAGAGGCTGATATAGACGGTTATGATAGAAAGTTTTAATTGGAAGTAAAGAGGTTAGTTGATAGAGGAGAGTAGATGATAAAAGATCATAAGCTCATCAGACCGTACACAGTTTTTACTTTAGTATCAACTCTGTTAAACAGTCTCTTCAATATGAGAAAAGATACTGGAAAACTCGTAGTTGAAGAGACGCCGGAGATAGATAAGAAAAAGTATGACAAAAAGAAGATCGCCACATTCTCCATGGGATGTTTTTGGGGACCAGATTCTATTTTCGGGGCGGTCCCGGGCGTTATCAGAACAAAAGTGGGTTACGCCGGAGGAAGTAGAAAAGATCCGACTTACCACAAATTGGGTGATCATACAGAAACTGTTCAGATGACCTATGATCCGGAAGAGGTGAGTTACGAAGAACTGATAGACCTTTTCTGGTATGACCATGATCCCACCTTCTCTAAAAGTACACAATACAAGTCGATCATATTCTTCCATGACGAAGAACAGGAAAAGAGAGCGTATGAAACGAAAGAAAGGAGAGAAGAAAGAAGTTCTAGATCCGTAAAAACGGAGATAAGACAGTTCTCGAATTTTCATAAGGCAGAAGACTACCACCAGAAATATCATCTCAGCCAGCACAAGAGATTGTATAAGGCCTACAGAGGGATCTACCCCAGCATGGAAGATTTTACGGCTTCCACCGCCGTGGCACGTGTTAACGGGTACGTCTCGGGTCACGGCACGATAGAGTCTGATGAATATCTGCAAGAGATGGGACTAACAAAAGAAGGGATCGAGATGTTACTAGAAAGGTGGAGATCTTCGGGAGGTGAAAGGAGTTGCGGGCCGATATGAACACAGAAAGAGGATACGAAAAACCGTCGGATGGAGAGCTCAAGAAGATGCTCACGAAAAGACAGTATGATGTCACACAGAAAAAGGGAACTGAACCCGCTTTCAGGAACGAGTACTGGGACAACGAAAGAGAGGGCATATACGTCGATGTCGTGTCTGGTGAAGCACTGTTCAGCTCTGAAGATAAGTTCAGGTCAGGTTCAGGTTGGCCGAGTTTCAGCAAGCCATTGGAACCGGAAAACATAGTGAAACAAAGAGAGAGCGGGTTAGACAAAAGGATCGAGGTGAGGAGCAAACATGCCGGTTCTCATCTAGGTCATCTTTTTGAAGACGGACCGCCTCCGACGGGGAAGAGGTACTGCATGAATTCAGCGGCACTCCGTTTCATACCAAAAGAAGAATTAGAAGAAAAAGGATATCCCGAGTATCTTCATCTGTTCGAAGAAGATCGATGATCTATCCTTATAGAATAAGGGGTATTTAAAAAGAGGCGATTTTGGGCAATTTTAAGGACCTCCTATTAAATATGAGAACTTCGCTAAAGATATGCAAGGGTATGTAAAAATCAGTCCCCCGGATATAGGTGTTGACATGTTAGATGATGCTGAGAGTGGAGAACATACGAGCAAAAGAACTAACAAAAACCACGAACTTAGCCCCGCACCCGTAGGAAATCTGAACCGTGCCATAATAAAAGAGATGGAACTACAGTGCGATCTAGCCTTGAAAGGTTTCGAAGAACTGGAAAGATCTTTGAAAGAACATGATGAAGAAAAAATATGGTACTCGATACATTCGTTCTTTTCCGCCGCGGCTAGGATATCTGAACTGCTTAAGTTGGGAGAAAAAACCATGGAAAAACACGGATATTCCGATGATCTGAAAGAATTGATCAGCGTTCCGAACGTTTCTTATCTTTCGCACTCTAAGTTAGAAAGTACTTTCAGTAGTTTCGGAGAGGACTTGAAAAAGTGGGCTATCAAGCCCGAGAGAACACATATCGGTGAAAGAAATGTGATAGCGAAGGGATGTGTTTCCGGGATGGAAGAAGAGAACATGTTGAGGCACTTCGATCCGGAATCCTACGAGTTCACCGTCAGAGGAAAAACCTACGAGTTGAAGCGATATCACGAGATAATTTTGGAGGTGAAAGATGTTATCGAAAACCTGGCAAGAAGATCTTTTTGGGAGATCTGATGCTAAGGCGGTAAGCAGTTATCGTCATGCTGTCTTTTCCATCCCTTGTATGAGAGAGTATCTTAACGACCCGTTTATGGTAAAAGTTCATGGATGTTCTGTTTTAAACACAGGATTTATATATCATTACCTATATTCGATGATAGAAGACACTATACGATTTAGGAGGCTGAAAAGGAATGGTAGATGAAGAAGAAGAGATAATAGAAGAAGGCGGTTCTAAGAAAGGATGGGCCATAGCGGCGATCGGTATACTGATCGTCTTAGCGATACTGGTGATCAAATTGACTGCCGAAGGCCCAACGGATGAATTCATGGGTATAACCAATCCCGAAGGCGTCTACGGAGAGTATTTCCTCTCAGGTATAGCTATAGGAATAATAGTGATGATCATCGGCGGAGCTATGGGTGCAAGAAAGAAGAAACCAGTCGAAGAAGAGGAAATCGATCTTGAAGAAGAACTCGAAGAGGCGGAAGAGGGCATATGCCCCACCTGCGGTGCAGTGATACCCATAGATTCAGATGAATGCCCTGAGTGCGGCGAAGAA
>SL_8KL_010_SEDDRAFT_10002419_pt1 | contig 15813 bp, 12 predicted proteins | sample SodLakKL_010_SED_4_FD_11160 | JGI IMG/M metagenome (IMG submission 11160) | reverse complement strand
TTCATCGAAGGGGGTGGCGGGGCCGGCTCAGCGCATCGCCTTCAGCGCCATGATCCGCTCCTCGATCGGCGGATGGGTCATGAACAGGCGTTTCAGACCCTGCCGCACGCCGCCGCGGATGCCGAAGGCCGCCATCTGATCCGGCATGTCAACCGGCCGCCCGGAGGCACGGGCCAGCGACTCCAGGGCGCCGACCATCTTGTCGCGACCGGCCAGGCGTGCGCCCGCCTGGTCGGCCCGGAACTCGCGCTGGCGCGAGAACCACATCACGATGATCGAGGCCAGGATCGCGAGCAGGATCTCCATCACGATCGTGGTGATCCAGAACGCAGGCCCGTGACCGGATTCGTTCTTGAAAACCACGCGGTCCACGAAGTGGCCGGCCACGCGCGCGAGGAAGATCACGAAAGTGTTCACCACGCCCTGGATCAACGCCAGTGTGACCATGTCGCCATTCGCGACGTGACCCACCTCGTGACCCAGCACCGCCTCGACCTCGCCCTGATCCATGTTGCGCATCAACCCGGTGCTGACCGCCACCAGGGCGTTGTTGCGACTCATCCCGGTCGCGAAGGCGTTGGGATCCGGCGAGTCGTAGATGCCAACCTCGGGCATGCCGATACCGGATTCGCGAGCCTGGCGCTTCACGGTCTCGAGCAGCCACTGCTCGGTCGCATTGCGCGGCTTCTCGATCACGTGCACCTTCATCGTCTTCTTGGCCATCCACTTGGAGATGGCCAGCGAGATGAAGGACCCGCCGAATCCGAACACCGCGGCGAAAACCAGCAGCGCGTTGAGGTTGAGGTCCACGCCCTCCTCATCGAGGATACGCTCTACCCCGAGCAGGCGCAGCACGATGCTGAGGACCACGATGATCGCGAGGTTGGTCCCCAAAAACAGAAGGATACGCTTCATGTTGACTCCTGACAGTCCATAAGGAAACGCCGATACCCGCTATTAGATGGGGCACCGGGCCGGAAATTCAAGTGGCGTGCGCAACGCACTCACGTCTGCGCCTCCAGCCGCTCGACCTTCTGATAACCGCGCGGCAGCTTGTACCCGCGGCGCCCGCGATCGCCTTCGTAGCCGGCCCATTCGGATCGCCCCATTCCCTTGAATCTGCGGCCCGAGTGAATGACCAGGGTCCCATCGTGCGGCAACACGGCCGCAGCCACCACCCGCTCCTTGCCGTCCTTCAGCCGCGCAGCGGGAATGCCGATGATCTTGTTGCCCTTGCCGCGCGCCATCTCGGGTAGCTCTGCGGCCGGCACGATCAGCAGGTAGCCCTCGGACGTCACCAGCGCCAGCCGGTCGCTCGCGGGGTCGCGCACGCGCAGCGGAGGCAGCACGTCGGCACCCTTCGGCACGGTGAGCACGGTTTTCCCGGACTTCTGGCGGCTGAAGAGGTCTCCAAGCCGGGCGATGAACCCGTAGCCGTGGTCGGTGGCCAGCAGCCAGGTCTCGTCCGGCGCACCCGAGGCCAGACCGACGAAATGGCCGCCGTCGGCGGCGGCGACTCGCCCCGAGAGCGGCTCGCCCTGACCGCGGGCCGAGGGCAGCGTGTGCGCGGCCAGCGTGTAGGCGCGGCCGGTGGAATGCAGAAAGGCCACCGGCTGGTTGCTGCGGCCCGCGAGCGCGGCCAGGAAGCCGTCCCCGGCCTTGTAGTTCAGTCCGGTCGGATCGACCTCGTGACCCTTTGCGGCGCGCACCCAGCCCATTTTCGAGAGCACGATGGTCAGCGGCTCGGTCGGCACCAGGGCAGTCTCGTCCAGGGCCTGGGCGGCCGCACGCTCGACCAGTGGCGATCGGCGGTCGTCGCCGAAGGTCTCGGCATCCGCGCGGATCTCGTCCGCGACCAGGCGCTTCAGCCGCCTGTCCGAGCCCAGGATCTTCTCGAGCTGCTCGCGCTCGGCGGCCAGTTCGTCCTGTTCGCCGCGGATCTTCATCTCTTCGAGCTTCGCGAGATGACGCAGCTTCAGCTCCAGGATCGCTTCCGCCTGGATATCGGTCAGCCCGAAGCGCTCCATCAATACCGGCTTCGGCTTGTCGTTCTCCCGGATGATGCGGATCACCTCGTCGATGTTCAGGTAGGCGATCAGCAAACCCTCGAGCACATGCAGCCGGGCCAGCACCTTGTCCAGACGCCACTGCAGCCGTCGGCGCACGGTGTGCACGCGGAACCCGAGCCACTCCTCCAGCAGCGCGCGCAGATCCTTCACCCGCGGCCGTCCATCCATGCCGATCAGGTTCATGTTGACGCGGTAGCTCTTCTCGAGGTCGGTGGTCGCGAACAGGTGCGCCATCAGCGACTCGACGTCGATGCGCTGGCTGCGCGGCGTGATCACCAGCCGGGTCGGGTGCTCGTGGTCGGATTCGTCGCGCAGGTCTTCCACCATCGGGAGCTTCCTGGCGTTGATCTGGGCCGCGATCTGTTCCAGCACGCGGGACCCGGAGGCCTGATACGGCAGTGCGGTGACCACGATATCGCCATTCTCGCGCTCGTAGCGGGCGCGGGCGCGCACCGAGCCGTGACCGTGCGCATAGAGCCGCCGGAGCTCTTCGCGCGGGGTGATGATCTCGGCCTCGTTCGGGAAGTCCGGACCCTGGATGTGTTCGAGGAGTTCGTCGAGCGACGCACCGGGGTGCTCGAGCAGGTGCACGCAGGCCGCCGCGACCTCGCGCAGATTGTGGGGAAGGATGTCCGTGGCCATGCCCACCGCGATGCCGGTCGCGCCGTTCAGGAGCACGTTGGGCAGGCGGGCGGGCAGCACCGTCGGCTCCTCCAGCGTGCCGTCGAAATTGGGCGCCCAGTCGACCGTGCCCTGCGCCAGCTCGGAGAGCAGGACCTGGGCATAGCGCGCGAGCCGCGACTCGGTGTAGCGCATCGCCGCGAAGCTCTTCGGGTCGTCGGGTGAACCCCAGTTGCCCTGCCCGTCGACGAAGGGGTAGCGGTAGGAGAAGGACTGGGCCATCAGCACCATGGCCTCGTAGCAGGCGCTGTCGCCGTGCGGGTGGAACTTGCCAAGCACGTCGCCCACGGTGCGTGCGGACTTCTTGTACTTGGCGGTCGCCGAGAGCCCCAGCTCGCTCATCGCGTAGATGATCCTGCGCTGGACCGGCTTCAGCCCGTCGCTGATGTGCGGCAGCGCGCGGTCGAGAATCACGTACATCGAGTAATCCAGGTACGCCTTCTCGGTGAAGTCCTTCAACGGGAGCTGCTCGGCGTCCTCGAAATCGAGGGTCAGGTTTTCGGGCATGGCTCTGCTCGGTCTTCCGGTACGTGGTGGGGCGCCCCTGCCGCAATAGCGGTTTGCCCGGCCTGCGGCGCCGCCGTACTGTAGCCACTCTGGCGCGTGCATGCCATTGGATGAACCGGCGCCCGGAGGCAGATCGTGGACGTGGAGACCGGCTGGCTCGCCAGCGGCATTGCCGTGGCCGTGTTTCTTGTGGCCGTGGCCAGCGCGGTGCATGCAGTGCTGCAGCGGCGGGAGACCGGCGCAGTGATCGCCTGGGTCGGCCTGATCGTTCTGCTGCCACTCGCCGGCTCGGTACTCTACTGGCTGTTCGGCATCAACCGCATCCGGCGGCGTGCCCGCGCCCTGCGCGAGGGCCATACGCCGTCGCGGCTGCCTAGCCCGAGCCTTGCGGTGGATCCAGGGCTGGGCGGGCGCTGGCAGGGACTGCTCGGCTCCGGCGACGCGCTCAGTCCGTTTACCGTCAGTGCCGGAAACCGGGTCACGCCGCTGTTCGACGGCGACGCCGCCTACGAGTCGATGCTCGCGGCGATCGACGGCGCGGAGCGCGGTATTGCGCTTGCGACGTACATCTTCGACACCGACCGCATTGGCCGGGTGTTCGCCGAGCGCCTGCAGGCGGCAGCGGAGCGCGGCGTCGAGGTGCGGGTGCTGATCGACGGCATTGGCGCGCGCTACAGCCGGCGCAGCATGCCGGCACTGCTGCGCCGGCTCGGGGTACCCACAGCCGCATTTTTGCCGGTGCACCTGCCTCGCAGCTTCGCGGCCTTCAACCTGCGCAACCACCGCAAGCTGCTGGTCGTCGACGGCGCCACCGGTTTCACGGGCGGCATGAACATCCGGCGCGGGCACTGCCGCACCGATCCCGGACGGTACCCCGTCCAGGATCTGCATTTTCGCGTCGACGGACCGGTGGTGGAACAGCTCCAGAGCATTTTTGCGGAGGACTGGGCCTTCGCGACCGGTGAACAGCTCTACGGCCCTTCCTGGTCGGTCGCCGGAAATCCCGCGGGCAGCACCGCTTGCCGCGGTCTTCCGGACGGGCCCGACGAGGACTTCGAGGTCCTGCAGTTCACGCTGCTCGCGGCCCTTGCAGAGGCCCGCGAGCGGGTCACGGTGGTCACTCCCTACTTCCTTCCCGACGTCGGCCTGCTCGCCGCGTTGAAAACGGCCGCGCTGCGCGGGGTGCAGGTGGATCTGTTGCTGCCGGAGCGGAGCAACCTCCGGCTGGTGGACTGGGCAAGCAATCCGCTGCACGCGGAACTCGTGGAACGCGGCTGCCGGATCTGGCTGACGCCACCGCCCTTCAACCACAGCAAGCTGATGCTGGTCGACGGCAGCTGGGTGCTGTTCGGCTCCGCAAATTGGGATCCGCGCAGCCTGCGGCTGAATTTCGAGTTCAATGTGGAGTGCTACGACACCGAACTGGGCCGCGATCTGACCGAATGGGCGACGCAGTTACGCCAGAGCTCCCGTCGGCTGTCGCTGGAAGAAATCCGCCACCGGTCGCTCGTGCTGCGCCTGCGTGATGGCGCAGCGCGCCTGCTGACCCCGTACCTTTGACGTGTCGCGCTTCTCCCCTCTCCCGCCNGCGGACAAGGCTTCCAAGGGCCGGGGGCAGATTTGCAAATCCGGCCTCCGGGGCGCTCTGATGGCCCGGGGCCCGGCGGGACCGGCCTCGGGCAGCGATCGCACCACGCCGCTGGACGCGCTACGCTTGGGGTATGCGATGTGCGACCAGAAAAACCCGGGCTGCCCCCCGTGTGCGCGGCCACCGACCATGATCCTAAGCCTGTTTCAACGCGAACCGCTGCTGGACGAAACCACTGCCGACTGGATTCACGCGGTCTTCGCATGGGCCCTTCGGGAACAGGGCCGGAAGATCTTCTTCGGCGGAACGGAGCTGGTGCTGCCCACGCCCGAATTCTTCCCCGGACGTGCCGACAACCGGGATGCGATGGCCCAACTGGTCTTCGAATCCGTGCGCCGGCACGCCGGACTGAGCCACTGGCCCTGCCAGCTGCTGGCCCCGGGCGAACTCGCGCCGCAGGCCTACCCGCCGCCGCCCCTGGCCAAACCGGTGCGCGCGACCGGGGACGAAGGGCCGATGGACACAGCCGCCGCGGCGCCGGCGCAGTTCCGTTACATCCCGGAACTGGTCGGCAACCCCGAGGCGCTGATCGCGAACTACGCACGGGAATTCGCCCACCATATCGCGGCCTCGGCCAGGGAGACGCCACCGGCCGGCGAAGACAACTGGGGCCACGTCACCGAGCTGCTCGCGGTCTTCATGGGCTTCGGGGTGATGCTCGCGAACACCGCGTTCAACGTGCAGGTGAACTCCTGTGGATCCTGCCAGGGCCCCACTGCGGAGCGTCCGGGATTTCTCGGGCGGGCGGAGATTGCCTACGCGCTGGCACTGTTCTGCAGGCTCAAGGACATCCCGCCCCGGCACGCAAAGGCACACCTGGGAAGTCCACTGAGGCCCTATTTCCGTCGGGCGGTGCAGGATCTGAATCGCAACCCGGACCTTTTGGCGCGCCTGCGTGGCGACGTGCCCGCGCTACCGGACCCTTCCCTGCCCGGCGGCTTCTCGAAGCCCTTCTGAGCGAGGGCCGGATCGGCGGTTGCGAAGCCGCTCAGGGCTCGGGCGTATTGGCATCGTAAACGAGCCAGGCCTGGTAGATCTCGTTGGGCCAGTGGCTCTGAAACCAGGCGATCACCGCGTCAATCTCGGCGGGGTCAGCACATCCTCGAAGGCCGGCATGTTCCCGTGCTGCGGATCCGAGCCCTCGCGGATGTGCTGCCGCAGTTGCCAGAGGGGATGGTGCCAGGTGTGCGCGGTGCCGTTCAGCGGCGGTGGCCGCCAACGGCCGTCGGGCAACCGGCGGAACCATTCCTCCGCACCTTCGGCCCGGGCGCCGTGGCAGGCGGCACAGTGCTCGGCGTACACGGGGCCACCCTGCATCACCTGATCAACCGTGTACCAGCGCCCCGTATCCGCATCGCGGTGCTCGGCCTCGCGCGGCGGCTCGCCGCAGCCCATCAGCGCAAATCCAGTGATCATCACCAGGGCAGGCAGGATTCGTTGAGGCATCGTTACTCCGTGCTTGACTGAGGGCGGATACGGTGACGATACGGCGGCTTGCGAAGGGGGGTCCAATTCGGCGCTGCTTGCAGGGACGATCCGTCGCCGATGGCTCCCGTTCGGGGAACCGGACCGCAGGGATGTCGAAAAAGTTGGTTTCGCGACCACGACCTTGGCTACACTCCACAGACGCGTCAACAACGACCGGGATGTGCGGCGCCGTACCTGATCGTTCCCGGGTACAGGCGCGCCACATTCAGAAAAGTCCCGCGAAGAACACCAACAGCCGGGGCATCAACCGCTGCAAGGAGACCAGAACTGATGATCGATCCAGCCGCGAAAGACAGCACACAGGTCCGACGAACCGGGCCAAGGATTGGCGCCGTTGCAGCAGGGGTACTCCTGCTTGCGGTAACAGGCTATCCGCATGCCGAGCAACACGACGGAGCGATGCAGACCGAGCAGTTGCAGTCGGAACTGCAGACCCTTCGCGATGAACACGGAAACCTCCAGACACGGCAGGCGGAGCTGAAAGCAAAGGTCGACGAACTCGAGGGACAACTCGAAACCACCGAGTCTGCACTGGCCGACGTCCGGGCCGAGAGGCAGGCCCTGCAAAGCGAATTGGCCGAGACCGAGGGCGCGAAGGAGATCCTCGAGGCCGAACTCGCCGTCGCGCGCTCGGAACAGGCGGATCTGGGCGAGCAGCGTGCCCTGCTCCGCGCCGAGATCACCGAACTCGAGCGAGAGCGCGAGACCACCCGGGCCGAGCTGGCCGATGTTCGGGCCGAGAGGCAGGCCCTGCAGAGCGAATTGGCCGAGACCGAGGGCGCCAAGGAGATCCTCGAGGCCGAACTCGCCATCGCGCGCTCGGAACAGGCGGATCTGGGCGAACAGGTTGCGCTGCTCCGCGCCCGCGTCACCGAGCTTGAGCGGGAGCGCGAGACCACCCGGGCCGAACTGGACGGGGTGCTGGCGGAGAATGAGGCGCTGGAGAACGAACTGGCTGAGGTCCGGGCGGAAAAGGAGGCCCTGCAGAGCGAACTGACGGAGGCCGAGGGGGCCAGGGAGATCCTCGAGGCCGAACTCGCCACCGCGCGCTCGGAACAGGCGGACCTGGGCGAGCAGCATGCCCTGCTCCGCGCCGAAGTCACCGAGCTCGAGGGGCAGCTCGAAACCACCGAGACCGCACTGGCCGAAGCCCGGAACGAAGCGGCCGAAAAAGCCGAGAGAATCACGGCGCTCGAGACCGACAAGGCCAACCTGCAGAACGAACTGGAGACCGCGCAGGCCGCAACCGAGGCCGCACGGCAGGAAGTCTCTGAGCAGGCCGAGCGCATCGCCAGTCTCGAGGCCGACAAGTCGGCGCTGCAGGCCGCGGTCGAGGGTGCGCAGGCCGAAACCGCAGCCGTTCGGGAAGAGGCGGCGGAAGCCCTTGCAGACATGCAGGGCGAGGTGACCCACCTGCAGTCCGCGCTGACATCCGCCCAGGCCGAGCTGGCCCGGGTCACCGCCGAGCGGAACGAGATCCGGGCAGCCGCGGAACGCGAACTCGCCGCACTGCGCGCGGTTCTCCCGCCAGAGGAAGGCGGGTCGCTTGACGCCGAGTCCGCCCGCGCGGCGGCAGCCGAGCCGGCACAGACGCTGCGCGAGGCGCACCGGGCAATGCGCCGGAGCGGGGCGGATCGCGAAGCCCTGGAGGCGACGATCGAACAGGCGGCGGCGGACATGCAGCGTGCGCAGTCGCTGGTCAGCCGCACCGAGGGCGGAACGCTCTACCAGGTTGGCGAGGGCGAAACCCTGAGCAGCATCGCGGCCCGCTTCTACGGCGAGGGCAACGCCTGGCCGCGGATCTACCAGGCAAACCAGCATGTGCTTGAGAATCCCGACCAGGTCTGGCCGGGCACCACGCTGATCCTGCCCTGAACCAGGGCTGGTCCCGGGCTGATCGCGGGTCGGCCCCCGGTGCGTTACGGCGCGCCGGGGGCCTTTGCCATCAACGCGCTCAGACCCGGGTCCGGTTCAATGCCACCACGGCGATGGCCAGAAACAGCCACAGTGGGGCACTTGCCGCGAGCCAGGGCGGCAGGTTGTAGACCATGCCCATGTGTGTCATCACGCGCATCACCAGCACGAAGCTGATTCCAAGAACCACACCGATGAAGAGTCGGCGCCCCGCCCCGCCTTCGCGTTGGCGCCCGAACAGGAACGGGATCGCCAGCAGCAGCATCACCCAGGTGCTGGCCGGCATGGTCAGGCGTTGCCAGAAAGCGACCTCGTAGGCCTCCGAATCCAGCCGGTTTTCACGAAGGTAGCTGATGTAGGCAAGCAGGTCGAGCGCCGCCATCTGCCGCGGTTCGACCACCAGCACACCCAGGTACTCCGGCGACAAAAGCCGTTCGACCCGCTCGTGTTCCACCCTCTCGGCCCGGACTCCGGCGGCGGACAGCCGGGAACGGCGCACGTCGGTCAGCACCCAGGCGCCGTCCTCGAAGCTGGCCTGGCGGGCCTCGGTGATCTCCGTGACCTCCCCGGCCGGGCTGATCTCGATGACGCGAACGCCCGACAATCGGTCGCCGGGCAGTATTGCTTCGGCATGCACGATGCGGTTGCCGTCGCGGGCCCAGAGCCCGATGCGGCTCACGGTCAACCGCTCGTCCAGGGCAAAGGTCTTCAGGTTCTGTCCGCGGGCCTCCGCGCCGGGCGCCACGAGTTCACCGAGCGCGACCATCCCGAGCGCCACGATCAGCCCCCCCTGAAGCACCCAGAAGACCAGTCGGCCAAGGGTGACCCCGGCCGAGCGCATCGCCGTCAGTTCGCTGTTGGCGGCAAGGTTTCCCAGCCACAGCAGGCTGCCGAGCAGCGCCGCGGTGGGCACCATCTCGTAGATGCGGCGTGGCAGCGTGAGCAGCACGTAGGCAGCGGCCTCCCAGATGCCGTAACCGCCGCGGCCGACATCGCCGAGTTCCCCGATCATCGCGAAGACAGCGTCCAGCGCGACCAGCAGCAGCAGGGCCAGCAGCGTGCCGGTCAGCACATGCGCGATCACATAGCGGCCGAGGACGGTCGTCATGGCCGGGATCTCGAGAGCGAATGCCTCATGCGGTTCCACATCCCGCTGCGCCAGGACATCACCAGCCAGGCCGACAGGGGTATCACGTGGACCCACCACAGCCCGAGCCAGATCGGCGTCTGCCCGGCCTCCAGCCAGGACTTGCCCATGATCAGGAAATTGGCGTAGATCACGTAGACCAGAATCGCGAGCGGCAGTCGCGCATAGCGACCGCTGCGCGGCGGCGTGAGCGCCAACGGCAACGCCACCAGTGCAAGCATCAGCACCGACACCGGCAAGGCCAGCCGCCATTCGATTTCGGCCCGGACGCGCGGGCGATCCCGCATTTCCCAGAGTTCGGAAAATGGCAGCGCGTCGAGGCTGCGCCTGGGCTGCACCAGGTCGGGGTCCGGCACCGCCATGCGGGCGCGGTCAAACGAGAGCAGCTGGAATGCGGCCGCTCCGGGCGCACCGACGTAGCGGTGTCCTTCCTCGAGAACCAGGAAGCGGGCGTCGTCGGTGACCTCGGCGATCGCCCGCGCCGCAACCGTGATCTCGGCCTTGCCTTCGCGCTGGTCGAAAATAAAGACGTTCAGCAAGGCCTCGCGATCGGCGCTCAGCCGCTCGGCAAAGAAAACCTGGTCGCCCACGCGCGAGCGGAGGAAGCGCCCCGGCGTGATCCCGACCAGGTCGGAACGCCGGTCCGCCTGATCGCGCAACTCCTCCACCACGAGCTCCACGCGCGGAACCGCGAAGGACATCAGGAACAGCAGAATCAGCGCGGAGGGGCCGGCGACCAGGAAGATCGCACGGTAGACCCGGGCAAAGGACACTCCCCCGGCCTGCATCGCGATGAGCTCGCTGTCCCGCTGCAGCCGTCCCAGCACCAGCAGGAAGGCGAGGAAGAGCGCGACGGGCCAGAACAGGATCAGCGCCCGAAAGGAACCGAAGGCGACCAGCGCCGGAAGCACGTCGAGCGGCAGGCGGCCCTCGGCGACGTCACCCAGGGTGCGGCCCATCACCCCGCCGATGATCACCAGCAACACGACCGCGGTGACCGCGGCCTGGCTCACGACGAAGTCCCGGGCGAGGAAACGCTCGATGATTCCGACGCGGATCACGCGACTACCCGTCGGGCGCAACGCCCGCGGTTCGGCACCCGAAACCGGACTCTCTGGACCGCCTTGATTGCTGCGCTGCGCACACTGCTAAGATTAACGCCCAATTCCCGTCCCGTCCCGCGAGGTTTCCGGATGCGATTCTCGGTCACGACGTCCCCGATCGACAAACCCAAGGCAGGCCTGCGTGCAGTCGGGCTGTTTCAGAAACGCAAGCTCGGCCTTCAGGGCGAGGGTCTGGACGAGGCCCTGCAGGGCCGCCTGTCGGATGTGGTCAAGGCCGGGGAGCTCGAGGGCGAAGCCGGCTCGACGCTGTTGATCCCGGCGCCGGCCAAGGGGGCGGCTGCCACGGTGCTGGTGGGGCTGGGGCCGAAGAAGGACTTCGCCCCAAGGCCGTGCGCAAGGCGTGCAAGGCGCTGGCCGGGCTGGTAGTGGAACGTCCGGCGAATACGATCGCGATCGCCGTCGACGACCTGCTGCCGACGGAGGAAAGCATTGGCTGGCTGGTACAGACGCTGGTGTTCGCGATCGGGGATGCGGGCTACCGATACGCGGAGTACAAGGGCAAGGAAAAGGTGAAGCCGGTCCGGTTGAAGAACGTGGTGCTGTGCGTGACGGAGGAGCAGGCGGCGGAGGCCGANCGNGCCTGCGCCGAGGCGGAGGCCATCCTGANGGGAGCGCACCACACCCGCGACCTCGGCAACGCCCCGCCCAACGTGATTCACCCCGAGGCACTCGCCGATGCGGCCCGCGAACTGGCAGGAAAGCACAAGAAGCTGAAGGCCACCGTGCTGGACGAGAAGGAGCTGAAGAAGCTCGGCGCGAACGCGATCCTGGCGGTCGGCCAGGGTTCGGAGCGACCGCCGCGCCTGATCGCCCTGGAATACAGCGGTGCCGGCAAGGACGAGGCCCCGATCGTGCTGGTCGGCAAGGGCATCACCTTCGACACCGGCGGGATCTCGCTGAAGCCGGGCGAAGCAATGGACGAGATGAAATACGACATGTGTGGCGCGGCGACGGTGCTCGGCGTGATGACCGCGGTCTGCGAGCTGAAGCTGCCGCTGAACGTCGTCGGGGTGGTCACAAGCGCCGAGAACATGCCGGACGGCCGCGCGTGCCGGCCGGGGGACATCATCACCACCCTGTCCGGCCAGACGGTCGAGATCCTGAATACCGACGCCGAGGGCCGGCTGGTGCTCTGCGACGCGCTGACCTGGGTCGAACGCTTCAAGCCGAAGGCCGTGATCGATATCGCCACCCTGACCGGCGCCTGCATCATCGCACTGGGTCATCAGGCGAGCGCGGTGCTGGGTAACGACGACGACCTTGTGCAGGCACTGAAGGCAGCCGGGACCGCCACCTACGATCGCGCCTGGGAACTCCCCCTCTGGGACGAATACCAGGAGCAGCTGAAGAGCAACTTCGCCGACATGGCGAACATCGGCGGCCGTCCCGCCGGGACGATCACCGCGGCCTGCTTCCTCTCTCGCTTTGCCGAGAAATACCCGTGGGCGCACCTCGACATCGCCGGGGTTGCCTGGAAGAGCGGGAAGGAAAAGGGTGCGACCGGCCGGCCTGTGCCATTGCTGGTGCGCTATCTGCTGGATCAGGTCAGCCACTGAGCGCCGGCGCCGAAGCCGAGGGCCTGCGCGTGACCCGCGTTACCTTCTACCTGCTGGCGAGCGCGGAGGAGCGCGCACGCCAGCGCTTCGCCTGTCGCCTCGCGCGCAAGGCGCACGGGCTCGGCCAGCGGGTGCACATCCACACCCGGGACGCACGGGCCACGCAGGAGCTCGACCAGCTGTTGTGGACCTTCGAGGACACGGCCTTCCTGCCGCACAGCACCGAGGTGGACGACCCCGACAGTCCTGTAACGCTGCACGAGGCCGCATCACCCCGCGACCGCTGCGACGTGCTGATCAATCTCGCCGACGCGCTGCCCGACTATTTCGGGCGTTTCCAGCGGATCGCGGACCTGGTTGGGGGGGACGAGACCGCCCGCGCCCGCGGCCGCGAGCGCTACCGCTTTTCCGGGAACGCGGCTACCCGCTGGAACACCATGAGATCGCCAACTGAAGCCCGCAGCCGCCCCGGTTGCGAGCGCATCGGCCCGGTCGCTGCATAACAAAGGCCCCGGACAAGCCGGGGCCAACCGCTTCACCGCCTGGAGGAGACTCCATTGCCCCCTGTCACCACCTTCGCTGCCAGTGGGCGATCCGGAAGGGGAAACACCCTGTTCACCCATTCCTTATCTCTGAAACTAGACCCTGCCTGGTCGAAAGTCAATAGATCGATCTAAATCCGATTGTGCCACATGCGGGATATGAATAGACCGGCCGATCCAGTCCGGGTGATAACGTCTCGTTGCCGCCAGCCCCGCCGATGCACGGATGCGGCTCAGGGCATGGCCGTCCCGCAGCCGTTATAATGCGCGGCTGATTCCCAGCCCCCCGGCCCGTCATGGACAAGAGTTTCGACCCGCGCGCGATCGAGCAGGACCTTTACCGTCAGTGGGAGGAAAGCGGCTGTTTCGCGGTGCGGCCGGAGGGTGCCCCGCCCTATTGCATCCTGCTGCCGCCGCCGAACGTCACCGGCACCCTGCACATGGGGCATGCCTTCCAGCACACGCTGATGGACGCGTTGATCCGGCATCGGCGGATGCGCGGCGACGCGACCCTCTGGCAGGGCGGTACCGACCACGCGGGCATTGCCACGCAGATGGTCGTGGAACGACGGCTGGCGGCCGAGGGCAGGAGCCGTCACGAGCTCGGGCGCGAGGCCTTCGTCGAAGCTGTCTGGGACTGGAAGGAACACTCGGGCGGCACGATCTCCCGCCAGATGCGCCGGCTCGGCAACTCCATCGACTGGTCGCGCGAGCGCTTCACGATGGACGAAGGACTGTCGAACGCGGTCACCGAGGTCTTTGTCCGCCTGCACGAGGAGGGCCTGATCTACCGCGGCAAGCGCCTGGTGAACTGGGACCCGGTGCTGCACACCGCAGTCTCCGACCTCGAAGTGTTGTCGGAGGAGGAGCAGGGCTCGCTGTGGCACTTCCGCTATCCGCTGGCGGATGGCTCCGGTCACCTCGTCGTGGCCACGACACGTCCCGAAACCATGCTCGGCGATACGGCGGTCGCGGTGCATCCGGAGGACGAACGCTACCGGCACCTGATCGGACAGCAGGTGGAACTGCCACTGACCGGCCGGACGATCCCGGTGATCGCCGACGACTACGTGGACCCGGAATTCGGCAGCGGCTGCGTGAAGATCACGCCCGCGCACGATTTCAACGACTACGCCGTGGGCATGCGGCACGGCCTGACGCTGATCAACATCTTCACCAATGACGCGTCGCTGAACGAGAATGCCCCGCAGGCCTATCGGGGGCTGGATCGCTTCGAGGCCCGCAAGCGCGTTGTCGCCGACATGGAGGCGGCCGGGCTGCTCGAGAAGGTTGCCGACCACCGGCTGATGGTCCCGCGCGGCGACCGCAGTGGCGCGGTCATCGAGCCCTACCTGACCGACCAGTGGTACGTGAAGGCCGGCCCCCTGGCCGAACCCGCGATCCGGGCGGTCGAGGACGGACGCATCCGGTTTGTACCGGAGAACTGGTCGAAGACCTACTTCGAGTGGATGCGCAACATCGAGGACTGGTGCATCTCGCGCCAGATCTGGTGGGGCCACCGCATCCCTGCGTGGTACGACGCGGACGGCAATGTCTTCGTCGGACGCTCCGAGGTCGAGGTCCGCGAGCGTCACGCGCTGAGCGCCGAAGTCAGGCTGGTGCGGGACGCGGACGTGCTGGACACCTGGTTCAGCTCCGCGCTGTGGGCGTTTTCCACGCTGGGCTGGCCGGAGCAGACCCCGGAACTGCGCCGCTTCTACCCGACCAGCGTGCTGGTCACGGGCTTCGACATCATCTTCTTCTGGGTCGCCCGGATGATCATGATGGGACTCAAGTTCATGGACGACGTGCCCTTCCGCGAGATCTACATCACCGGCCTGATCCGCGACTCCGAGGGGCAGAAGATGTCGAAGTCGAAGGGCAACGTGCTCGACCCGATCGACCTGATCGACGGGATCACGCTCGATGCCCTCCTCGAGAAACGCACCTCCGGCCTGATGCAGCCGCAGATGGCCAAGCGGATCGCGAAGGCGACGCGCGGGCAGTTCCCGGAGGGCATCCCCGCCTTCGGCACCGACGCGCTGCGCTTCACCCTGTCGGCGCTCGCCACGACCGGACGCGATATCAAGTTCGACCTCGGGCGCATCGAGGGCTACCGCAACTTCTGCAACAAGCTCTGGAATGCCGCGCGCTTCGTGCTGATGAACGTCCAGGATCAGGACACCGGTCTTGGCCCGGAACACCGCCAGCCGACGCTGGCCGACCGCTGGATCATGGATCGTCTGCATGCCACCGCCGCTGCGGTAACCGCGCACTACGAAAGCTACCGCTTCGACCTCGCCGCGCAGACGCTGTATGACTTCACCTGGCATGACTACTGCGATTGGTACCTCGAGCTGAGCAAGCCGGTGTTGAATGGCGACGCGGATGCTTCGGTAAAGCGGGCCACGCGGCATACGCTGGTGCAGGTACTCGAGGCGCTGCTGCGGTTGCTGCACCCGATGATGCCGTTCATCACCGAGGCGATCTGGCGGGACGTGAAGGGGCCGGCGGGTGTCGAAGGCCGTTTCCTGGTCGAACGGCCGTGGGTGGCGGCAGACGACTTCCCCGCGGATCCGACGGCGCGCGCGGAGCTCGAGTGGGTGCAGGGCTTCATCACCGGCCTGCGGCGGATCCGTGCCGAGATGGACATCGCGCCGAGCAAGGCCCTGCCCGTCCTGGTCCGTAACTGGTCGGAGACCGACCAGGCCCGCTATCTCGCGCACCGGCCGCTGATCGACTTCCTGGCACGCCCGGAATCCGTGACCTGGCTCAATGCGGACGAGGACGCCCCGGAATCGGCCCTGGCACCGGTGGGCGAAATGCGCCTGTTGATCCCGCTTGCCGGGCTGATCGACCGGGACGCGGAGATCGCGCGGCTGGAGAAGGAGATCGGGAAGCTGGAGAAGAACCTCCAGCAGAGCGAGGCGCGGCTGGCGAACGAAAGCTTCGTCGCGCGTGCGCCCGAGGCGGTCGTGAACAAGGAGCGCGCCCGGGTCGCGGAAATGCGCGCCGCCCGCACCGATCTCGGCGCCCAGCTCGAGCGCATCCGGCGGCTGTAGGAGGCGAGCCCCCTCGCCGATTCCGGCGCCGGGGAAGATCGGCCAGAGGCTGGCCTCCTGCAATCGCGTCGTCGA
>SL_8KL_010_SEDDRAFT_10002418_pt1 | contig 15818 bp, 15 predicted proteins | sample SodLakKL_010_SED_4_FD_11160 | JGI IMG/M metagenome (IMG submission 11160) | reverse complement strand
ATGAGCACATACGCTACGACCTGGTCCTGGGGCCACGTTCGGCTGTTTTTTTGCCCTTCAGCAACCTTGGGCTCATCATCATTGATGAAGAGCATGAGCCCAGCTATAAGCAGCATGAGCCTGCACCCCGTTACCATGCCAGGGATGCTGCCATTTATCTGGCCTCCATGCATGGCGCAAAGGTGTTGCTGGGTTCTGCCACTCCCTCACTGGAGACATACGCCAACAGCCAAAGCGGCAAATTCGGCTTTGCAAAGATCACCAGCCGCCATGGAGGGGTCATGATGCCCGGGATCCAGGTGGCCAACCTGCGTCACGACAAAAGGGGCAAGGCCATGAAGTCCCATTTTTCACACCTCCTTTACAAAAGCATGGAAGAGGCTTTGCAGGAAGGGGAGCAGGTGATCCTGTTCCAGAACCGCCGCGGCTTTTCACCACGGCTCGAGTGCAATGTATGCCACTGGCTTCCTGAATGTCATCAGTGTGATGTGACCTTGGTGTATCACAAAAAGATCAACCGCCTCAAGTGTCATTATTGCGGGCATACTACCTTGCCCCCGGCCACTTGCCCTGAATGCACCTCTCCCGCCATCAGGATGCAGGGCTTTGGAACGGAAAAAATAGAAGAAGAGCTGCCCCTGTTTTTCCCTGAAGCCACCGTGGCCAGGATGGATCTTGACACTACCCGTTCAAAGCATAGCTACCGAAGGATCATCGAAGATTTTGAGGAGCGTAGGACAGATATCCTGGTNGGCACNCAGATGGTNAGCAAAGGGCTCGATTTTGACAATGTGGGCGTGGTGGGCATTCTCAATGCTGACAACATGCTNAACTTCCCGGATTTTCGATCCCATGAGCGGGCTTTTCAGCTCATGGCGCAGGTAAGTGGCCGTGCCGGAAGGCACAAAAAGCGTGGCAAGGTGATCATCCAGACGCACCATCCGGGTCATCCCATCATCAAACAGGTAACGGAAAACGATTATGAGGGTATGTACCGGCAGCAGATCAGGGAGCGGCAGGAGTTTGGTTACCCGCCCTATGCCAGGTTGGTGAAGATCAGCCTGATGCACACACGGGATGATTATCTTAATGACGCTGCCGGAGAGCTCACCGGGCGAATCAGGGAGGTTTTTCCGGGCAGGGTGCTGGGGCCGGAATATCCACTGGTGGCACGTGTACGCAACCAGTATATCAAAAACATCCTGGTCAAACTGGAGCGTACAGCCGGCCTTCCGGGGCATAAGCAAAAACTCAGGGATGTAACAGATGCCTTCCAGGAGGAAAGCCGCTGGAAGGCTGTCAGGGTAGTGTTTAACGTAGACCCTTTATGATGGTCTTGTGGCTTTTTCGCCCGCATGGTGCGGACAAAGACGCGAAAGAGAAGGCTATTGCGGGTCTTCTGTGATGATATAGATATCCTCTCCTTCCTTTTTCATCCAGTATTGTTCCCTGGCATACCTCTCCAGCGCGTCGGGATCGTTCTTCAAGCGATCGATGGCAAGGCTGTCGTGTTCAATCTCTTCGAGGTAAAACTCCTTTTGCTGACGCAGGTCGCGGAGCTCCCTGTGCGTCCGCCACTGACGGAAAAAGCTGTGGCTGTCAAAGAACAGCAACCACACAAACACCACAAACAGTGCTATGAAATATTTATTTCGGAGAAAGGAAGGGGTTTTAGACCACATATGCATCCGGCTTTCTGCAAAGGTAAAGAATTATGAATAGAGGCCCTTCACCCTGGGTTTGCCTGCGACGAAATTTTTAAGATAGTATGGCTCAAAATAGGCGAGGTCGACGAATTTCCCCTGACCGAACAGTTGTTCTGCTTCTGACGCCATGCCTCTTACGGAGGGGTATACCCCAGGCACATAATGCATGTTTGGGCTTGTGAGTACCTCACGGCATTTGGCTGCTCCATCTCCAAAAAAGAATATTCGGGCATCCTGCAGGTGCTCTTCCCGGAAACTGTTCTCGTCAATGATCTCCGCGCGTGTTTTCCCCATCTTGTTAAGGTCCCTGTCAAAGAGGGCATAATATACCTCCATCCGGCGGGCATCAATCATCGGACAATACAGGGTCTTTCCTGCCACGGGAGGTGTCACGCCCTGGGTTTGTGACATGTGGTGCAAGCCTGTTGCCGTTAGGGCCTTCATGGTGTCAATGGCGATTAAGGGGATGTCTTTTGCATAGCAAAAGCCTTTGGCTGCTGCCACGCCTATCCGCAAGCCCGTATAGGAGCCCGGCCCTTCGCTTACCCCTGCAGCATCTATATCACCTGCCTGTAGCCCTGCTTCATGCATAACCTCTTCGATAAAGACCGTCAGCAAAGAGGAGTGCGAATAGTCTGTGCTCATGTCCTCACGCAGGGAGACAATCCGGCCATTGTCAGCAATGCCGGCCGAGCAGGTGCGTGTAGTTGTTTCGATGAGAAGTATTTTGGCCATGTCAGGTGTTATTATCGGAAAAGCTCTTCCCTGGTGACACGTTCAACCTGGATGCCATCCCTCAGCTCTCTTGACACAAGGCGGTAAGGACCGGTAACCACCTCCTGGCCTTCTTCCAGGCCTTCACGGATCTCAATATACTGGTTATCCTGAATTCCTGACCGGACAGTAGTTTGTTTTACCTTGCCATCTTCATAAAGGAAGACCACCTCGCGCTGACGCACCGTGCTGCCCCCGGCGGAACCTCCTTCATTGTCATCGGAAAGCCCTCCCCCTTCTCGTGTTGTCACAGCCTGTATAGGCAGGGAAACTACTCCCACAGCACGTTCTGTCTGTATGTCAACTGCAGCAGACATCCCGGGCCGGAATGGAGACAGATGAGGGCGGTCCTGGCGCTGAAGGTGACTGTAAGATTCCGGGAGCATGCGAATGCGAACCTCAAAGTTGGTTACCTGGTCACTCCCCAACATGTCAGCGTCGGCTGAATTGGCAATGGAGGTAACGATCCCCATAAACTCTTCCCCAAAGAAGGCATCTACCTGGATAAATGCCGTGTCTCCCTCATTGACCCGTATGATGTCGTTCTCATTCACGTCCACCTTGACCTCCATCTTGTTGAGGTTGGCGATGCGAATGATCTCCGTTCCGGCATACTGCTGGGTGCCCACGACCCTTTCGCCAACTTCTGCGTCCAGCCGTGATACCGTGCCATCCATTGGGGCAAAAAGATTTGTCTTGCTGAGGTTTTCCCGGGCTTCTCTTACGCCTGCCTCGGCGCTCATTACCTGGTAACGGGCCCCTTCTTCATTTTGCTTGCTGGCTTCCACGTCGGCCTCAGCCACACGATATTGCGAGTAGGCCGTGTCATATTCAGATTCCGAGATGGCATTTTCCTCGAAAAGTTGTTTGTTACGAAGGTAGCTGGAGCGTGCATTCACGTGCTGAGCCTCGCTTTGCAGCACCCGAGCACGTGCATTGGCAAGGCTCGCCCTGGCCTGGTTAAGGCTGGCCTCAGCCCTGTCAAGCATCGATTCATAAATATCCGGGTTTATACGTGCAAGCAACTGCCCGTGCTCCACATACTCCCCCTCCTCCACGTTAAGCTCCACAATTTCACCCGACACGTCTGGTGCCATTTTAACCTCGGTGACAGGCCGCACACGGCCATTGGTGGTCACTATCTCCACGATGTCGCGTAGCTCTGCTGACTCCACAGTAACCCGGTAGCCATCATCACCACCACCGCAGCGGCCGATGAGGCTGAAAATGATGATCACACCAATAACGATCAGGGTAATCTTTAGTCCTTTTCTTCTCTTCATGATTTTAGGATTTTGCAACTATTTGTTGTTTTGGGTGTTGCGCGCGCCCATTCCTTTACCTGAGCGTGATGGGGTTTCCAATATAAAAGTCGAGGATCTGTATCCTGAACACATATTCATATTTGGCTTGTAGCAGCTCCGACTGGGCTGTGGTGAGCCTGTTTTTTGCGTCATTATACTCCAGGGTGTTAACCATGCCCACATTAAAACGTTGTTCGGCATATCTGAAGGCCTCTTCAAGGGCTTCCACGTTTTTCTCGCTTGCCATATAGCGTTTCAGGGAGGCATCAGCATCCTGATGAGCCTGCTCTATGGTTTTGTAAAGTTCATCTCTTACAATCTGTCGTTGCAGGCGGGCATTCTCCATGGATATTTTGGAACGGCCTATCTGGCTGCGAACCTGATAGTTGTTAAAGATGGGGATTTGCAGGACAAGCCCGATGCTTCTGTTCAGGTTTTCGTCGATCTGATCCATGAATGGGATCACTTCTGTTTGATAGTCGAAGGTAGGGGCAAACACGGCCTCTCCCGAAGCTGTCTGGCCAATCTGCTCAGGGTCTGACTCGATCACCTCGGCAATCTGGAGCCTGGCCTCTGAATAGCCAGTACCAATGCTGCCACTTAATGACAACGACGGATAGCGTCCTCCCCGGGCGATCTCATAGCCTTTTTCAGCACTTGAAACCTGCATGTCGGCAGAGCGTATGTCGGGCTGAATCTGAACGGCGGTGTCGTAAAGCTGCAACGGGGAGTATTCCACTGTTTCGCTGGGCTCGATATCGATATCGGGCACTTCAATGGCAAAGTCCATGTCTTCGCGCAGGTCGAGTAATTGCATCAGGTCGAGATACGCGATCCGTAGCTGGTTCTCTGCATCCACAAGCTGAAGCTCTTCCGTAGCCAGCATTGCCTCGATATTGAGCAGGCTTCCCCTGGCAAGCGTGCCTGCGTCTACCAGTTTCTGTGTACGGTCTGCCTGCTGTCGTGTAATGTCTAGCTGGTTAGCAGCTACTTCTACCATCTCCTTGGTAAAAAGAATCTGCAGATAGGCAGATGCCACCGCCAGGGATATGTCATTTTCCATGGCTTCCACGTCCAATCGGCTCGCCTCCAGGCTATAGCGATCCTGTTCAATCATGTTACGTACCTGAAAACCATTAAACAGCGTTAACCCGCTGTTGATGCTAAAGTTGTTGGACTGCACACTTTCGCTTACAAACTCGTTGGTGATGGGATCCAGCGTGCGTCCCCAGTTATACCGGTGATTAGCGCTGGCATTCAGCGAAGGGTAACGGTTGGCCTGGCTTTGACGGAGGTTCTCCTCGGCCATATCTACACCGAGGCGCTGCTGTTTTATTCGAAGATTATTTTCCTTAGCATGAAGAACGCAGTCTTCCAGTGTCCACACCTCTCCTTGCTGAGCCGCGACAGCCAAAGGAAGGAGCGCCATCCACAGGATCAGGATGCTTAGCCTTTTTGGAGGTTTCATATGTGTATGGTATGATTGATAAACGCTTTGGGTCTTATTAAAATGTCTTATGACTCTTTGATAACCCACAAAAATAAGAAACAATTTCTGATAACCGCTTTTGTTGAACCACATTGTCGTGTTTTTTGTTTATCTTTAGAGAAGATTTGTTAACATGTCTTTGAGTTAACAGAAGGCTTCGACTTTTTATTTCAGGCGGCAGCGTATGTCTGCTTGTCTTTGATATGGCCATAACGGGCATATTGTGTCAATAAAAATACCATGCGGATGAAGATAGCAATTAGTGGTACTACCGGGTTTATGGGGGGAAAGGTTTCCAGCCTTTTCTCTCTGCAGGGCCACGAGGTAATGCCCCTTACCAGGGAGCACTTCAAAAAGGATGCGGCTGTGCTTGCTGATGAGCTTCATGACGTGGATGCCATCATTCACCTGGCAGGTGCGCCCATCATGAAACGATGGACCAAAAGGCACATGCATAACATTTACGACAGCCGGGTGCTGACCACGACTAAGCTCAGCGACGCCATGCACCTGATGGCCATCCCCCCTCACACGTTTATTTGTGCCTCTGCTGTCGGCATTTATCCTGAAACGGGTTCCCACGACGAGCGCAGCAAGGCGGTGGCAGACAACTTCCTTGGCAAGGTATGCAGCGCATGGGAAGACGCAGCCAAACGCGTTCCCGCCAACAGCCGTGCGATAATGTTACGTTTTGGCATCATCCTGGGTGATGACGGTGGCGCGCTGAAACAAATGCTCCTCCCCTTTAAAATGGGTTTGGGAGGCCGCATAGGAAGCGGTCGCCAGATGATGCCCTGGATTCATGTGGATGATGCCCTTGCCGCCATACGGTTTGTTCTGGAAAACAGGAAGATCGAGGGTCCGGTAAACGTATGTGCCCCTGAGGCCGTCAACAACCTCCATTTTACAAAAACACTGGCAAAAACATTAAACCGTCCGGCCTTCTTGCCCCTGCCGGCCTTTGCACTTAAGCTCGTATTCGGGAAGGGGGCCATGGTACTTACCAAAGGACAAAAGGTCGTACCGGCTCGTCTTCAGGAGCACGACTTCACGTTTCGCTTCCCCTCACTGGACGATGCCTTGGAGCACCTTCTCAAGCCAAAAAAGGCGAACAAATAGTTAAGCAAGCAGGTGTCGTATTTTTTTATATCTTTACAGTCTTGTTTTCATGGTTGCAGAGGGAAAACCCACATACTTTTTTGTTGCGGTTTTCCCTTTCTTTTTTTGCACTATATTCGCAGCACCATGGTTCGGGTTGCCACACAGGGTCGTTGTCATCCCCCGGGCGCAGCGCGGCATCCGCACCTTTTTTGCAATCACAATCAAAAGAATAAGATATGGCAAAGGTTAAAACGGCCTTTTTTTGCAGCAACTGTGGGGCACAATCGCCCAGGTGGATGGGGCGCTGCACAGCTTGTGGAGAGTGGAACACCTACGTAGAGGAGGTTCTGCAGAAAGAGTCATCCGGCAACAGAAGCCATGGCGGGGGCACATCTCACCGGGGGTCTTCTTCCCGGCCAAAGCTGATCCATGAAGTGGAAGCCGACTCGGTCAGGCGCACGCCTTCAGGGAGCGATGAGCTTGACAGGGTATTAGGGGGTGGCATCGTTCCCGGCGCTTTGATGCTCATAGGGGGAGAGCCCGGCATTGGCAAGTCAACACTCATGTTGCAGGTGGCCATGCAGATGCATCAACAGAAAGTATTGTACATTTCCGGTGAGGAGAGCGACATGCAGCTTAGCATGCGGGCCCGGCGCCTCGGCCAGGAACACCCTGCCTGCTATGTCCTCACCGCCACGGATACAGGCAGCATCTTTAAACACATAGACGACCTGCAGCCCGACATCGTGGTGATAGACTCCATTCAAACGCTCACCACCCCCCAGCTTGACTCGGCCGCCGGCAGCATTTCGCAGATCAGGGAGTGCGCCGCGGAGTTTCAGCGTTACGCTAAAGAGACGTCAACACCGGTATTCCTCATCGGGCACATCACCAAAGAGGGTGCCCTTGCCGGACCCAAGCTGCTGGAACACATGGTTGACACGGTTTTACAGTTTGAAGGCGACCACAATCACCTGTACCGCATCCTGCGGGCGGCGAAAAACCGGTTTGGCAGCACCAGTGAGCTGGGCATCTATGAGATGCATGAAAAGGGGCTCAGGGAGGTGACCAACCCCTCAGAGTTATTGCTGTCACAACGCGATGACTCCGTGAGCGGCGTAACCATCTCGACCACCATAGAAGGCATGCGCCCCATGCTCATTGAAACACAGGCCCTGGTGAGCTCGGCAGCATATGGCACACCCCAGCGCTCAGCCACAGGGTTTGATCTCAGACGAATGAACATGCTGCTGGCCGTGCTGGAAAAAAGGTGTGGCTTCCGCATCGCTGCCAAAGACGTATTTCTTAACGTGACAGGCGGCCTGAAGGTCGACGACCCGGCCATCGACCTGGGCGTGATCTGCGCCGTACTCTCATCCAGCGAAGACATCGCCGTCGGCGAAAAGTGTTGCTTCGCTGCCGAGGTAGGACTTACCGGAGAGATCAGACCGGTGACAAGGATAGGACAACGCATAGCTGAAGCCAGCAAACTCGGCTTTGAGGAAATATTCATCTCCAAATACAACATGAAAAGCATCCCAGGTAAACACGGCATTAAAATTCATCCGGTGACCCGTATCGACCAGGTGTTTACCCTCCTCTTCGGATAAAACAACATGAGACGCTAATGCCCGCCAGTGTTCCAAAAAGAAATGTCTGTGGTATCAATTCCCCATTTTGTGGCTGACAGCCACAACCCTGGAACATATTATAAACCAGGAAAACAGCGCCCTTTTTCTTAAAGCCCTGGCCTCCAGACAACATCCGGGGACAGGAGGATTATGCCTCTTTTTTATGGCACGGAATTTTGAGAAAACAAGGGACAAACACCCTAAAAAACCTTAAAAAGATGAGCAAAACAAAGAAATTTATTCCGGTATTAGCATTGTTATTCATTTTTTCGGCCTGCCAGCCGGAGGTCCATCAGGAAACAGAACACCTTGACCCTGTAAACGTGGCTGTTTTGACAGGCGAAGGCTTTCACGACGGTGAGGCTTTCATGCCCATCGGTTACCTTGTGAACCGGGGCGCTACTGTTACCGTTATTGGCCCGGAAACAGGGATTGTTACCGCTTACAACAGCGACTTCACCATCTACATTGAAAAAACGGTGGAGGAAGTAGATGTAGATGATTTTGACGCCCTGATCCTGCCAGGCGGGCAGGCACCGTCAGCATTACGTGAGCATGAGTCGGTGGTAGACTTTGCCCGCAACTTTTACGATTCGGGCAAAACGGTGGCCGCCATTTGTCATGGACCACAGATCCTGATCACAGCAGGTGTTATGGAGGGCAAAAATGCCACAGGTTTTGAAGCCATCAAAGATGAGCTTGAAGAGGCCGGCGCATTGTATCATGATGAGTCGGTGGTGATCCACGACAACCTGATCACCTCACGGACACCGCCAGACCTTTATGATTTCTCCCTGGCCATCGAACAGGCTATCATGCTGGAGCCTACCATTGAAGATGTTCCCCCGCAGCCTGCCATTTAGTACAGGGGTCACCCCCGGGTATGACATGTGCCCGGGGGGGCTTTGGGCGCTGGGAGCTGAGTGTTGAGAGTTGGGATCAGGGAAACAGGTGGTAAGAGGCAGGATGTCTCGCCCTGAATAACAGCAACAAACAAAACCAAAAACACATAATAGTTCTGGTTTCACAAAATACCTTTAGAATATGTCTATCATGACCAGGAAAGTTTTCCGTGAGCTGGCTGAAGTACGCCAGCATCCTTGTATCTCCATATACATCCCTACGGAGCGGGCAGGAGAAAACAAAAAAGCATGGATACGTTTTAAAAACCAGGTTCAGAATGTACGCAACGAGTTAACGGAGCGGGGCTGGAAGGGCAACCAGATCGCAGATCTCACCAGGCCTCTTGAGATGTTGCTTGAAGACACTGAGGTATGGAGGCACATGTCGGACGGGCTTGCCGTATTTCTGAATCCGGGTAAGTTTGCTTACTCGACTTTTCCCATCCGTTTTAAAGACTATGCCGAGGTAAACGCACATTTTTACCTCTTGCCGCTCATGCCTGTTTTTAATGGCGACGGACGCTTTTTTATCCTGGCACTCAGCCTCAACCAGGTTCGTCTTTTTGAAGGCACCCGCGATCATGTCACGGAGATCCCGGTGGAAGACCTCATTCCACAAACCATGGAAGAAACAGTAGGTGCTGATTACGAGCAAAAGTCTCTGCAGTTCAGAAGCGGACAGACAGGCGGCGCACAGAGCATGTATCATGGGCATGGCCGAAGCAAAGACTTCAGGAAGGAAGAGATAGTGAAACACTTGCGCGAAATAGACAGAAGCCTGACGGAGGTGCTTCGCGGACATGATGCTCCGCTTGTACTGGCCTGTGTTGATTACCTTTTTCCTGCATACCGTGAAATAACCTCTTATGGTAACCTGTACAGAAAAAATGTGTCCGGCAACCCCGATGAGTTGCACATGCAGGATCTGCATCAGAAAGCGTGGCCTCTTCTTAAAGACTACTTTTTAAAGCACCGCCGCAACATCCTTAAGCAATATCATTTCCTGGCAAGCAAGGGGCGTACCGCCTCAATCATTGCTGATGTAGTACTTGCAGCAGAGGAAGGCCGCATTGACACCCTTTTCGTCGAAAAAAACCACCGGGTGTTCGGTGTAGTAGACAGGGAGGCCAATGAGGTACATATACAGGAAGAGAAGACACAGGAAAACCAATGTTTACTGGACAAGGCAGCAAAGAAAGCCTTTTTGCAGGGTGCCCGTGTTTATCTCCTTGACAAGGAGGAAATGCCTGAAAAAGAAACCCTGATAACCGCAACCCTGCGGTATTAATATGTTTTTATGCTGTATTCGCGCATCTTATTATAGAGCGTTTTCCTGTCCACTTTAAGAATATCAGCCGCTTTTGTTTTATTATAGCTGCATGTTTTCAGGGCCATGATGATGGCCTCCCTTTCGGCCATTATGGCGGCTTCTTTTAATGACATCGGCCTGCGAAGCCGGGTTTTGAGTTCTTCTTTTTCGGCTGATAAATCTGCGTATCGCCTTATTTCTTCAGGAAGCGTATTTGGGGAGATTTTGTCGCCCTGTTCAAGTAAGACACAACGGTATATTATGTTTTCCAACTCACGGATGTTTCCCGGCCAGGGGTATCTGAGAAATATCTCCTTAACTTTTTCATCAAAGCCCGCACCTTCTTTCCAAGGCTCTGATTGGCATTCTCCCGGAAGCGTTCTGCAAACACAAAGACATCATGCTTTCTCTGGCGCAGTGGCGGCAAGGTGATTTTAAAGCCATTTATGCGGTGATACAGGTCTTCCCGGAAGTTACTCTGGGTCACATCTTTCATGAGGTCTTCGTTGGTAGCCGAGATGATACGGACATCCACGCTTCTGACCCTGTTATCGCCAAGTCTGCTTATAGCTTTTTCCTGTATAGTGCGCAGCAACCTTACCTGGTTTTCATGGGTTAAGTTTCCTATCTCATCAAGAAACAAGGTTCCGCCTTCGGCCGCCTCAAAACAACCCACTTTATCCTGTATGGCACCGGTAAAGGCTCCTTTCACATGGCCAAAAAGCTCACTGTTTGCAAGTTCTCCCGGCAAAGCACCGCAGTCAAGAGCCACGAAGGGCTTGTCCTTGCGCTGGCTGCGGTGATGAATGGCCCTGGCAATAAACTCCTTGCCCGAGCCGGTCTCCCCCTCTATCAGCACGCTTAGATCCGCGGGGGCTACCATTTCCACGTGCTGCATCACATTTTGCATGGCCGGGTCCTCACCACTGATAAACCTGTTTTCAAAACCATCCAGGTCATCAGGGCTTTCTTTTAATCCTCTGTTTATGACCCTGATGATCTCTTCCTGAAGGAAGGGTTTGGTAATATAGTCAAAAGCACCCGCCCGAATCATTTGCACTGCTGTACGCACGTCGGCATATGCAGTCATGATAACAACAGGCACGTAAGGTTCACGCTTTTTCACCCTCCTGAATATCTCATCACCATTTGCATCAGGCAGGCGATAATCACACAAAACAAAATCTACACCCCCTCTTTTCAGCTCTTTAATTCCATTGTTTGCTGTATATGCAATGCGCACATGATGACCCTGTTTTTTTAACAGCAAATCAAGTTGCTTACATATGAAAGTATCATCGTCAATAATCAAAATGGTAGCCATAGCACTTGAGGCTTTGTGGAAATATTTCTACAACATTCAAAGATATAAAAAGAATGCATACGCCCCCGCAAACACTTGTTTAATAAAAGCGTACGAAAGCGCATAAAAATGTTCGCCATCGGACACTTTTTTGGCGTGCGGTTCAAAGAAAACCAAGCTCTATATTGCTCACGTTGTGCATCTTATGGCTTTTGGCACAATTATAGATTTACATTAAGCGAATCCAAAAGAAACTGAAAAAACAACTAAACATAAAAAAACTTAAAGTCATGAAAACACGTATCATTATCACCGCCGCCTTCATTTTTATCATGGGATTTGCAAACGCCTGCAACACGAGCTATCTGACCTTCACCACTTCCAATGGCGTTGAGATCAAACAACCCATTGAGGTTGAAGAAGCTGAAGAAGTAATTCCCGAGATGATAGTAGAAGAAATCCTGAAAGCACAAACAAACATGGCCTTTTATCATTTTGACATCAGGGACTATTACAGCCCTGAAGAAGAAGAGCAACTTCCTTTTGACCTGGAAGCCGTGCTTAAAACGGCCAAACTGGACAAATAAGCCTTTCGCTAAAAATCATCTGCTCTCATGCACCATGCCCGACGGGAAAAACCGGCGGGTTTTTTTGTTAGTGAACCATTCTGCCGCACAAACGCCAAAAAATACTTTTGGCGTTTTTTTATTGTGTTTTGTTGTGTTTTTTATGTTATTTGTCGTAAATTTACTTATGGCAAAATGATAACGCAGGTGATCCTGCAAAACGCGCGTAACAGTTTGGGAAACACGCGGGCTAACAACCCAACGCCGTGGATGTGTGAGCGAAAAACGGCATTAAATAAGAGAGTAGCATTTGTGAGAGATGCTCACAAATACGGTTTCAACAAATATAAAAGCAGAATAATCATGGAAAAGTTCAGCAAGCTTAGCGTATTCGCTTTGGGAGTCCTGTTGTTCCTGACTTCCTGTCAGGACGACATGGACAAGGCATTAACGCCGGAATCTGACCACGCCGAAGAGATGGTCACTTATGACATTGCCCTGATCAGGGACGCCAACAAACCAGAAGTTGATTTGACCAGTCACTTTCTGGCAAGCTCCAGTCAATACGGGAAAACACACTTTAACTTTGGAGATGATTTTATATCTCAGGATGTCGTGGAATATACAAACCTGGAGGGAAAGGCTGTTGTGTTAACTTATGATGACGAAGAGAAAAACGAGGATGAGCTATCACTCATACTTGTGGCAGACGAAGAAAACAAGCTCATTACTTATTACGAGCATGACAGGAAAGACATGGGGAGCACCTACCAGGTGACGGTTTACTATGAGGGGCATGCATGGCTGTTTGCAGAAGTGGAGAAAAGCACGGAAGAAGTAATAAATTACACTATTTTTGATACAAAATCAGATGATGACGATGATAACGGTGTAAGTTTTTTTGAATGCATGGGGGCCGCCGTTGGTGCCTGCCTGGATGATCCCGAATGTGCCTTTCTGTGCGGAATCCTTTGGAAATGGTGCTTGGGCAGTATTGCATTGGCCTGTGCTCTGGTTGCAATATAGGCCTCATTTTAAACAACAGAAACTTGTCACTTCAAAACAATCAAGACGATGAATCCAACACACGTGTACTATTTTTTCGGCATCCTGCTGCTTTTGCTGTCTGTCATACTGTGGATCATGGCCATCAGAGACATTCTTCTGAAACAGCAGAAAAAGACATTAATTTTGCTGTTGCTGCTGGCTCCCATCATAGGGCCGTTGATCTATTTCCAGACCAGGCACCGCAAGTAAGGATTTTTGGAAGGTTGGTTGCCCGGTTGTTTCCGGGCAACCAACCTTCCGTGTGCCAGCTTTAAAAAAATGCGTCCTGCTGGCTGTTCCTGTTGTAAAACAAGCTGATCGCTTATTTAACAATAATGTAGTACTTTTGTACTATGGAAACAGTAGTAAGCGGAATACGCTCCACGGGGCACCTGCATCTGGGAAATTATTTTGGCGCCATAAAAAATTTTGTGAAGATGCAACACCAGCACAGGTGTTATTTCTTCATTGCAGACTATCATTCTCTGACAACGCATCCCACACCTGATGATCTAAGCCGGAACGTCAGGCAGGTGCTGATCGAATATCTTGCGGCGGGCATAGATCCGGAAATTGCCACCTTGTACATTCAGAGCGACGTACCCGAGGTTGCAGAACTCTATCTGCTGCTCAGCATGAATGCCTACAAAGGGGAGCTGGAGCGCTGCACATCGTTTAAAGACAAGGTACGCAAGCAGCCTGACAATGTGAATGCGGGACTTCTCACCTACCCTGTGCTGATGGCCGCAGACATCATCATACACAAAGCATCCAAGGTGCCGGTGGGCAAGGACCAGGAGCAGCACCTTGAGATGGCGCGCACTTTTGCCAACCGGTTCAACCGGATGTACAGCACCGACTGTTTCCCGCCTCCCTATGCTTTCAACTTTGACAGCGAGCTGGTTAAGGTCCCGGGACTGGATGGCAGCACCAAGATGGGCAAGTCAGAGGCAGAGGGCAATGCCATCTTTTTAGCTGATGACGAGAAAGCTATACGCAAAAAAGTTATGCGCGCCACAACAGACTCGGGCCCCGGAAAGCCCGGAGAGCCCATGACACAGCCGTAGAAAACCTTTTTAACCTGATGGGCATTGTCAGCAGCCCGGAAACGGTTTCATACTATCTGGACACTTATAACCAGGCCACCATCCGCTATGGCGACATGAAAAAGCAGCTTGCCGGGGACATGATCGCTTTTACTGCTCCCTTGCGCGAACGCATCCTGGCCCTTGATGCCGACGACAAATACCTGCAAAAGGTTGCCCGGATGGGCGCGGAAAAAGCCAGGGAGAGTGCGCAAAAAACGATCCGCGAAGTGCGTGAGATCATAGGGTTTTCTGCGCCATAAAAACAGGAACGAAGACAACTGCATGCCTACAAACATAGAAATCAGGAAAGAGAAGGAACGGGTGGTGCTCGTCGGCGCCATTACCCGTGAACAAACGGAAGAAGCAGTAGCTGAATACCTCGACGAGCTTGCCTTTCTGGTGAACACTGCCGGCGGGATCGTACTCAAAAAGTTCACCCAGAAGCTGGACAAGCCTGATGCGGCAACCTATATCGGAAAAGGAAAGGCTGAAGAGATCAAAGCCTACCTCCAGGAGTCAAAGGCAGACCTGGTGGTTTTTGATGATGAGCTAACAGCCTCTCAGCAGCGAAACCTTGACAGGACTTTCAAAACAAGGGTCATAGACCGCAGCAACCTGATCCTGGATATCTTTGCCATGCGGGCCCGCACAGCGCATGCCCGCACCCAGGTGGAGCTTGCGCAATACCAGTACCTGCTGCCCCGGCTGGCCGGGATGTGGACACACCTGGAGCGGCAAAAAGGGGGTATAGGACTGAAAGGCCCCGGCGAGAAAGAAATTGAAACAGACCGCCGTATTGTGCGCGACAAAATCGCCCTGCTCAAAAAGAAACTGCAGCAGATAGACAAGCAGAAAGCCACCCAACGGTCTAACAGAGGCAACCTGGTAAGGGTGGCCCTCGTAGGCTATACCAACGTGGGCAAGTCAACCATCATGAACATGCTCAGCAAAACAGATGTGTTTGCCGAAGACAAGCTCTTTGCCACCCTCGACACCACCGTCAGAAAGGTCGTGATTGGAAACCTGCCCTTTCTGCTTTCCGACACCGTGGGATTTATCCGGAAGCTTCCCCACCACCTGATAGAATCGTTTAAGTCTACCCTGGATGAGGTACGGGAGTCTGACGTGCTCCTCCATGTGGTGGATATTTCACATCCAAACTTCGAAGAGCAGCTTCAGGTTGTGAAAAACACCCTTGCTGAAATTACCGGGAACGAAGAGAAAGAGACCATCGTGGTGTTCAACAAAATGGATAAATACAGCTGGGTAGAAAAAGAGGAGGATGACCTGACGCCCGCCACGCGGGAAAACATCAGCCTGGAGGAGATGAAAGAGACGTGGATGGGCAAAATGAACGCCCCCTGTATTTTTATCTCTGCCAAAAAGAAAGAAAACATCGAACAGTTCAGACGTATGCTTTACGATACCGTAGTAGAAATCCACCAAAAACGGTACCCTTATGACCATTTTCTGTATTAACCCGGGTTAAAAACTGTTTTTTTATAGCATTAAGGTGTTTTGTGGTTCAGGGTGCCATGATGCTGCTGTATTCAGCAACTTCTTTTTTGTTGATTCGTGAACAACTTGTCTGAAATTGT
>SL_8KL_010_SEDDRAFT_10002417_pt1 | contig 15818 bp, 12 predicted proteins | sample SodLakKL_010_SED_4_FD_11160 | JGI IMG/M metagenome (IMG submission 11160) | reverse complement strand
AAGAAGAGGACGAGGACGAAGAAGCTGCTGAAGAAGCTGCTGAAGAAGAACCTTCCGCTGACGAATCTGAAGAAGAAAGCTAAAAGCTAAGTTTAGAAGATCTGGTACCTAAAAGCTTAGAATGCCCCTTTGTGAAGGGGCATTAATCTTATTAGTGGCGCTGCGTAATTGGAGTGATTGAATGTATCTTATTGTCGGTCTTGGCAATCCCAAAAAAGAATATGTCGGCAGCAGGCATAACCTTGGGTTTAGGGTTATAGAGACTTTATACCGTCATTTAAAGAGTGGTAAACCGGTTCAGAAGCACCGGCTTACCTATATGAATCGCAGCGGTCTTGCAGTAAATGAGATTATGCGTAATTACCAACTATATCCTGAAAAACTCCTGGTTATCTATGATGACCTGGATTTACCACCGGGCTCTATGCGCTTGCGTAAAAAAGGAAGTGGCGCCGGGCATCGTGGTGTCCAGTCAATAATTAATTCCCTGGGCACAAATGATTTTCCCCGCTTACGACTTGGGATAGGCAAGCCGCCTCCCGGGATGGAAACTGCAGACTATGTTTTACAACCAGTCGAAGGTCATGATCGGGAGTTGATTGAGCTCGCTATCAAAAGGGCGATGGAAGCGGTTCTGGTGTTTGTCAGCGATGGTCTGGAAACAGCGATGAATAATTTCAACCAGGGGTTGTCTTCTATTGAATGATGTGGTAGAATCAACTCTAATATATTGAAGTAGAAAAGCGATGCAGAAGGAAAGTAGATTTGGTTTGCCAACCATCCAGAGAGGTCGGATCAGAGGCTGCAAGTCTGACCGGTTAAGCGCCTGATCGAAGTTCCCTTCGAAGCTGTTCGTTGAAAACCCTGGTTAAGGGTCAAGTAGGCGCTAACGGTTCTTCCCCGTTACAGGAAGAGGGTATCGGCAGTCTAAAAGGCAGCCCGTACCTGCAGAGTGGATGAATAATCAAATTGGGTGGTAACGCGGATACAGACTCCGTCCCTTACAGGGGCGGTTTTTTTGTTTTATATATTTTAAATATGAAAGGAGTTTTTGATATGATAGTTGTTATGCAGCCGGTTGCAGAAAAGGAACAGATCGAAGGTGTTGAAAACAAGCTTTTAGAAATGGGCTTTGCTCCGCATCGAATCCAGGGCGTGGGCAGAGTGGTCATCGGAGCAGTTGGTGATCGAAAAATTATATTTCCCACCGGTTTGGAGGTGCTTCCGGGGGTTGAAAAAGTAGTGCCGATAACCGCACCTTACAAATTGGTTAGCCGGCAGGTCAAAGAAACGAGCAGTGTGGTTGAGGTGGGTGATCTCAAAGTCGGTGGTTCAGAAATTGTGGTTATGGCCGGCCCCTGTGCTGTGGAAAATGAGGACCAACTTATTACAATTGCCCGGCTGGTCAAAGCAGCAGGCGCACAGGTACTTCGTGGTGGAGCATTCAAGCCCCGCTCTTCACCCTATAGCTTCCAGGGTCTGGAACAGGAAGGATTGAAGATGCTCGACCGGGCCAGGCAGGAGACGGGCTTAAAAGTAGTTACCGAGGTGCTTAACCCGCAGGAAGTCGAGATTGTGGCCAGATATACCGATATTATTCAAATCGGTGCCCGGAATATGCAAAACTTTTCATTACTTCGTGAAGTTGGACGGACCATGAAACCGGTCCTGCTAAAACGTGGTCTTGCTGCTACGCTTGAAGAATGGTTGATGGCTGCTGAGTACATCCTTGCTGAAGATAATTTTCAAGTCATGCTCTGCGAACGGGGAATCCGTACTTTTGAAACTTCTACCCGCAGTACACTTGATATCAGCTCTGTTCCCCAGGCTAAGGAATTAAGCCACCTGCCGGTGATTGTAGATCCTTGCCATTCCAGTGGAACATGGCGGCTGGCGGAACCTCTTTCAAAAGCTGCAGTGGCCGCAGGCGCAGACGGGTTATTGATAGAGGTGCACCATAATCCCGCAGAAGCTCTATGTGACGGGCCGCAATCTTTAACCCCTGAAAAGTTTTCACGTTTATTATCTGCTATCAGTCCAATTGCGAGAGCAGTGGAACGCGCAGTGCATGTTGGTGAAAGCTTATCAAAGACAGGAGGTCTATAGATGTTTGTAGACCGGCTTGGCTATCTTGGGCCACAGGGTACTTTTTCCGAAGAAGCGGCCCTCTTGTATAATCAAAGCTGCAGCAGAAAATTAATTGAATATTCAACGATTGGAGCAGTCATAGAGGCTGTGATAAATGGGGAGCTTGAGGAAGGCCTTGTTCCCCTTGAGAACAGCCTCGAAGGGGGTGTTGCGGTTACTCTTGATAACCTGGCCAGGCAGGAAGGTATTTTTATCCGCTATGAACTAATTTATCCGGTTCGCCAGTGTTTGATGGCGAAAAAGGAAATTGCCTTGAACCAAATTACTAAGGTGCTCTCTCATCCCCATGCTCTTGGCCAGTGTGCGGATTATGTGAACCGGAACCTTCCCCAAGCAGAGTGCCTGCCGGTGGAAAGTACTGCAGCTGCCGCAAAAAGTATTGTTGAGCAGCCTGGTCAGGCTGCGATTGCACCCCGGCGAGCAGCTGAGCTCTTTGATCTCATATTACTTGAAGAAGGTATTGAAGATAACGAAGAAAATGTTACCCGTTTTGTGATTCTAGCCAGGAAAGATCATACCCCTACCGGCCAGGATAAAACCTCCCTTGTGCTGACTATACCGGATGGGCCGGGTAGTTTGTACCAAGTATTGGGTTATTTTGCCCATCGAAATATCAATCTGACTCGAATTGAATCAAGGCCTTCGCGGCGAATTGTTGGGGACTGGCTATTTTTTATCGATTGCGAGGGACACCGCAATGATCCGGATAAAGGTGAGCTTTGGGATGAGATCTCGGAAGCGGTTCCGTTTTTTAAACTGCTTGGTTCTTATCCAAAGATGAGGCGCAGTTGACGGTATGCGAGATGACAGTTATAATTTAGTTCAAATTACAGGGAGTTTTTATGCCAGGGGGGATAATTTATTTCTTCCCCCTCTTGTAGTGTACATTACGGGTAAGATCTTTTAGAATGGGACACGGTGCCGAGGAGGAATTGTTTTTGCTAAGTGGCTTGTTGGATCTTTGGTCCGAAGAAGAAAACTTTAATAAAATTATGGCCAGTATTTTCGGCCAATCTGATTACCAGGCAATGCTTACCGGGCTTGACGGTAGTGCGCGCAGTTATTTCATAGCGGGGCTTGCTCTGCAATGCCGGCGGCCGGCACTGGTTATTGCTCCCGATCAGGGGCGGGCGGAAAAAATATATGCAGAATTACTAAGCCTTTACCCCGGCCAGGTCCGGTTGCTTCCATCCAGGGAATTCATTATGAATACCGAGGTTCTCTCACGAAGTGAGGAATATCAGCAGATGCGTTTGCAGTTCCTGGAATGGTTGTATGGAAATAATGAAGGCATCTATGTGGCTACCGGTCCTGCGTTGCTTTCAAAAATGCTTCCTCCGGAAACCTGGAATGAACTTACTTTGCATTTTCGGCCAGGTAGGGTTTTAGATCGTCAGGAGCTGATTGACCAGCTCATTGCACGAGGCTATGTAAGGGCTTCTTTAACGGAAACCAGGGGCCACTTTAGCGCCCGTGGTGATATAATTGACATTTTTCCACCAGGCCATGAATTACCCTTTCGTCTGGAACTCTTTGATGATAGTATCCAATCTCTGCGGACTTATGATCCTGCAACTCAGCGGTCAACCGAAAAGCTTGATGCAGTAACAGTTATGCCTGCCCGGGAGCTTGTAACAACCAGAGAAATATTTGAGCAAGGAGAGGAATTGATCCAAAAACGCCTGGAATGGGTGATATCCAGTCTGAGAAAGCGTGATGAAAATGATGCAGCGGTCAGGCTAAAACAAGAGGTTAGCCGACATTTGGATCGCTTGTCCCAGCCGGAGGGATTGGATTTCTTAAGCAGTTATTTCCCGTTCTTTTATAATGAAGGTGCTTCGCTGATCGATTATTTGTCTCCTGATTTTCTTGTTTTTATTGATGAACCTTCTGCTATTGCTGAAAGCGGAGAAAGCTTTCGCCGTGAATTTGAAAATTATTGCAGTAGTTCCCTGATGGAAAAAGAGATGCTTGTTTCCACCAGCCAATTATTGTGGCAAGAAGATCAGATACTTTTAAACTTGCCCTGCCCGTTGATCGGTTTTTCGCTATTTCCGGGGACTAGCGGAATTTTTAAAGCACGGGAAGCTTTCAACCTGGAAACGAAAAACGCCCCTTATTACCATGGTCAATGGGAGCTTTTTAAAAGCGATTATCAAAATTGGCTGAAAAGCGGTTACCGGATTTTCCTGTTCGCTTCTTCCGCCCAGCGCGCTCAGGGTTTGCTGGATTATTTAGATGAACAAGGAATTTTTGAAGGAACTCTTGCCCTCCCTTCTGTTGTTGAAGGTAGTCTGGAAGAAGGGGTTATTATTCCCGGTCTGCAGTTAGCCCTGGTTGCAGAGCAAAATTTATTGCCGCGACGTCAAAAGAAAAAGCGTTTCAAAAAGCGTGAAGGCATTCGTCTCAGTGATTATCGTGATCTTTCAACCGGGGATTACGTAGTTCATGAACAGCATGGGATAGGAAAATACCAGGGCCTGAGTACTCTTGAAATCAACGGGGTAAAACGCGACTACCTGCTTTTGAAATACCGGGGAACGGACCGCTTATATATTCCAGTTGACCAGATCGGGTTGATTCAAAAGTATTCAGGGGGGGAAAGTCCGGCTCCCCGCCTGCACAGCCTCGGTGGCGGAGAATGGCAGCGTTTAAAGAAGAAAGTCAGCCAATCAGTGGAAGAACTGGCCCAGGAACTGTTATCTCTTTATGCAGCAAGACAGGCAGTTGGGGGTTATAGTTTTGGCCCGGATCATCCCTGGCAGCAGGAATTCGAGACGCACTTTCCTTATGAAGAGACCCCTGATCAGCAGCAGGCAGTTAATGATGTAAAGGCGGATCTTGAAAAAGCCCATCCGATGGATCGTTTGATTTGCGGAGATGTTGGGTACGGAAAGACCGAAGTGGCAATGCGGGCTGCCTTCAAGGTGATTATGGAAGGAAAACAGGTTGCTGTGTTGGTGCCGACCACTGTGCTTGCACAGCAGCATTACCGGACTTTCCAGGAACGTTTTGAAGGATTTCCAATCAGGGTTGCTCAGCTCAGTCGTTTTGTTTCTAAGCAAGAGCAAAAAGAAGTGATCAGTGATGTCGCTGCAGGAAAGGTGGATCTTGTCATCGGCACCCATCGTCTCTTGTCTGGCGATATTAGTTTTAATGATCTCGGTTTATTGGTTTTGGATGAAGAACAGCGCTTTGGAGTTCGTCAGAAAGAAAAGATAAGAAAGATGCGGTTGGATGTTGATACCCTGGCCATGACAGCAACTCCTATTCCAAGAACTCTCCATCTTTCACTGGCCGGCGCGCGTGATTTGAGTGTCATTGACACCCCTCCCGAGGATCGCTATCCGGTTCAAACTTACGTCCTCGAATATTCAGAAGAGCTGATCCGGGAAGCGGTGCAGCGTGAGCTTAACCGGGATGGTCAGGTCTTTATAGTTTTTAACCGGGTGGATCAAATTGACAGATTTGCAGAAAAGATTCGAAACATGTTTCCCTGCTCAGCAGTGGCTGTCGGGCATGGCCGGATGCCTGAAACAGCACTTGAAAAAATCATGACTGAATTTCAGGAGGGGAGCTATCAAATCCTGGTCTGCACTACGATTATTGAATCGGGACTCGATATCCCTAATGTTAATACCCTGATTGTTTGCGAGGCAGACAAATTCGGGTTGGCCCAGCTCTACCAAATTCGGGGCAGGGTTGGACGCTCCAATCGCCTGGCTTATGCATATCTTACTTATCGCAGGGATAAAGTGGTTTCAGCAGTCGCTCAAAAAAGACTTAAAGCAGTTAAGGAATTTACTGAACTTGGTTCCGGGTTCAAAATTGCCCTTCAGGATTTAGAAATAAGAGGTGCTGGAAATATCCTTGGCGCAGATCAGCATGGATTTATTACAGCGGTCGGTTTTGATATGTACTGCAGATTGCTGGACCAGGCAGTGGCGGAACTCAATAACGAAAAAGAGGAGCAAAAAACCAATCCACGAATCGAACTACAGATCAATGCCTACCTGCCTTCCTCATATATTACTGCCCAGGCTCAAAAGTTTGATTTTTATCAGCGCATTTATAATACAGATTCAATAGAGGAGCTGCGGGAAATTGAAGAAGAGCTAGCCGATCGTTACGGTTCAACAAATGATGTAGTAAAAAATCTGCTTGCAGCTGCAGAATTGCGAATTTGGGCCATGGCGTTAGGTGTAGAGCTGATTCAACAGCAGGGCGAAGTTATTCATATACAGTTTAACCCATCAGCTCGATTAGACAGCTCATTAGTAATGAAGAATACGATGATTGCAACCAGTCTAATCACTGTAAAGCAGGATCGACCGCTGAAGCTAAAGCTCAGAGGTTTTAGTAAGCAACATGACTGGTTAAGTGAAATGATCTCCTTTTTTATAGAGCTGGATGCTTTACAACAAACTGCAGCAGGTAGTTGGTAAGGCCTAAAACTGTTATAATGCTGTTCAAAGTATATTAATGGATTACTAAATACTAATGAATTACTTCATAATCCAGATAGATAAGAAGGTTACTAATTTGTCGAGCAGTAGTACCGCATTTGTTAAAGGAGCAGCTATTTTGGCCGCGACCGGTATTATCGCCCGCATTGTCGGTGCGGTTTTCCGGATTGTTCTGGCTGCTATGCTTGGTGATGAAGGCATTGGCCTTTATATGTATGCTTATCCTATCTATTCCACTCTGCTTGTTGTATCCACAGCTGGCATACCGGTAGCTCTTTCAAAAATTATGGCTGAAAAACTGGTGTACCATGATTATCAAGAAGCATTACGAGTTTTCCGGATTGCTTTTTTTATTCTTACTCTAACCGGATTGGCGATTAGCCTGCTGCTTTTCCTGGGGGCGGATTTCTTTGCCGAATATATTGTAAGAGATTCGCAAGCTGTTTATCCTTTACTGGCTATTTCTCCGGCAATTTTCTTTGTGACGATTATGGCTGCCCTGCGCGGTTTTTTCCAGGGGCAGCAAAACATGGTGCCTACTGCGGCTTCACAAATGCTTGAACAGTTGGTGCGGGTCGGCTTTTCTATTGTCCTGGTCCTTATTCTTTTACCAGTAAGTTTGGAATTTGCTGCTGCAGGAGCAAGTTCCGGAGCAGCAGCCGGAGGTTTGGGCGGATTTTTACTATTGGCTGTTTTTTACTGGCGGAGAAAAAAATATTTGTCAGATCAAGCTTCAAAACAGTTATCTCACGAACCTGCCCCGGTGGTCCATATTATTAATCGCTTATTTCGCCTGGCCATACCGGTCACGATTGGTGGACTGGTTATTCCCCTCATATCTCTGATTGACTTAGCAGTGGTTCCCAGGCAGCTGCAGGCAGCAGGTTTTGAGCTGGAAACAGCGCGGGCGCTTTACGGGCAGCTGACCGGTATGGCCGGCCCGGTAGTCTATTTTCCCAACGTAGTTGCCCTGGCTCTGAGTATAAGCCTGGTTCCGGCGATTTCTGAGGCTTTAGCGCTTGGAGAAAGGGAGTTGATCCGCAGGCGTTCGAATATAGCTATTAAACTGACCATTCTATTTTCTGTTCCTGCTGCAGCAGGGCTATATTTGCTGGCTGAGCCGATTACGGTCCTCCTTTTCGACAACGCTGAAGCCGGTTATTCGCTGGCTTACATGTCCTGGTCGGTGATTCCGCTTTGTCTTTATGTATCGACAACCGGATTAATCCAGGGTCTGGGCCGCCCGATTGTTCCTGCTTTGAACATGTTTTACGGAGGGTTGGTCAAAACAGGGCTAGCCTGGTTTTTGACTGCTGTACCCGCTCTGAATGTGGGTGGTGCTGCATTAGCTACTGTGGTTGGCCTGGGGGTGGCAGCAGCCATGAACCTTTATCATGTTTACTACTTTACCGGCTGGCGCGGAAATCTAAAGGAACTTATTGCTTTACCTGGCTTAGCGGTTGCGGCAATGTCTCTCTTTGTTTTGGTGACTTACAATGTTATGATTAGAATAGCAGAACCGTTTCTGTCAGCAGGTCAGCTTAATGCAGTGACTACCCTTGCTGCAATCATCACCGGCATGGCAGTTTATGGAATGTTTCTATTATTGACCGGAGGATTGAGTAGAGAAGAATTGCAGATGGTTCCGATGGTCGGTTCGCACCTGATTAAACTGGCTGAAAAATTAAGTTTCCTGCGTATTTCTTAATTGAAAGGTGAGGCTATGTGTAAAATTATTGTTGTCGGCCTTGGACCGGGCAGGCATAAATATATTTCCAGTAAGACATGGAAGCATCTCAACAGCGGACGGCCTTTATTTTTCCGGACCTTAAAACACCCTGCTGCCCGTAACTTTGCAAGCTGCAAAAATGTCCGATCCTTCGATTATTTAATAGATCAAAGCATTGATTCTGAACAGGTTTGTCGCACTATTGCAAGGCGTTTGATTAGATCTGCTATGCTATATGGTCCTATTTGTTATGCGGTTTCAGGGGATCCTCTGATCGGTGAAGCAACCGTGGATATGCTTCGTGAAACAGCGCCCCGGTCAGGGGTTGAACTGAAGATTTTACCTGGACCTCCCTTTATTGAGCCGCTCCTTAAAAACTTAGAAATCAATTTACAGGAAGGAATAACTGCTTGTGATGCGCTGGTTTTGGACCGGGTTAAAGAGCCTGGCCGCAATCACTTTATGATTACTCAAGTTTACAATAGTGAACTGGCTGGCCGTGTGAAAAAGGTTTTAAAAGAGCTGTATCTCCCTGAACACTCTGTAACGGTGATCAAATCATCGGGTATGGAAAAAAAGCGTTTTCTTAAGCTGCCACTTAAAGATCTTGACCGGTTTAGTATTCATGGACCTAATACTACAATTTACATGCCTCCCTTTGAAGATTATAGCATTGGAAGCTTAATGGAAATTATGGCCAGGCTCCGTGCGGAAGACGGCTGCCCCTGGGACAGAGAACAAACCAATCACAGCCTGCGGCAGTACCTCATTGAAGAATCTTATGAAGTTATTGCTGCTATTGATGCCCTTGACGACACTTCGTTACGGGAAGAATTGGGTGATGTTTTGCTGCAGGTGGTTTTTCACAGTCAGATTGCCAGTGAGGAAAACCGTTTTGATTTTTCCCAGGTTGTTAATGATATTGCTGCTAAATTGATCAGACGTCACCCTCATGTGTTTGGCAAAGAAAATGCCGCTGATCCTGATCAGGTGAAACTTTTATGGGAACAAATCAAATCAGATGAGCGCAATGAACGAAGTAAATCGGATGTTCAGCATAAAAAGAATGACAAAAGATCATCTGGTGGAAGTCTTAAAGATAAGATATTTGTTGATCATGCTCTGCCTGCTTTGTTGAAATCGTACAAATTGCAAAAGAAAGCGGCTGAAGTGGGCTTTGATTGGCCCTGCGTAGAAGGTCCGCTTGAGAAGGTGAGAGAAGAACTTGATGAACTCGCGGAAGCATATCGGGCGGGAGACCAGGCTTCAATTGAAGAGGAACTGGGTGACTATCTCTTTACAGTGGTTAACATATCGCGATTTTTGAAGGTAAATCCTGAATTGGCCTTAGGTAAAACGATCGATAAATTTATAGATCGTTTTCAGTATGTTTTGGAGCAAGCAGAGAAAACCGGCTGCCCGATTTCAAGTTTTTCGCTCGAAAGGCTGGATGAATGGTGGGAAGAAGCTAAAAAAATAGGGAAAAATGCCTGATTAAAGCAGGAATCTCAAAATAGAGGTCGAATAGACACTACTATAAAGGTATTTATATTTTCTATGAGGAGGGCATTAAACAGTGAATAAGTCTGAGCTTGTAGATCGTGTTGCTGAAAAGGCTGGTATGTCTAAGAAAGACAGTGAAGCAGCAGTTAAGGCGGTATTGGAAAGCATTACTGATGGTTTGGTCAAGGGAGATAAAGTTCAGTTAGTTGGCTTCGGAACTTTTGAGGTTCGGAGTCGAAAGGAACGAGAAGGTCGTAACCCGGCTACAGGGGAAAAAATTAAGATTAAAGCTTTAAAGGTTCCGGCCTTTAAACCCGGTAAGGCTTTAAAGGAGAAGGTTAAGTAATTTTAATAGTAACTTTATAATGATCAGTTTGTATAAGATACCCTATCCCCCCTTTGGGGGGATTTTTTCCAACTAGTGAGAGTGAATGTTATGACCCCCAAGGGTAATAAGCAAAAAAAAGATGTTTCTAACCTCCCCCGCCAGAAGCGGGCTGGTAATTATGGAACAAACCGTTTAGTCAATGCAGTTGGTATTATTGTGATTTGTGTTCTGGTAGTAGTGATTTTTGCCCAACATTTACAGCAGCGCCGTGCAGCACAGCAACTGGCAGAATATGAAGTGCGCATTGAAAAATATGAGATGCAAAAAGAAGCAGCAAAAAAAGAATTAGAAAGATTACAGGATTTGGGTTACATAGAAGTACTGGCCCGAAACAGGCTAGGTTTAGTCAAGCCCGATGAAACAATATATCAGATAGAGGATTGACAAGAATGTCAAAAAAGTTATAATATCATTAGTGTAAGGGGCACTGAGAAGTGGCCATTATTGATAAGGAGGAGTTTTTTATCAAGAAAGAGATTGTTGTGGGTAGTATGGTGGAAGGAGTGATAACTGGAATCACAAAATTCGGGGCTTTTGTTGAGCTACCTGGTGGTATTACAGGTCTTGTACATATCTCCGAAATAGCTGATGAGTATGTAAAAGAGATTAGTGAATTTTACAAAAAACATGATAAAGTCGAGGTTAAAGTGCTTTCGGTAGAAAACAACGGAAAGATTGGCCTTTCTATCAAGCAGGCGAAAAAAGGATATACACCACAAAAAAGAACCACTAAGAAAAAACCGGAAGTAACCAGTAAAGCCTCGTTTGAAGATAAAATGAGTCGTTTCCTGAAAGAAAGTGACGAACGGTTGTTGGATCTTAAGCGGAATACCGAATCTAAAAGAGGCAGCCGGGATAGTTCCAGTCGTGAAGCCACATAAACAAAGAAGATCAGAATTATAGTTTCTGAAAGGCACTCTGATACAGGGTGTTTTTTTATCTAAACCCTGTCTATCCATCACAGGGTTTGACAGGTTGTGATTGTCACTGACCCAGTTAAATAAAGTAAGAGATTATGTGAATAAGAAAAACCTATTAAAAGAAGGCGAAACAGTTATTGCAGCTGTGTCCGGAGGCCCTGATTCTTTAACTCTTCTGCATATGCTGCGCTGCTTGTCCTCTGAGTTGAACCTCAATATTGTGGTAGCCCATTTAAACCACTGCCTTCGTCCTGAAGCTGATCGAGAAGAGGCCGAAGTTGAAGAGATTGCTTCAAGATGGTCGCTTACCTTTGAATCCAGGGTTGTGGCTATTCGAGATTTTAAAAAAGAAGAAGGGATATCTGAAGAAGAGGCCGGTCGGCTGGCCCGGTATAGCTTTTTATCCGAGATTGCTAAAAAATATAACGCTTCAAGAATAGCTCTTGGTCACCACCTCGATGATCAGGCAGAAACGGTTCTCCTAAACATTATACGGGGCACTGGCGTGGATGGTTTGGCCGGCATACTGCCTAAAACAAAACGTGGCGGTTTGCTTTTGATTCGTCCTTTGCTCTGTCTGAAGCGCTGTGAAATTGAGAATTATTGCTGGCAAAACAACCTGTATCCTCTTACTGACAGTAGCAACCTGGAAACCAATTATACCCGGAATAAAATGCGCCTTGAGTTGATTCCGCAGCTTGAAGAGCAGTATAACCCTCGTGTCCGGGAGGCTTTATCCGGTCTCGCCGAGCTTGCAGCTTCTGACCGTTATTTCCTGAACAACCTGGCTAAGAAAAAGTATTTTGAAATGGCTCGGTTTGGCAAAAATGAAACAAATATAAACAGGCACAAGTTGATTTCTTTGTCGCCTGCTTTGAGCAGCCGTATTTTACGGATTGCGGTTAAAAAATATGTTACTTCAAAACAGCTAGGTCGGCAGCATGTTAAGCAGGTCCTCGATTTGGCTGAGAGCGGTAAAACGGGCGGACAGGTAACCCTGCCCGGCGGTGCTTGTGTTTACTTGTCCTATAATGACCTGATTATTATGCAAGCTGCTTTTCAAAAGCAGGAAAAGTTTGAAGAAATAAAGCTTAATCTTCCGGGAAAGACATTTTTGCCTGGTGGGGCTTCGATAACCGCTCGCATCCTAAATGTTAAAGATCTGGTCTGGTCACCATCAAAATACCGGGCTTATCTAGATTATGATCGCCTGCCTCCAGGCCATCTGATGGCTCGCTCCCGCTGGCCTGGTGCTGTATTCCATCCTCACGGTTCTGCAGGCAGCAAAAAGCTTAAAAGTTTTCTGATCGACCAGAAGGTTCCTTTTTCCCGGCGTGATAATTTACCACTGGTTACTATCCAGGACAAGGTTCTATGGGTGACCGGCATCAGGATTGCTCACCCATACCGCATAAGCGATCAAACTAAACGGGTTTTACTGCTGGAGTACAAAAAACTTAGGCTGCCAAAGTAAAGTTTTTTTGTTAAACTATATTTAAGAATAGCTAATCTTTAAGCTAAGGTGGTAATTTGTATGGAAAATAAAGAAGTTTTACTCTCTGCAGAACAAATTGATCAGCGTATTCAAGAAATGGCTAAACAAATATCACGTGATTATCAAGGGAAAAGGCCTTTGCTGATTGGAATCCTCAAAGGTGCTTTTATATTTCTTAGTGATTTGATTCGTTACCTCGATATATCTGTGGAAATTGATTTTATAGCGGTTTCCAGCTATGGTGCTGATACATCTTCATCGGGAGTTGTCCGGATTCTAAAGGATTTGGAGCATAGTATTCAGGGTAAAGAAGTCCTCATTGTAGAGGATATAGTAGATACAGGCCTGACCCTGAATTACCTGATCGATAACCTGAGCAGCCGGCAGCCAAAATCTTTAAAAGTAGTTACTTTGCTTGACAAACCGGATCGACGCAAGGTAGAAATGAAAGCCGATTACTGTGGATTTAAGATCCCTGACCGCTTTGTGATCGGTTATGGTTTGGATTATGGCGAAGATTATCGCCAATTGACTGATCTTTGTATTTTAGAACCCTAATGCTGCTATTTGATACACACCGGCACTATTCTTGAAACGGATTTGCAGAGTATGTTTTAGATCTAAGTTTTCTGAGTGCTTTTCAGTTTTATTGCTTCAACCCTGCCGGTGTGTTACAATTCAAGTTAGGCTTTTATGGCTTTGATGGAGAGGAGGGTGTTTTTTGAGTCCATTTGTGAGACAAATAATCTTCTACCTGGTTATTGCCATGGTAGTGGTGATCTTGCTTGCTACGTTTAATGCCGGTCCTGAACCGGAAGAAATAACCTACAATCAGTTTGTGGATTATGTAGAGCGCGGCGAGGTGCAGGAGGTATCTGCATTTGGCAACGCAATAGAAGGGGTGCTTGCTGACGGTACGGAGATCGAGACTACTCGTCCGGAAGACCACAATCTTACCGACCTTTTACTGGAAAACAATGTTCCATTAAAACCACATCCTGAGCGTGGTCCTGAGTGGTGGCAGACAGCCCTGACTTACATGATTCCTTTTCTGCTGATCATCGGGATATTTTTCTTCTTTATGCAGCAGTCCCAGGGCGGGGGTAATAAAGTGATGAATTTCGGTAAGAGTAAAGCCCGGCTCCAGGAAACTGACAAAAAGAAAGTCACCTTTGATGATGTGGCCGGGGCTGATGAAGAAAGAGCTGAACTTACCGAAGTTGTGGATTTCTTGAAGGATCCGCGCAAATACATTGAAATTGGTGCACGTATTCCGAAAGGTATTTTGCTGGTTGGCCCGCCAGGTACCGGTAAAACTTTACTAGCACGGGCTGTAGCCGGGGAAGCGGGAGTGCCGTTTTTCAGTATCAGCGGTTCGGACTTCGTTGAAATGTTTGTTGGTGTAGGCGCTTCGCGGGTTCGAGATATGTTTGAAAATGCTAAGAAAAATTCGCCCTGTATTGTCTTTATAGATGAGATAGATGCAGTCGGTCGTCAACGTGGCGCCGGTCTTGGCGGGGGACATGATGAAAGAGAGCAAACCCTAAACCAGCTTTTAGTTGAGATGGACGGTTTTGATATCAATGAAGGGATTATTATTATCGCCGCTACAAACCGGCCCGACATTCTTGATCCGGCTCTGCTCAGGCCCGGTCGTTTTGACCGGGAAGTAACTGTAACTTTACCGGATGTTAAAGGGCGGACTGAGATATTAAAAGTTCATACTAAAAATAAACGGTTGCATGAGAATGTTGAGTTGAAAGCGCTGGCTCGCGGGACACCCGGTTTTACAGGCGCAGATCTCGAAAATGTAGTTAACGAGGCCGCACTATTAACAGCCCGGGCATCGAAAAAGCGAATTGGCATGAAAGAATTGGAAGAGGCCGTAGAACGTGTTGTAGCCGGAACCCAAAAAACAAGCCGCGTGATTAGTGAATTTGAGAAGAGAATAGTTGCCTACCACGAAGCCGGACATGCTCTGGTTGGTTACCTGCTTCCTCATACCGATCCGGTGCACAAGGTGTCTATTATTCCCCGGGGCCGTGCCGGAGGTTATACTCTGATGTTTCCGGAAGAAGATCGTTATTACATGACCCGCTCTGAGTTATTGGATCGAGTGAGCACCTTACTGGGCGGACGGGTTTCTGAAAAACTGGTTCTTAATGACATAAGCACCGGTGCCCAGAATGACCTTGAACGAGCTACTTCGATTGTCCGGCAGATGATTATGGAATACGGGATGAGCGATACCCTGGGCCCGATTACTCTGGGTCGGAAACAAGAACAGGTTTTCCTGGGCAGAGATTTAGGAAGAGATCGCGATTACAGTGAAGAAATTGCCAAGTCTATTGACCAGGAGATCAGGAAAATCATGGATAACAGCTATCAGAGAGCACAGGATATCCTGGAAGAAGAAAGACCAAAACTTGAATTAATAGCGCAGGCTCTTTTAGACAAAGAAACCCTTAATGCAGCAGAAATCAAGGCTCTTGCTGAGGGCAAAGAAATGCCGCCAGACAGGGATTTCGATGAAGACGACCAGGATAATGAAGGGGAAGATTTCCTGGGTGAAAATGACGAAGATTTAGACTTAGATGTAGCTGCAAATGACGATAATCCTGATCATGAGGATGAAACATCAGATTCTGATGATGCCGAAACGGAAGAAACAGAGATTGCGGACCAGGGGAAGGATCTGGTTGACGAAGAAACTTCTACTACAGCTAAAGAAAAGGAAGATCGGCAGGCTTCGTTTCAACAGCATGCTGAACAGAAGGAAAACCCGAAAAAAGAACATTAATTTGAACTAAAGGCATAAAAAAAAGGAGCCCCGGGCTCCTTTTTTTAATGGCGACTTTAGCTGATAGTTTTATCTAAAAAGAGCAGTGCCTTTCCATAAAAAAGCGATTTGTAAATTATGGCCGGCAGGTTAAGGAGTGAATGTCGATGGGCAACGGTTTAACTGATATTAAGGGCGTCAAGGTAGGAGTTGCCTCAAAACCGGAAGCGGCTACCGGCGTGACAGTAGTGCTTGTTGAAGAAGGTGCCCGGGCAGCTGTTGAAGTGCGTGGTTCAGCACCAGGAACCCGGGAGACTGACTTGCTCAAGCCCGGGCAGTTGATTGAAGAGATTCAGGGGCTTGTATTAGCCGGTGGTAGCGCTTTTGGGC
>SL_8KL_010_SEDDRAFT_10002416_pt1 | contig 15824 bp, 20 predicted proteins | sample SodLakKL_010_SED_4_FD_11160 | JGI IMG/M metagenome (IMG submission 11160) | reverse complement strand
AGGATGAAGAAATCCTGTTTTTGATCCATCAACATGCAGACCCTGACGCGATAGGTAGTGCATACTTTCTGCAGAATAGATGGGGCGGTACTGTAGCCTCGCCCACCGGCCCTAACGGGACCGGAAAAAACCTTTTAACTTTTCTTGGATTTGATTTAGAACAGAGAGTAGATCTGGAGAGATTCGATCGAATATTTGTTCTAGATACTCCTGATCCAACACAGCTTGAGGAGTTAACTCCTCCAGATCATAGGACTGTGGTCATCGATCATCATCAGAATTTTTCTTGGGATGCAGACGTTATTTTCGAAGATAGGACATCCTGTGTCGAGATAGTATATGATATGGTAGAACCTAAAGAACTGACTGAAAAGGAAGGCATGGCGCTTGTTTCTGGCATATTGACCGATACATCATCTCTTAGTAGAGGAGACTCTCGTACTTTCAAAACGCTCTCCGATATCATGGAGAAGTCCGGTGTTTCGCTGGAAAAAGTTAGGTCTATGCTGTATGATACGAGATCGTATTCCGAAAAGATCGCCAGGTTGAAGGGTGTCCAGAGATCGAACTTTTCAGAAGTAAATGGTTTCATAATGGCTAAAACGAAAATAGGCGCTTTCGAGAGCTCGGTCTCCAATTACCTTATCAGAGGAGGGGCCGATATAGCGTTGAGCGCTTCAAAAAAAGGCGATACTTTCAGGATATCCGGTAGAGCAGAAGAAGAAGCCGTTGAACTAGGTATAGATTTAGGGAAGATTTTTCAGACCATCTCGGATGAATCTGAAGATATCTCTGGCGGAGGGCATCCCGGCGCGGGTGTGATCACCGGTCAAGATGACCTAGATTTGATCATAGATGATTGTATGGAAGAGATTACTAAATTTATAAGAGAAAAAGGGATCGGAAAGTCTAAGGATTAAATCATTTCTCAGGATATGCCTTTTCGATTAGACCTTCCTTACCCTCGAATCTTTTACGGATTGGTTCTAAAATATCTATAAGTTCTCTAGCGAGAGCCTCTTTAAGGTCCTGCGGATGGAGTTCTCCTGAGAGGTAATCATCTTCGACCTCCTGGTAATTTTGGTATATCAGGTCACCGCCCCATTTATCGGGACGTTCGACTACGAAGTCCTTTCCTTCTGATTTTAATACGGGCATTACCAACATTTTAAGATGTTCAAGGACACCATTGTCTTCGATTTCGCCCTGTGGACAATAAGCATCCATAACTTTTTCTTTTACAGTTTCAGGGTCATCTAATAGATCTATTTTTGACCCTTCAATCGAAGCGCTCATCTTACCTCCAGTCAAACCTGTAAGTAGAGGAGCGAAAACACATATTGGTTTCTTATAACCGAAGGCTGGTAGAATCTCTCGTGAGAGCATATAGATGCCTCTTTGATCTATTCCCCCGTAAGCGACATCTGCATCCAGTGCATAGACGTCTTGAGTCTGTAACAGAGGATAGAGAAATCCACCCAATTTGGGATTGTCTCCGTATCTCACCACTTCCGCAGCAGCCCTTTTACATCTATTCAAGGTCGTATCGGCGGACATCCTTAGAACGTTCAAAACGTAATCCTCTTCAAGTTCGAATTCACTTCCTTGGATGAAATGTAGATCCTTGTAATCCACGCCGGTCGCTTCCATCATACCTTTGATACATTCTTCGTAATATTCGCTTCTCGCGTCTAAAAGCTCAAAGGGACTTTTCAGATCATCAAGATGGGCATGGATATCTGCGAGGAGAACCGTGAACTCGAATCCCGCTCTTAGGAAGTCAGCTATCTTCCTATGTGTTATAAAATGGCCAGTATGCATTTGACCTGTGGGTGCGTCGCCGATATAGGCCTTTGGTTTTTCTTTTTTCTGAAGCAGTTCTTTCAACTCTTCCTCGGTGACGACTTCTTCAGTTTTTCTCGTGATCAGTTGGACACGCTGTTCTATATCCATCGGATAAGTTGAATAGATGATTATATGTAAATCTTTGGTTTTTATCTTTTTCGAGTTTAATCTTTAGTCATGTAAGTAAAATTTATATGGATAACCCTTAATCACGAAACGATAAGATGGATGGAAATGGTGAGGAGATATTTTCTCTCGATGATTTCGATCTCACTGGCAAAAAAGTATTATTGAGAATAGATATAAATTCTCCTCTTGATCCGCAGTCTAAAAGAATATTAGACGATTACAGGATTCGGAGTCATCTTGAAACTATCCGGGAGCTCTCCGACTCTAAATTGATTATAGTCGCTCATCAGAGCAGACCCGGAAAGAATGATTTCACTACTATGGAGCCCCATGCTGAAAGGATGTCTAAGTTGTTGAGGAAGAGGGTCGAGTATGTAGACGGCCTCTTCGATAAGAACGCTCTGAACAAAATAAGGAATATGTGGGATGGGGAAATACTGCTTTTAGAGAACGTTAGATTTTTTTCTGAAGAAACTTATCTTAAGGGGGTAAAAGATTGGGAGAAGCAGAAGAATACTCATATAGTTCAAAAGCTCGCGCCCGAAATAGATTTTCACGTTCATGATGCCTTCGCGGCTGCACATAGAGCTCAACCTACATTAGTGGGCTTTTCCGAAGTTGTTCCTAGTTTGGCAGGTAGGGTGATGGAAAGTGAATTGGACAACTTAGGCAAAGTTTTCACGATGGAAGAGAGGCCGAAAGTCGCCTTTTTAGGAGGTATGAAGGCCGAAGATTCCATAGAAGTTTCAAGAAACATGCTTGAAAACGGGCACGTAGATAAGATACTGACTGGAGGGGTCGTCGCGAACATATTTTTGATGGCCTCTGGATATGATCTTGGAGAAGGGAACAGAGAGTTTTTGAGAGACGAATTCGGCAAGTATGAAGATATAGTTGAAGAGGCTGAAAAGATTCTAGAAAATTGGCCAGATAGAGTGAAAATGCCGGTCGACGTTGTTTTGAATGAAGATGGCGAAAGGAATGGAAAACCGGTAGAAGAACTCCCTTCTGAGTATCCTATATTCGATATCGGATTGGACACTATGATGGAATACAAAAACGAGATTGGGGAGGCCGCACTCGTCGTCGTGAACGGTCCTGCTGGGGCGTTTGAGATGGAGGAATTCTCTATAGGGACCAAAGAGATCTTCAGGAGCGTAGCTCAATCAGATGCTTACTCTATAGTAGGCGGAGGTCATAGTACTGCGGTTTTAGAAAATCTAGGTCTAGCTGAGAGTATAGACCACATCTCTACAGGAGGAGGATCATGCATCAATTTCTTAGCTGGAGAAAACCTTGAAGGTGTAGAAGCTCTCCGTCGTTCTAAAAAGAAATTCAGTGATCAGGAGTAATAGCGAAGGCCTAGTAGACAAAAGATTTATTTTGACATCCTTCTAATCCAAGCTCGATTAGAAGATAAAGACTTGGATGCCACCGTAGCTTAGCTGGCCAAAGCGATGGTTTCGTAAACCATAGAGCGCGGGTTCAAATCCCGCCGGTGGCTTAGCCCTTTTAACCCTATTATAATGTGTAGTAAAGAAAATTATCTGTCACGTTCAGTCACTCTTTTCATCGGTGTCTTCTTCGTTTCCCTCTTCGTCCTCTTCACCTCTACCCATCCAATGGTTTTGAGTTTGCCAGAGAACAAAGTCTTTGGTCTGTTCATATGTATTTTTGAGTAGATTCTCACCTTTCTCACCTTCAAAACATTCTTTTGCGGACTCGAGAGAGGGATATGAACTAGCTTCAGGAGAAGACGGGTCAATAAATTCTTGACGTATTTTGACCCATCTATCTTCTGAAGACCATTTTTTCAAATGGTGATTAAGATTAATTTTCATCGACTTTTTGGTCTTTTTGTCCTCTATATCATCCATCTTTTCCCATATCTTCTCTACTTGGTTCTGTAATTCTTTCTGCAATTCTTCTTTCGAAATCGAGATAGGTGGATAAGAATATCCCTCTAGGATGTCGGGAAATTCTTTTTCTTCTATTTTTTCTCCCATAACCTTAAAGTTCATCAAAGCTAATATCTGGAGATAGTAAAACAACAAGGTGAAATAATCAAACTTTTGAAGTTCTGATAGCCATTCAATCACATCCTTCTCATCTGTAAACATTTCTGGGATTGTTCTGAAAATTATCGTATGTAAATATGAAGGGGGTGGAGGAGGGGGTGTGATTGAATCAGAAGGAGATTTGCTTACACGGACTTGTCCTTCATCGCGTAATTTCTCTATTATCTCCTCCCCTAATTCCTCCATCTCTTCTCCCGACATTTCTACATCTTCTGCGATTATCTGGTGTCCAGATTTTGGTGGTTTTGAGACCCTTGGAATGAAAATTGGAGGTGACATGGAAAGGTCATAAGGTCGAGGAGTAGACATGTCTGTATCGTCAAACCATGTAGACGGGATAAAATATAACCACCAAACCGATTTTGCATCTAGTTCACAACCAAATATCTCTTTAAAACAATCTTCATAACCAACGCTTAGATTTCGGCTTGAAAAAAGAATTTCTGGACTTAGTTGATAATAATCAACTCCCCCGTTTCCTTTTCCTTTAAAATAAACAATATTCCACTCTTTTAATTCTTCTTTGATGATGTGCCTACTTAAATAACCCCCACTCGTCAAACTACTTGTCTTTGTTCCAGTCTTTTCGTACCAGTCAATATCCAGTTCATCAAAATGCTCAGCTATCTTACTCGCATACTCTTTTTGGTTGTCGGTATGAAGAAGATAGAAACAGACAGGGAGATATATATCTTTTTTTTCAAAGATATCGAAGTATCTACTATGTTCCTCATTTGTAGTTTTCATCTCTATAAGTGAGATGTTCCTAATATGTAATTTTTATCCTCAAAATTTACATTCAATGTAAAAAGTAGTTTATATGATTACATTATTATTTCTTTAACCAAATAATTTATTAAAGGCCCTTCCCATAACATGAAACAGATGTCACAAAATCGCAAAAGAATCGGAGACGAAAAAAATTGGTCGGAAGTGTACGGAAAATTCCAACGGGTTATTGAAGAGGGTGAATATATAGTCCTCGATATTGAAGGATTGCCACCGAGAGCATATAACTCAGATTCTCAAGAAGCTAATATTATCAGGGAAGAACTCGAAAACGTAGAACCAGGTACGACAATTGGAATTCTGAAGACCGATATACCTGCCAAGCCGATAGTCGTTCGGACTGAAGAAAATTCTAGTCAGGAGGGTGATGATTCTTGAGAATTGGAGGACTAGATGCCCTCCAACCATCCCCAAGCCAAGGAGGTAGTTTCCCTTATATAAATCCTCCTCTATCAAATAATTTCGAGGGAATCAACGATTTTTCGCTGTTTATCCTCATGTATCCTGTTATAATCATAAGAGTTAGAGCAAGTAGTAACTTTATCGTCCGTTCTTCGATACTCTCTGCTTTCGCTAATCTCTTTGTTGCTCCCGTTCATACATCCGATAATCCCATCGAGGTATATTCTCCCTTTTTCCTTTCGGTATTTACTTCTCTTACCGAATTTCTATGGGTTATTGTATCCTCGAACTCTTATTCGGTTCCTTCTCGGGTGGTCTTGAAAGAGCTATTTCATATTCACTCGTATTTGAGGTGTTTAGTATGACTTCATCCAAAAACCTTTCCTTTAACGGTTCTTCGTTTGTGGTGGGTGATTTGACTTGGACTCTACCTGGTATGGCCCCATCTAATTCCGATTGTGGGACTACCTTAGAGAGTGACTCTTTTCACAGTTGTGACCGTATTATTTGTTCTGAATGTTATTCACGAGTTCACAAAAAACAGGCTTATCATATCTACAAACATATTGATGAAAGTTCGCTGGATAAGTCATATTTTCGCCACATTATCTTCTCCCCACCTCAGGAATGGGTGATTGACAGGATGAGGACAGAGGGTAGCTTTGGATATCTACGTGATAAAGCCTCAGAAGTTATGAAGGAAGCTGGGGTAGTGGGTGCTGTTTTGTTTTTCCATCCCTTACGCCTCACCGAATTTGCTAGGGAATTCTATGGTGAACTAGGTTTAAAGCCGAAAGACATTTGGAAGAAGATAGGGGAGGGAAAAATACCATTTTCAGAAGATACTGTTAAGATAGGGCCTCACTTTCATGCCCTCGCTACTGGTTATCTAGTCCCCTCAGATAAGTTCGAACAGGAAACGGTTTGGTCTTATAGTAATATAGGGAGTCTTGAGTACTCTCTCAGAAATCGAATCAAATACAATCTGAATCATGTAGGTCTTGCCCTAGATGGTGAAGGTGAGTCCATCTTCAATTCCTACACATATATTGGTGATTTGAAGAGAGGAGGGAGAAAATAACTTCCGTACCGAAGATGAACCTGTAAATACGAAAACACTAGGTTAGTTGATAGATGAAAGACAGAGATTTGTAGGTGTCTCATGGTGTCGTGAAGAAGATTCTTGTCTTCATAAGTGTCATCCTATCTATAACCGTTAAATCCTTCCCATACTCTCCCCCGTGTGTTATCTCGAAGAGGATAGAGCGAAAAGATTAATTTAAACCAAAAACTGTAATTAGCTATGATGTCCTATCTCCTTCCTGAGAAATATCAGTTTCTTCATAACTATTGCCTATTTTTACATGATTTAATGGAACAAATAATCAAAGAGGGACAGGAAAAACAAAGGTTTAGTGTAACTGTGGATATAAACCAAGAAGAGAAAGACATTCCAAACGAATTAACAGGGGAAGAAATATATGACTGGATGGAAGAGAATTATAAGGACGAAACAGACTTAGGGACTTACAAACAAGTATTCGCTGCTATTTTATCAGATTTTCTTCAATTCGTTTTAGCTGGTCTGAGAGCCTCGGAAAGAGGACATCTTTCAGTTACTTTTTCAGTTCTAAGGAAACCACTAAAAGATAATTTATTTGTACTCGAACGGTTAGTGAGTAATCCGAATGAATTTTTGATGAAATTTAACTCTGAAGATTCCTATGAAAAGATTTGCACTAGTGAGTCTAGTCCCGAAGAAAAGAAGAAGATAATAAGAGATGTTTTAACTAAGATACGCTTCAAGATTCTTGATGAAGAAATTATCTACGAAATAAGGTACGATAAAAAGAAAGATTTTGGACTTGAAAAACTGTTTCAAAAAGCCACCCATATAGTGACCTCATATAACCATTTAGAGACTGAACAAGGTAATCTAAATTTTGTTTTTTCCTCAGAGGATGCTAAAAAAGACCAGTGGAGACATTTATATTCGATACTCCCATTAATGCTTTTCTATGCTTACCAAGTAGCCCTTACCGTATACTATGGGGTTATAGTTGAGGATGAAGAACGAAATCAAGAGCTTTGGAATAGGATTATAATTGGATACGTCCTATCAAACAAATTATCGGCTGGAAAAAGAGACTACATACCAATTGACGAGATATCAGATAATATGACTCTAACATGTCATGAATGTAAGGAGGAAATAGAATATACGGATGATTTAGAAGAAGAAATCATAAAGAGACACAGATACTTTTGTAGTAAGAACCATGAGAACCATTTCTTCAAATTAAAAGAAGAGTAAATGAGTTTAGCTGTAAAAAAGTCATAATCTCGAAACACTTCCCAGAGAAGACGTGTATTTACTTCTATCGATGTTTCTCCAAGACCCCCTTTCCTTTTATCAATCTCGGCGGTTTGAAGAGAGGAGGTTAAAAATAACCCTCAGTACGAGATGCAACTATAAATATGAAACCTCTAGATTAGTTGATAGATGGAAGACAGAGATTTGTAGGTGTCTCATGGTGTCGTGAAGAAGATTCTTGTCTTCATAAGTGTCATCCTATCTACAGACGTTAAATCCTCCCCATTCTCTCCGCCTTGTGTAACACATTTAAGAAGGTATTCACCGTTTGACTTTTGTCTGAATCAATACTTCTTTATATGAAGATGAATTGTTCCATATCAAATGAATAATCGTACCGCTAAACCATTCGTGAAATGGGCTGGTGGAAAACGTCAATTAGTCGATAAATACGAAAGAAGAGGTTTTATTCCAGAGGAATTCAAACGATATTTTGAACCCATGGTCGGTGGAGGAGCTATGTTCTTCCATATAGCTCAGAAGTATTCTCCTCATGAATGTATATTATCAGATGTTAATTCAGATTTAGTATCAGTTTATCGGGTGATAAAAAATCACTCGAATGAATTTATCAACGAACTATCCCGAATTAAGAAAGAATACAAACAAGAAGAAAATCAAGAGGACTTTTATTATGGGATGAGAGAATATTTCAACGTCCTAAAGTTGAATAAAGATACCTTTGAAATATTAAAAAATTTGAAAAAAAATATTGGAATGGTTGATGAATTAGATACCTTGGAAAAATACTTCGAAAACCTTAATGTAACGGGAAAGAAAAAAACCATCAGAAAGTCAGCCTTGTTTATTTTTCTCAATAAAACTTGTTACAACGGATTGTATAGAGTTAATAGTAAGGGGGAGTTTAATGTTCCCTGTGGTAGTTATAAAAACCCAGGCATATTTAAAAGGAGAAATATCAGAAGTGTCGCTAAGCTTTTGAAAGGTGTAAAAATATTAAATGAAGACTTTGAAAAGGTAGTGAAGGATGTAAAAGAAAACGATTTTGTATATTTTGACCCTCCATACATACCCTTAACCGATACCGCCGATTTTACGAGTTATAATGAAGGTGGGTTTGACCATGAAGAACAATTGAGGTTAGCCGAAGTGGTTGAGAAATTGAATAGGAAAGGAGCGTATGTTATGGAGAGTAATTCTGGGAGTAAAGTAACTAAGAAAATATACAGTAGATTTGAAGATTTGAACGTGAAGACACTTCAAGCTGATAGATTTATAAGTTGTAAAGGAGAGGAACGAGGGCCAGTAGAAGAAGTTGTGGTTATCAATTTTGAACCAAATCCTGAACCTCATCTTGAACAAACTACATTATCTGTTGAAGACTGATTCGCTACTATTTTCGTATTTTTTGACATCTTCATCATCTTTGGGTTTTCTAAATATAAACAAATGTTCATGCATTATTAATAGGAAATCATCATCACTTTTATTCTTCCATAAGGGTGTACTTTGACAATTCCACTGGGCTTTTATTACATCTTCTTTAAGTAAAAACCCTGTCTCTAAAAACTTCCTTAATATTTTTGAAGAGATGGGAACATAATGCTTTCTATTTCGTGTATCACCAATCAAAATGGCACAGTATCCTCCAGGTTTCAAAACTCTGAAGAATTCAGATGCGACCTTTTTCATTTCCTCAGAAAATATGTCATAACTGGGAATCGCAGATAAGTCTCCATCAACTGTTTCTTCCCCATAGTTTATAATGTTCGCGTATGGAGGGTGAGTGGCTATTAGGTCTATATTTTTATCATTTATTAAATTTAAGTTTCTGGAGTCCCCTACGTAAACTTCTGGTCTAGAATCGGGAAGTTCTTTATCGTATTTTTCAGAAAAGCTGATTCTACTCTTGGTGAGTAGTGCTGCTTTACGATTTATATCCATTCCTATACCATCTCTCCCTGTTAGAATACACTCTATGAGTGTTGTTCCTCCACCAACCATCGGGTCTAAAACAGTATCTTCTTCATCAGAATATTTGAGAATCAAATTTCTTGCTACTTTTGGTGACCAATTACCTCTAAAAGAAGGTTCATGTGTTGCCCACTCTCCTCTCTCTTCAAAGCTCCACAAAGTCGTGTTTTCGGTGTTAAAATTATCAGGTTGAAGGTTGTCTATGTTCACCGAGGGTTTTATCTTCTCTCCTCCTATGATAAGAGAAGTGTCTATTTTATCCTCTTCAACTTTCTCCATATCTTGATAATCTATTACTGTATTTTCTACGGATTTTTTAGCTTTGTAGGCCGAAACATATCCAAACGAAGATAAATTTTTTATCTCATAAAAATCGGCAGATGCGAAGTCCTCAATCGTTTCGATTCCATTCTCTTCTAGAGCTTCTTTCCTCTTTTTTCCAATATGAGGAATGTCGTCCAAATCTTCTAGGTCTCTATCCATTTTTATCCTCCTATGAAAGTGATGCTCTTCATCGTCTATATGTTAAGAGAGGTATGTCAACTGTTCTAGACTTTTATTCATCTAGATATTTTTGGTAATCCTTTTTCCATTCTTCTCTTTGGCTTGTCTTGCCCTTCTCTTCATATTGGTTTAATTGGGGCTTTTTAATGTGAAGTAATTCATCAGTAATTACTTTGTTAATTTCCCCCTCTGAAAGTTCACATGGATAAATCTCAAGCTCAACTTTAGGTGGACTACGATGAGGATAAGCTTCCCCAAAAATACCACAATTTACTATAGGTGAGCTTGAATTTAATACTATCTCAATACCATAACTGATATTTTCTTTAATACCCATACTCTTTCTTTTATTTTCTAATCTTTTTCTTATATCATCACGAAACTTTTTTTCCATTTTCTCACTCTTTTGATGTCAACTCATGAACCTCTTTGAGGACTTTGTCTCCCTTATCGGTGATTGTAAAGAGCTTAGATTTTCTTCTGTTGGGAGTCAAGCATTCTATCAATTCTTCTTCCTGTAGTTCTTTGAGTGCCACACTTATCCTTGGATTGGCTATATCTAACTCCTCTGACAATTTAGAGGGTGTTTTTTTGTTTTCTCTCAACTTAATGAGTATCTGAAACCGAAGGTCGCTTGCTAATACGTAACTAACTAATTCCCAATCAACCATCGAAGGGGAGATAGAACAGGAATACCTTATATTTATTTATGATTTTTGGTAACTAAAACTTAAACAACTATTAAAAGTTTATAGTTAAGATTTGATTAGTCTTTGATTAACATATAACTAAAATAAACTAATGAACATCCAAAGTATAAAACGCTTATGAAATTCAACACCCTTAAGGATAAAATATCGGCCCTAAAATTAGGTGAAGAGATGGATATATATGACTGTCGATTGGATAAGAAAAATAATAAATTGAATAGAGGAAATCAAGTAAGTTTAATGTTTAGTTAAGGTTTAGTTTAGGCTTTATTATTATTAATCTAAAATAAACCTAAATGTTTTTATAGAATACTTTTGACGATAAAATGACCGAATGGGAAGAGTTCGTAGAGGGTCTAGAAAAAATCATAGAAAAAAATACAGGTAGAGAATTACAAAGGAAGTTCTTGAATCACTTTAATGATTTCTTTTATGTTTCAGAAGATGGATTAGGAGAGACGGAAGAACTTGGAGATGAAGTCGAGTATTTTTCCAAGTTTCATAAGATTTGGAAAGAAAATTATAAAGATATAATAAACCTAGAAATCTCATCCGCGAAGGCTAAAGAGATAGCGGAAAAATTACTAGAAGTACAGAGGGAAGAAGGTTTGTTACCTGTTGAATCAGGAGAAAAATCACCTCCTAGTAATTTATCCGTAAGAGAGATAGCTAAAGTTAGATTTTTCTCCGCTAATCAGGACTTTAAGATTGATATTGAATCGCCATATGAGATATATAATACTCGTCCAGAACTCTTTGACAAGGATAAATTAAGTGAGAATCAGAGCTTACAAAATGACCTCATAAGAGCTCTAGGGGCAGAATCACAATATGACAAGAGAACAGATTATGTAAAGAATAGTGCCAAGTTTCTAAACGAGAGAGATATAGATGCATATGGGCTAGCGGAATATTACGATAGAGATGTATCACAACTTAGGGAGGCCTTAATTGATGCCGATAATATGGGATATTCGGAGAAAAAAACAGATATGTTCATAAGAGATATGTATGATTTAGAAGTATGGGATGATTTGGATAACCTTTTCAAAATCGATGTAGCTAGTGATAGGAACACCATAAAAATAGCCCTGAGGACAGGTTTGTTAGACCCTTCACTTCCTCCTTTGAGTAGTTTTTTAGATGTTTACTGCTACCAATATGGCCTATATGACCAAATGAACGCGAAAGCTTGGAGAAAAGTATGGGAGGAAATGAGAAGGATGGAAAAAGAGAATGCACCTCTATACCCTGGTGCTCTAGATTTTTTGATATACAACCTTGGAAGAACGGTTTGTAAATCTAAGGTTACTCAATATAAGTGTGATAATTGTGGGACTAATTTTAAATGGAACTCAAGACGAAAGAAAAAATGTCCTGAATGTAGTGAAAAGGAGTTGGAGATAGTAGACACATATTTGCCCTGTGAGATAGGGGGATTCGATGATAAAAATGTGTCAAGAATAGAGAAAAAGGTACCTCTTGACGAGACCAACTGTATATTCCATCTGATATGTGAAGAGGATACAAAAATTCTCAACCCACCTAATTCTATATCAATTAGAGGTCGAACAGGTTGGGAGAGTGCCAAAACGGATGAAGGTGGTGGAGGAGGCTTAACTTCCTAGAGAGGGGATAAGATTAAGTTCAAAGATGCTAGGGATAGATTAAAAGAGATTTTTAAGGAAGACAACGTTTCAGAGCTAAAGAAAAAAGGAAAAGACCACGTAAAAGAAAAAACAATAGCTACCTGTCAAAATCTATCCGAGATATATATTGTTTATCCAGGTTATAAAAAAGGTAGATATGACTACAGGGTAGATTTAAAAAGAAAGGGAGAGGGAAGAGAACCAATATCTCACCCCAATATAATTATAGATATTTATAATAAGCTTGAGAATGGGTTTAGTAAAATTTTGATGAAAGAATTTCTCACAGAGGGTTTCAAAGAGGGAGGACTTGATTTAAGTGATTATCCTCTCACTCATGAATATTCTCCGAGCTCACCTCCTTCTGAAGAACTATTAAATATAGCCCAGGATAACCATAACCAAGGTTCGTTTAACCCAACTGGGAATAAGTGGGATATGAATTTTGAAGAGTTGACTAGGACTATAAAATGGATATCCGTACAAGAGGATTTGAATTATCCTCCAGAGAAAGGGAACCAGGGGAGACTTATGTGTTTAAAGAGATACATAGAAGCTATTGAATGTATTAACTCAGACAATTATTCTTTAGGAGAGGTAATCGATAGAGCCACAATAAAAAACGAACCCCCACCTGATGATTGGGATGATATTGAATATCCTAATATATTTTGATTGAGTTATGATTCCGATACGGATACCGATACATATAAATAACCAAAGTGTGTTGTAATTAATAGAATTGATGATATTGTAAGACTCGAAGATAACAAAATTTAGGAGGATGAAATGATGGACGAAAAAAATCAGAAAGAGGAAACGAAGGAAAATTTAAGTGAAATAACGGCTTATGATACTGATAACCCTCTTATAAAAGAGATTTCTTTCAATTTCTATCATGCTTTTGAATACATAAATGAAGGAATGGATAAAGGAGCTATACCGAAAGAAGACTACGAAGAAATAAAAGAAGACTTTGAGAAGTTGGAAAGTAAATTGGAAGAAAAAGGGATAATTGAAGAGGACTAAGATGGTTAAACTGACGAAAGCACAGATAAGATTAGCACACCAAATACTACTCAGTGAACCGGAAGAAAAGAAAGACAAAGAAGAGTCAGGACACAAAAAACTGCTTGAAGATGGAGAAATCAAGTTAGAATCAGAGTTGGAGGAATAGAGATGGAGAATAAAAAGGTCTGCCCTGATTGCATGGGCACTAAAGCCGTAGAGAGCCAGGGGTCAATAAGAGAATGTAGACGATGCTTTGGTACTGGTGAAGTGGATTCTTCAAAGGGGTATGCTATAAAACCTCCTTTTTCTCAAAACTAAGGAAAGTAAATGAAGTGGTACTATGGATTTTGAGGAACACATTACTGAAAAAAAGATTACTGCTTACGTTTTTGTCTGTCCAGAGTGTGGAAAAGAGATACAAGACCAATCTAAAAAACGAGTCATCTCACTAGCCAAACAACATTACGTTTTGAAACATGGAGAGGAAGGATGATACTTTTACAGATATCTAGACTGTTCTGAAGATTTTTTACTCCAACTACATCTCTTTGATTAATCTACTCTCGGATTTCTAGACAGTTTCACAGAAACTTATCATCTTTTGTAGGGAAGGTTTGGTTCAATCATCCTTATTGAATCGGTGATATCTTTGTTTAATTTGAGATACAGAAGGTGTAAAGTCGAGAATCAAAATAGTTTGAAGAAGTATACTTGAAATCTTGGAATTAAACGATATATAGAATAAGAACACGAGGGAACGGCTGAGAGACGGATTAAACATCTTCTAAGTGTTATACCTTTCATATCTTCTAGAAATCTCTCTCGTCTCCGCGCATGGTGTGATGACTGTCCTCTTCATCCCATACAAGGTTAGAGTTGTATTTATCGGTTTAAAACTCTTATTCTCATAAATTCAGAAAAAAAATATTTCTATGTAAGATTTGATTAGTAGTATCTCTTAAAGAAAAAGAAAGCGTTGATTCCGAAAATATAAATGTTCTGAGTGGTATCGACTATTATATGCGATTAAATCCTCCTTATTATCATGTTAGAATTACTCAAAAATCCGCACGGACAGATGAAGTAAAGTTAGATTTGAATGAAGCACAACTGAAGGAAAAATTTTTGAAACCCTATAAAGAAGGGCGTCCTATCGTAATTAGCGGTAAAACTATTCCTCCTGATGATATAGAACGAATTCGAATTAATCGAACAGAGAAAAATTCTGATGAACTTCTTCCTAAGATTAAAAGAGAAAGAAGAAATAAATCAGGCTTTGTTGCGGTAGGGATACCTGATGAATGGTACGTGGCTGATGAGGGGGAAGATGTCACTGATGAATTTATTACTGCACCTCCTGGTTCAGGGGCAAAGGAAGAAGATATAGGAAAGCTACCCAAATATGACGAAAGAAATGTATTTGTGGTGTACGGTAGAAATTTAAATATTCGAGAGTCTATGTGTGAATTTTTACGAGCTATTGACCTACATACCATTGAATGGTCAGAGGCAAGAAAAGCCACTGATGCTCCCTCACCATACATAGGTGATATACTAGATGAAGCATTTTCAATCAGTCAGGCAGTAGTAGTTTTAATGACTCCAGATGAAGAAGTTCGGTTACGGGATGAGTATATAAATGATGAAGACCCACAATATGAGAAAAAACGGAGTTATCAAGCTAGACCTAATGTTCTTTTTGAAGCGGGTATGGCTATGGCTAAAAGTCCAGAAAAGACGGTAATAGTCGAGATAGGAAACCTTAGACCTTTCAGTGATATTGAAGGGAGACATGTGGTTAGATTTGATGGTAGTACCAAAACAAGACAAGAGCTTGCTGAGAGGTTACGAGATGCAGGGTGCCCAGTTAATACATCTGGAACTGACTGGCATGATGCAGGAAGTTTTGAAATTAACGAAGATTAGAGTTGTTCGTAGTGAGTCTGTCACCTCGGGCTAATCAATAATAAAATCTATATCCTTTCGAAAGAGACCACGTGCAGAGACCTTTGAAGAAGGTTTGAAGCTATCGAGATGTATAAACACTACATTAGCTAGAACTCTTCTCTAACACTCTCTCCTCACCGTCATTCGAAGTATTCGTAGTCTACTATCTTGTGACAATCGACACATTTCCAATACGCGTCTTCAGCAGTGGCTTCGTCACGAGAGCCAGAGTGCTCTAACGTCATATCTCCACCGCACCGGGGACATCTCTCTGTATATCTACCTATGACCATCTTCAGTCTCCTCCATATCCTCTTTATATTTCTCACAGTCACTGCAGTACACCTTATCATTTTTCCTACTTATTTGCATTACCCAACCACACTGAGGACATCTTCCCCCTCCAGGTGGGTCGGGATGTTCATCTAGATTAATCACTTCCCAAGGTTTC
>SL_8KL_010_SEDDRAFT_10002415_pt1 | contig 15826 bp, 16 predicted proteins | sample SodLakKL_010_SED_4_FD_11160 | JGI IMG/M metagenome (IMG submission 11160) | reverse complement strand
ACTGGACAGGCATCGGCGCAGTCTCCGCAGCCGGTACATTCATCCGGATCTACGTACTTCGTTTTTCTCCACACATCCACTGTGAAACTTCCAGCACTCCCGCTCATATCTTTGACTTCTGAATAGGTCAAAAGATCTATATTTTCATGCCTACTGGTTTCCACCATCTTAGGTGCCGAAATACATATTGAGCAGTCATCAGTAGGAAATGTCTTGTCGAGTTTTACCATGTTCCCTCCTATGCTCGGTTTCCTATCAACGATTACTACTTCATAGCCCTTTTCAGCGAGATCAAGGGCAGATTGTACGCCTGAAATACCTCCTCCAATTACCAAAACGTCCTTTTTAATCTCTTTCATGTTGATTACCTTCAAATTTTGTATGTTGTTCGTTCAAAATCCGATCGGATCCTTTTAAAAAAGCACAAAGGGTGTCTAACCCCGCCTATGTTTATTATCCAATCTAACCTTGTTAAGGTCATCAATTAGAGGCTGACATCAGTAAGCTTATTTAAAAATTTCCATCCTATCGTAAGAACAACATCGAAAGACTGATAATCTATTAACTATTGTTTTTTGACAATATGTCCGCAAAGATAAAAATATCAGCAGGAAACGTAGAACTTCAAGGGGAACTGAAAGAAACGGAATGTGCGGAGAGGGTAATAAAATTATTACCTCTAGAATCCGAGTTTCAAACATGGGGCGATGAATTCTATTTTTCGATAGGTCTTGAGATGAACTTGGATGAAACCGCTAGACAGGAAGTTGAGATCGGAACGATAGGTTACTGGCCCAGCGGAGAAGCTATAGCTATATTTTTCGGTCCTACGCCTGCTTCTGCCGGAGAGAAGCCTGTTGCGGCTAGTGATGTGAACGTGGTGGGAAAAGTCGAAGATGCGGAGAGACTGAAAGAAGCAAAAGAAGCTGGTAAGATCAGGATAGAAAGGTTTTGAAAAATACGGCTCAACAACTTCTCTACCTAATCTAAAACCCATAAAAATAATAACAACCCTTTTCAATCACTCATCATGTCCCAAGAGCAAGATTCTATGGAAGAAGATATCAGATTGATGAGAAAATTTATCGCAGATAAAGTCGAAAAGACGAACACTGAAGGCGTAGTTTTAGGTTTGAGTGGAGGTCTAGATTCAACTACGGTTCTCAAGCTTTCTATGGATACTCTCGGAAAAGAAGGGGTGCACGGTATAATAATGCCAGAAAGCACTAGTCCGGAAGAGGACATGAGAGACGCGAGATGGATAGCCGAGAAGTGGGATGTAAAATATGATGAATACAATATAGATCCAATACTAGAGTGCTTTCCAGCAATTTCGGAAAAAAGACTGCCCTATGCGAATCTGAAGACAAGGGTTAGAAGTTGTATAGAATATTATGTTGCAAATGTGGAAAGAAAGCTTGTAATTGGAACTAGCAACAAGAGCGAACTTTTACTTGGATATACAACAAAATATGGTGATAGTGCCGTCGATTTTCTCCCTATGGGAGATGTTTACAAATCGGATGTTAAAAAATTAGCCAAAAAGATCGGTGTACCGGAACGGTTTATAGAAAAGGTGCCTAGAGCAGGTCTTTGGGAGGGTCAAACGGATGAAGACGAATTGGGACATACCTACAAGGAAATAGATGAGGTTCTCAAATCTATAGAGGCTCAGGAACCTCTAGAGAAGATAGCTGAAAAGAACGGGGTTTCTGAAAGCACCGTCGAAGACGTGAAAGAGAGGATCCACAATTCAGTCCATAAACGAAAATTCCCGACGGTGTTGAAGCTTAGAAGCAGAACTATCGGTTTGGATTGGAGAGAATTTACTCAATAATGGAGAATATTATCATGGTCGTCGTTCTGTTAGCGGGAATGCCGGGAGCTGGAAAAGAAGAATTTCTAAAGATAGCTAAAAAGAAAGAATACAATATTGTAAGAATGGGAGACGTGGTTAGAGAGCAAGCTGAAAAGTCAGACCTTTCTAAGGAAAATATCAGCGTCGGAGAATTTGCCGACAGAGAAAGAGAAGAACATCATGAAGGGATTTGGGCACATAGAACGCTACCTAAGATTTGGGGAGAAAAGACGATCATCGATGGAATAAGAAGCTCAGAAGAAGTGAATATATTTAGGTTGGAACTTGAAAAAGATGCTCCGATCGTAGCTATCCACTCTTCTCCTAAGACAAGGTTTGAAAGATTGAAGGATCGGGCAAGAGAAGATGCACCAGAAACTTGGGAAGAATTTAACAAAAGGGACAAAAGAGAGCTTGATTGGGGCCTAGGAAGAGTAATAGCTAGAGCCAACCAGATGATAGTTAACGAAGGGACTTTGCCAGATTTTCAGAGGAAGGTTGAGGACATTTTAGATTCTATAGGAACAGAATAATCTAGCTACCTTCACTTTTCTATACAAAAGGTTTTTAAGATAGAGTGCTCAATTACTTCGGATATATGGCTAAGAGATGGAGCGAAGAAGACGATGATCTCGATGTCGATCTAGAATTTGATCGTGTTGAATACATGAAGAAAGAGATAAACAAGGGAAAATCTACGCTCGTAGCTGTGGCTATAGCTCCGATATTCGCATTTGTGACAATGTATGTTTTTACCCTAACCGAAGTATGGGAGATCAGCCTCGTTACTGGAATGCTCGGTTTGATATTTTTAAAGCCGATATATGATAGGTTGGATATCGATCTCGATAAAATCGGCAAGAAAGGATGGATTAAAAACGGAGGAGTCTATTTTTTGACACTTTTAGCTGTTTGGGTAATCCTGATGAATCCACCTTTTGCGGATTATGCTGGTCCTCAGGTTGAGGAAGTAAGGATCGAAGTCTATCAAGACGAAGATTGGGTCCGTATCAGGGAAGCCGAGAATCTCACGGAAGGCGAATCATATGACATCAGGATACACGCAGAGATCACTGATAACGTTGAGGTAGACGATGATAAAGTTGAGATATTATCTGACGATCCTGATACAGAGGATTTTGGGATAAGGAGTTTTGAGCCTATGAATAAGACCAATGATCATTGGTATGCATACGAGATTTCGGATTGGGAGTATGAACCTGGCAGTTATTCTGTTACCATCCGGGCTGAAGATGTTAACGAAAATAGAAACTCTATAAGTAGAGAAATCGAAGTACCTGAACAATGAGCCGATTAAAGGGCTGCTTCTACCAAAGTATTTTATAGCTTCTTAGATTTTTCTCTACAAGAGGCATTTATGTCTGACGAAAAAGTATTGAAAGTGAAGGAAGCACCCCAAGAAGACATCGGGAGGAACAGAGCCCGGTTAGGTTCTAAAACAAGGATGAAACTAGGAGTAGAAGTAGGCGACGTGATCAAGATAGCGGGAGAAAAAGAAACCGTTGCAAAAGTCTTTAGATTATCCTCTGAAGACGAGGGGGAAGGTATAATCAGAATAGATGGACTGGTAAGAAAGAACGCTAAGATCTCGATGGGTGATAAAGTAGAAGTCAGTAAGGTTTCAGTGAGTGAGGCAAAAAAAGTCGTTATAGCCCCAGTTATAGAAGAGGGAAACAGATTAAAATTTGGAGAAGGCATAGATTCTTACGTAAAAAAACGTCTTCTTAAACGTCCAATCTTAGCAGGAGATGCGATAGTAGTTCCAGGGATAGCTTTGATGGGAGGGAGTGTTCCTTTCATGGTTATTTCCACCAACCCCGTGGAACCAGTAATCATATCTGATAAGACAGAAGTGATGGTAAAAGCTGAACCAGTTAGCGAAAGCGAAGTCATGGCAACCACTCGAGTAACTTACGAGGATGTTGGGGGTCTAGATGAAGAATTGAAAAGAGTTAGAGAGATGATAGAACTGCCTTTGAAGCATCCTAAACTTTTTGAGAGACTCAGTATTGAACCCCCTAAAGGTGTGTTACTTCATGGTCCTCCAGGAACAGGAAAGACTTGGATCGCTAAAGCAGTGGCTAATGAAGCTGGCGCTAATTTCTTATCTGTTCAGGGACCAGAGATCATGTCCAAATATTATGGACAAAGTGAAGAGAAATTGAGAGAGAAATTTGAAGAAGCAAAAAATCAATCACCATCTATAATATTCATAGATGAACTCGATTCTATCGCTCCAAAAAGAGATGACGTAAAGGGAGAGGTGGAAAGGAGAGTCGTAGCTCAACTTTTGACTCTAATGGATGGGCTGACACAAAGAGGAGAAACAATAGTTATAGCGGCTACAAACCGTGTAGGCGCCATAGACCCCGCGCTCAGACGGCCAGGAAGATTCGATAGAGAGATTGAGATAGGCCTTCCAGATAGAGAAGGAAGGATAGAGGTTCTCCAAATACATACTAGAGGTATGCCGGTAGCGGAAGATGTTGATCTTTCCCGACTAGCCGATTTCACCCACGGTTTCGCTGGTGCGGATCTCGAATCGTTGGTAAAGGAAGCGGCTATGCGAGCTTTAAGAAGATATTTACCCGATATAGAAATGGGAGAACCGATACCGAGTGAAGTGCTAGAAAAGATGGAAGTCAAAGAGAAAGATTTTCTGGAGGCCCTTCGGGAGATAGAACCTAGCAGTCTTAGAGAGATAATGGTAGAGATTCCTCAGGTATCGTGGGATGATGTCGGAGGACTAGAGGTAATAAAAGAAAAGTTAAAAGATTCGGTAGAGAGACCTATATCTAATCCAGAATCTTTTATAGAGATGGGTATCGAACCTTCGAAAGGCATACTTCTCTATGGACCTCCTGGGACTGGGAAAACTCTTCTAGCCAAAGCGATCGCTAATGAAAGCAATGCCAATTTCATCTCAGTAAAAGGTCCTGAGGTACTTTCGAAATGGGTAGGTGAAAGTGAAAAGGCGATCAGAGAGATCTTCAAAAAAGCCCGTCAGACAGCGCCATCCGTCGTATTCTTAGACGAACTCGACGCACTAGCACCGAAAAGAGGAGAAGGAGGAACGAACGGTACAACTGATAGAGTAGTTAATCAGCTTTTGACGAGTTTGGACGGAATAGAAAGGAGTACCGATATAGTGGTCCTCGGCGCAACTAACCGGCCCGATAGGATAGACAATGCTCTTTTGAGAGCTGGTAGATTTGATCATAGACTATCGATACCCGTACCTGACAGAAAGGCGAGGAAAAAAATATTTGAGATCCATACTAGAAATATGCCGCTCGGTGACGATGTCGATCTAAATCATCTAGTAAATAATACAGAATCCTATGTTGGAGCAGATATAGAATCAGTTTGCAGAGAAGCAGGTTTGAAAGCAATTAAGAATAAAGGCGAGAAGGTCCAGATGATCGATTTCAATCAAGCTGTCAAGGAAGTAAAACCATCAGTGGATGAAGAAGTTAGAGAGATGTACAAAGAGTGGGAAGAAGAGATGGAAAAAAGCGTTAATAAGAAGAAAGATTTTAATGGTGTTGACATATATCGGTAATAATAAGTAGAATAAAATATTTGAAAAAAAGGAGGTAAAATAATATGAGGATGTTTGTTACCGAATTGCGAGGCAAAACCGTAATGACCAACGATGGCCAGATATTGGGCAAGATAGACAATTTTGTGATAGATACAAATACTGGAAACATCAAACATGTTTTAGCCACACCCGCTGAAGAGATAGAAACCGAACTATTCGAGACTGATGCCGAAGAACGGCTGGTTTTGCCTTATGAAGGGATGAAAGCTGTGAAGGATGTAGTCGTGATGGAAAATATAAGCATGGATTGAACACCACAGGAATTCATCATCCTCTGATCTATCTCTTTATCTAAAATACCTGAGAGAGGTAGGTTTAAACGTTATTCGGTATTCGAGGTTCATAGAAAGATAGCATCGAGTTGATCGTTCTATGGAAAAAAGCGTTAAAGATAGGCTGAAAAGACTGGGAATTAAACCTACAAAGAGTCTTGGACAGAATTTTCTTGAAGACGGAAACATTGCGAAAAAGATAGTCAAATCTGCAAACATAACAAATTCTGATAAAATTCTAGAGATCGGTCCAGGATTAGGTGTTCTGACGGACATTATCGTGGAAAGAGCTGGAAAAACGATCTTGATAGAAAAAGATAAGTGCCTTAAGAGTTATCTTGAAGGAAGGTACTCGAACTATGAAATAAACGTCGTCGAAGGAGACGTTTTGGAAATGAAACTACCCGATTTTGACAAAGTAGTATCAAATCTTCCTTTTAGTATATCTTCTCCAGTCACTTTCAAGTTGCTCGAATGTGATTTTAAAACTGGAATACTAACATACCAAAAACAGTTTGCAGAGCGCATGATTGCTGACGTAGGAGAAGAGGAGTACTCTCGATTATCTGTTATGGTTTCAGTCTACGCTGATGTAGAAAGATTATTCAATATATCTAAAGAGAGTTTCTACCCTCCTCCAAAAGTTGATGCTACGGTGATTAGGTTAACTCCGTCTAAACCCGACTTTAAACTGAAGAACGAAGAAATTTTTTCTAAAGTGGTTAAGGAACTTTTCAACTACAGAAGAAAAAAGATCAAGAACGCCCTAGAAACCGGATTAGATGTGAAAGCCGAAAGTATTCCATATGGAGATAAAAGAGTAGGGAATATATCGCCTGAACAAATAAACGAAATTGTAAATCATCTTATCGAAGAAGAAACTATTGACGAAAATAAATCATATGGTTAGTGATCTGTCCTCTAAAAACTACTCGAATTCTATACCGCATTTTGGACAGAAGTCATCTTCCTGTTCAACTTCAACCCCGCACTCAGGACAAACAAAAGTGGATTCGTCCAATGGACTACCACACTTTCTGCAGAATTCATCCCCTTCTTTCACCTCATTACCGCATTCTGGACATTTGCTCTCGATTATCAGTTCTGCACCACAACTCGGGCAATAGAAGTCATCCTCACTACCTTCAAAACCACATTTGGGACAAGCTTTTGCCATCTCAGAGTTTAGCTTTTCTTCTGTTGTTAGATAACTCTCATCCCTGTTTTTCGTAATAATTTTTGTTTCCGCTTTGACGTCCTTTTTACCTAGAGTACCTGCTGACTTTTCTTTATTCCCTATGAGATCAGGAAATCGTTCCTTCACTTCTTTAGGAGGACCCTCTTTCTTATCTATTTCTTGTCCTGCTATCAACCCAGCACCCTCCTTGCCTTTGATCGCCTTTTTACATTTTATGGAATATCTCAGAGCTCCAGTGTAATCTTCTTCATCAAAGCATTTTTCCGCTTTTGCGTAAAATTCTTCGGCATTCTGTCCATGATCATTTTCGTCTAAAAGGTCACGAGCTAACTTCATCTCAAACTTTGATTCAAGAAAATTATCTGGAAGGCTTTCAAGCTTTTCTTTCTGTTTTTCCAGCTCTTTTCTCTTGCGAGCTGCATCCTCATTTTCCTTAAATTCTACTTTGTCTAGTTCATCCACCGTATAGGATTTTTTCACAGAATCATCAGTATTGGAAGCGTAAATGTTTGTTTTCCCATTAGAAAGGTCGTCTTTAGCCTTCGCAGCTAGATTTTTTGCCTGTGATAAATCACCCTTTTCTAATGCTTGCTCGGCTTTCTTGATCATCTCATCAGCCTGTTGGATATCTTTTCCCTTTCGCTTCATCAATCTCGTGACTTCTTTTGTCCTTTTAACTCTGTTGTAGGCTTCATCTTCAGGAGACAATTCCCTTTTCATTTTTATTTTTTTCAACCTTCTTTTTTTTGTTCTCTCCAGGTAAAAATAAGCAGACAAGGAAAGTACGACAAATATTATTATACTCACTATTATTAGCAGAGCTGTACTCATATTTATATAAAAGATATATCCAAGCAGATATAAGTCTTTCGGAGAAATTGGAATACAACAAGAAGTCAGCTGAAAAATAATATTTCCTTAAAAATCATTTTCTCTCAAAAGTATTTTATAATATTAAAAACATGGCTAAATAAAAGGTGGTTCGGATTCCCAACATAGAAAAGCTGAAAGAAGAAAAAAACATTTCTGAACTCAATGAATATATTCTGCATAATGACTCCGAAGTCAGCGAAAAGGCGGTAAAAGCGATCAGTGAATTGATAGATAAAGATGTCTACGATCCTTCGACCTTGAAACCGCTTGAAAAAGCACTAAAGGATGATTCTAAAAATGTACGTAGAAACGCCGCCGAAGTTATCTATAAATTAACACAAAATAATGTCTACGATAGTTCATCTTTGAAACCTTTAATTTCTCTTCTAGATGATAACGACGGACATATTAGAGGGGGTTCTGCTAAAGCTTTAAGAGGATTAGCTGAAAAGGATGTTTATGATTTAAAATCTATAGAAAAACTGAACATGAATCTAACGGATGAAGATGAATTCGTCAGATGGAATACGATTAGAGCTCTTGAGGTACTAGCGGAAAATGGAGTCTGTAAACCTTCGACTTTAAAAGAACTTTATCACGTTTTAGACGGTTCAGATGAAGAAACAAAAAACGTTGCCCTTCACACTTTGCGGAGCATGGCAAATGAAGGCATAACTGACGAGAAATCTGTGGAAAAGATAGGTGATTTACTCAGTGGTTCCAGCAGTGAGGTGAAACGGAACGCGGCTAAAACGATAGAAACATTAGCGAATAATAAGGTTGACATTTCTCGGGTTATCGGGAAGTTGAATAGACTTTTGAGAGAAATAGACGAAAAAAATAGTGAGGCAGCTGCTTCTGCACTTAAATCTGCTTTTGAGAACGGTTATCACGAAAAAAGAACCATCAAAATATTGAGCAAAATGTTACTTGATTGCGATAAAAAGCGACAGAGACAGATGGTTAAAAATCTCTTCGATTTTGCTGAAAAAGGATTGGTAGATGAAGTTTCTTTAGATCCTCTAAATAAATTACTAGACTCTAGCGACGAAGAGATAAAAAAAATGGTAATAAAAACTATGACCTTAATGGCGATAAATGGGGTCAAGGAAGATAAAATAATAGAAATTTTGAATAATACTCTCAAAGACGGGAAAGAAGAAACAAAAAAAGTTTCGGCTAGATCTATCAAAAAATTAGCTAGTATTGGTATCTATACTTCTGAATCTATCGAGCCGCTGTTTGATCTGCTCGAGCATCCTCAAGATGATGTAAGGGAGAGTGCCATTGAAGCCATAGAGTTCATCACTTTGGAAAAAAGCTGTGATGAATCCGTCCTTGAAAAGGTGTTTTTCGCTTTACAAGATACAAATAAGTTTGTTAAAATCTCAGCCGTTTCTACCCTAAAACATCTCGCTGAACAGGGGATATCTGCAGAGGAATCTATAGACTATATAAACGATCTTCTTCAATCAGAGGATGATGACTTGATAGAAAGAACTTTGTTGACGCTTTCGGCCATGGTTGAGCAGGGAAGGTACAATGAAAAAACAAAAGAATACCTTCATGAGTTTAGTGAAAACTCGAAATACAGCATTCAAATAAAAGCTCAAAATCTGATTGAAATAGTGGAGAAAGAGGGTTAAAGAAACTGTTTATCACTAAAGCTCATACCACAGTAAATATCAGGGAGTAAGGCCGGTAAACCCCAGTTAGAACAACTTTGAGGCTTTTGACCCGGCTTTTCTAAACTTCCCTTCATTCAGAGGAAGCCTTGCTAACTAGATCGGGCCTCTTATCTTAATTTTTTCTTACCGTGATTTCTATGGATGAAACGTTTGTCGTTCCATCACCTTCGTCGTTCTCCAACTGTTCAGTTTCGGTTATTATGTCCGTGATCTCCGCATCGTCCAAGAAGCGGTTCTTCGCTATTTCTGCTATATCGACTGCTTTGCTTATGGCTCTTCCGCGTGCCTTTATAACCGCTTCTTCACTTCCACTACTGAACTGGGTCATCAGCGCCATCACGTAACTCATCGTTTCTTTACTTCCAACAAATATAGTATTTTCATCGTCCATGGTTGTATCCTCCTTTTGTACTGCGGATATACTAAGTAATTGGTAGTATTAACTATTTCGGGTTAGATGACTTTATATTTTCGTTAGTCGAGCCGGGTTTCGAATACCTTACATTCTCATGTAAAAAAGGTCGAATCTAAATAGAATAACCAGACTTGGAACAAAATCCTTTTATATTTTCTAAATCTTCATCTATCGGAATATATGGTTTACACCGTTTTAACACATGAAAATAAAGGGAGATAATTATGACAAGAATTCCAAATTATGTAGGACCGATGGCTATGGGACTCAAAATGGGTGTGATAACCCCTGGGATGAATATTGTAAATGAGGTATTTGAAGTTATTAGGAAAACTCACAAAGATGAACTTCTGCAAGATGGCGACGTTATCTGTATAACGGAATCCGTAGTAGCTAGAGCACAGGACAATTTTATTGAGGTGGGAAAAATCTCAGAAATCATAAAAGAGACTCTCGAGCTTCCAAAAAACGGAACAGTAGGTGTCGTCTTTCCAATCACTAGTAGAAACCGATTTTCTATGATACTCGAATCTATAGCTAGAGCGGTGCCCCAAGGAAAGGTAATCGTCCAGTTTTCTTATCCTTCAGATGAAGTTGGAAATCAAGTAATATCACCTGAATTCGTCGATGGGTTGGATAAGGATTTGATAACGTTAGAAGATATCGATGAACGTGAATGCGTACATCCTATAACGGAAGTGAACTACATAAAATACTACCAGGAAATCATAGAAGAGACAGGTGCGACTTCGGAAATTATCTTATGTAACGATCCAAAAAAGATAGTTAAATTCAATCCAGACGGGGTGATAGCGGCGGATATTCACACTAAGGAAAAAACGAAAAAGTCTATCAAGAAAGAGATAAACAATTGTATTACGCTTGACGAGGTCTGTACTGAAGGAGAAGTTTGTTCCGAATGGGGATTATTGGGAAGCAATATGGCTAGTGGAGATAGATTGAAACTTGCCCCTAGGAACGGCGATAGGGTGGTGAACGAACTTAAGTTGAAGGTGAAGAGCGAACTAGGAGTGGACGTTGAAGCTCTCATATACGGTGACGGTGCATATAAGGATCCCACGAGCGGAATTTATGAATTAGCGGATCCAAGACCTGCGATAGCTACTACAGATGGCTTAGACCTTTTTCGCCGAGGCGTGAAATACAAATATATTGCCGACCAATATTATCATGAAAAAAACAAAAATCCAGAGGAGATAAAAAGGATTTTGGAGGAAAAAAAGGATGAAAAAAAATCGGAGAATTCGATGGAAAAAGAAGGGACTACTCCACGACGCATGGAAGACCTTCTAGGAAGTTTAGCCGATTTAGTTAGTGGTTCGGCTGATGCAGGAACACCTGTCGTTCTAGTGAAAAATTTCCTAGGATGATCGAGAAACTAGTTCTTCTTTTTTCTCTTTATCCCATTTTTTGATTTCAGCTTCTCTTTTCAAAGCTTCGCTCATGTTCTCCATCTCTTCCACATGGACAAGCTCGCAGGGCAGTCTACTCCTTACATATTTGCTACCATTCCCCTCTTCATGCTGCTCAATTCTCCTTTCAACCTCTTTAGTTATACCAGTGTAAAGCGATCCATCCGATAGTCGGAGAATATATAGGTACCACATAGATTGGTATACGATTAAATCTTCAAATAGTTTACCTTTTTTCAAGTATCAGTGCGTTCAAAGTCACAAAAAGGGCCATGCCGACATCACCGATACCTACAGCCATCCAAAGTGTAACAAGACCAAAGAAGGTCAAGACCGCTAGAGCGAACTTGACACCTATAGAAGCGACAACGTTTTCTTTAACAACTTTCATAGTTTTTTCACTAGTCTCGAACAGATAAATCAATTTTGAGATATCATCTTCCATCAAAGCCATATCTGCGGATTCCATAGCTGTGTCTGACCCAGCAGCACCCATGGCGATGCCTACATCACTTTTTACAAGAGCTGGTGCATCGTTCACGCCATCCCCTACCATCGTAACGAGACCGTTCTCTTGCAACCTCTCTATCACATCGAGTTTTTGATCTGGAAGGACATTTGCTATATATCTGTCTATCCCTAGTTCCTCGGCAACTGAAGCTGCGGTACTCTCATTATCCCCTGTTAGCATAATAGGTGCTATCCCATATTCTTTCAAGAAATCTATGACGTCCCTAGCTCCATCCCTTAAAGTATCTTCAAGCCCGATCAATCCAAGGGGTTTTTCTTCTCTTCCAAAAACGACCACCGTCTTTCCCTCCGAGGTCATCCTTGCTATCTCTTGCCTCGCTTCGTATTCGAGTTCGAATATATTCGGATTTCCGATCCTGTATATTTTCCCGTCTATCACTCCCTCTATACCAATCCCTGTTAGAGATCTAAATTCCTCTACATCGTAATGTTCATCACCGTTTAATGCTTTAGAGTGCTCGATGATGGGACGGGCAAGAGGATGATCTGAACTATATTCTAAACTGCTAGAGATCAAAGCGATCTCCTTAGCAGCTAACTGACTTAAAGAGATAATCTCAGTAACAGAAAAATCTCCGGTAGTCAAGGTCCCCGTTTTGTCGAAGACGACAGTGTCTATCTCCTTAATTTTCTCTATAAAAACACTTCCTTTTATCAGGATCCCTTTTTTCGCTGACTTTGTCATTGAGGATACCATGGTCACTGGTGTAGAGACCACGAACGCACATGGACACGAGAGTACGAGAAGTATCAATGCCCTATACAACCAGAACGTGAATTGGTGATCGAAAAACAACCAAGGTATGGTCGCCACGATTAAGGCAAGCAATATAACTACCGGAGTATAGTACCTGGCAAACCGATTGACGAATTTTTCAGTCTTAGCCTTTTTCTCTTTGGCCTCTTCGACCAAGCTTACTATCTTTGATAGAGTTGAGTCCTGGCTTTCCTTGGTAACTTTCACCTTAATTAGACCGTCGATGTTGAGCGTACCCGCAAAGACTTCATCCCCAGGTCGCTTTTCTTTAGGCAACGATTCCCCCGTTATCGCAGATTCGTCTATGGAAGATGAACCACTCTCTATATCTCCATCTAAGGGTACTCTTTCACCCGGTTTGACAATGACAGTCTCCCCTATGAATATATCCTCTGGAGCGATTTTTTCAGTTTCGTCTTTTCTTAGCACTCTTGCTTTAGTTGGAGAGAGTTCTAACAGTTCCTTCAAACTCCTTCTGCTACGAAAGACAGAGTAATCTTCCAATCTCTCCGCCACTAAAAATAGAAAAATCAAAACAGCGGCTTCACCCCAATAACCTATCGAAAAAGCACCTATCGATGCGACAACGACCAGCCCGTCAACATCAAAAGTGTGTCTCTTCAGCAATTCCATAAAAGAAGACTTCGCAAGAGGAATCCCACCAATAAGAATGCCAATTCCAATCAGGATGCGAGAAACGTGTAAATTCAATATAGTTATTTGTACCTCAAGTACCAAGGTAATGAGTGAAAGTAAAAGGATGAAGCCAGTCAAGATTATATTTCTGGAATCAAAAAAGAAACTCTGCAGCGTCAATTCTTCATGTTCTAATTCGAGATGATCACTTAGATCATCCACCCGCCTCTGACAATATGGGCAGTCCTCTGCGTTTCTACTCATCAATAGGTTTCAAAATCAGAGATTTACTAATAATTTGCGTTAAGTTCTAGTTAAAACTATGAAAGATATCTTTTTAAATCCATTTCACCATGCGGTTATAAAGGCTATGTAGTTCATCCGCCTCTTCGACCCAATGTTGTTTCCCGTCAATTGTAATCTCTTTCTTCCAAAGAGGCACATACTCCCTAAACTTTTCCAAACAACTGACGCAGGCCTCGATAGCCTCTTCTATCTCAGGTGCACTAACGACAATCGCCATAACGTTATCCCCCGCTTCGAATATACCAATCCTCTGAACGAGTACTATACCACTTATATCAAATTCTTTTAATGTTTCGTCTTTTACCCTCTTCATCTCGTTCCTTGTCATACCTTCATATATTCGGATTTCCAAATTTTGTACATCAACCCCTTCTCTTTCTTTTTTAACTACATCACTAAAAGTCATCACAGCACTAGTATCATTCTTAACAACCTTTTTCTTTAATTCTTCAAGGTCGAAGTTCCCTTCTCCTAATATGATCCTGCCTTTCATCACTTTCACATGGTCTATTTTTTAAGGATATTTTAAGTTAATGACTAAATACTTAATATTTCCATCTTCTCAAGTATGACAATTCCAAGATAATTTTTCGATTCATATATAAATTTCCGCTATCATGTTTGGTCAAATACCTGCATTAAATTTATATGCTAAAGATTGAATGAATTTTAAATAGATGATGGAAGAACTTTTCTTAATCTCAACAAAAATAGTACTGGTTTTGGTTTTCTTAATTGTTCCTATACTTCTGTATTATAGGGATAAAAAAAGACTAACGACTTATTTAATTTCAATTTCCTTTGTCCTAGCAATCACTTACGGCTTGAAGTACGCGTTTGCTATCCCTAGACCAGAGGAAGCCGCATGGGAGATGGTAACTCCTCGTTTTCCATCTGGTCATACCTCAATGGCGTTTACCCCCATTTTATTTTTTAAATCTTTAAGATATAAAATTCCGCTTTTGGCTTATGCACTGGTAGTTGCTTATTCCCGTCTCTACTTCAATCTCCACGTGATCATCGATATAATAGTCAGCGTGGGCATTGCTTTTTTAATTTCTCTCTTTTTTCTCCGATTTGAAAAAGGTATAAATCAAAAACTTAATGCTTTAATCGACAGTATTTAGGTAAAATTTCCAAGCTGGGGGTGGGATTCGAACCCACGGAAAACCGCTCTGCAGGCGGTCACATTAGCCACTCTGTCACCCCAGCAGGGGATTAAAAAATAAATGAAGGGACGCTATAACTTTTGTGGTTCAACTTCGATGTTCAAGAGCTGCATGATAAGTGTTTTCTAAAAGAGATAGTACCGTGGTAGGCCCGACACCTCCAGGGACCGGTGTGATCTTTCTTGCTTTTTCTTTACATTTTTGATAGTCAACATCTCCCACCAGTTCACCGCTCTCTAACCGATTCATCCCAACATCAATTATCACTGAATCTGGAGCTATCATCTCTTTTGTAATCAAATGAGGGACTCCTGCAGCCGCAATCAAAATCTCAGATTTCTTAGTATGCTGGTCCATATCTTTAGTAAATTCATGTACAATGTGAACTGTTGCATCTCTATTCAGTAAAGTTATAGCCATCGGTTTTCCCACTATAGTGCTATGACTCACTATGCATATTTCCTTCCCCTCCAAATTTATATCTTCATAATCAAACATCGTGAGTATACCTTTTGGAGTGCAAGGGATAATATCTTCATATCCTATCATGAGTTTTCCCAAATTCTTTGGATGGAGACCTTCAACATCTTTGACAGGATCTATCTCTTGAATCAACTTCTTTCCATCCATATCTCCTGGGAGTGGCATCTGCACCAAGATCCCATCCACATTATCATCTTTATTTAACTCGTGAATCTTATCAATCAATACCTTTTCTTTTACATTCTCGCTGTAACGATGAGTTTCAGTTTCTATGCCCACTCTTTTACAGCCTCTGTTTTTAACTCCTAAATAAACTTTTGATCCTTCATCCTCTCCTGCAAAAATCGTGTGAAGGTTCGGAGGTCTACCCTTCTCATCTATCTTTTCTTTTAGAACCTCTTCTCTTTCATCAGCTATTTTTCTCCCATCAATCTTTTTTCCAACCATGCTTATCACTCCGGTGCCCAATTGGGAAATTCTGGTTCATCTATTTCGTATCGTTTATAAGATTTGATATCTATTACCGGTGTTTCATTCAAAGCGTCCAAACCTTTGACTTGAAGAATATTCCTCTCCCGACTC
>SL_8KL_010_SEDDRAFT_10002414_pt1 | contig 15827 bp, 12 predicted proteins | sample SodLakKL_010_SED_4_FD_11160 | JGI IMG/M metagenome (IMG submission 11160) | reverse complement strand
CTCTTCTGCTCATGCCCCAATCATTTTGTGCCCGAACCAAATGTTCACACCTGCCCTGCCTGCCTCGGCTTTCCCGGTGCTTTTCCCAGGCTGAACAGCGAAGCCGTGCAGCAGGCCCTGACTGCTTCGCTGGCTTTAAACTGTGATATTGCCCTTTCAAGTTACTTTGACCGTAAGAACTACTTTTATCCGGATATGCCGAAAGGATATCAGATTTCCCAGTACTATGAACCGATTGGCAGTAACGGCCACCTGACCATTGAAGATGATCATGGCAGCTCTAAAAAAGTGCGTATTGGACGAGTCCATATGGAAGAGGATGCAGGCAAGCTGGTGCATGCAGCGGGGGGCAATGTTTCAATGGTTGATTACAACCGAGCCGGGGTACCCCTGGTTGAAATAGTGACTGAACCTGATCTTCGTTCTCCAGGAGAATCAAAACGTTACCTGGAGCAGCTAAAAAGTATCTTGCAATATGCCGGGGTTTCTGATTGCAAAATGGAAGAAGGCAGCCTGCGCTGTGATGCAAATATTTCACTGCGACCCAAAGGCAGCGAAACTTTTGGCAGCAAAACTGAATTAAAAAATATGAACTCTTTTAAGGCAGTTGAAAAGTCGCTTGAACACGAAATCCAGAGGCAAAGTGATATATTAATGAGCGGAGAAGAGGTTATTTCCCAGACCCTGCGCTGGGAAGAAGATAAACAGGAAACAATTGTGATGCGCAGTAAGCTTGAGGCGCATGATTACCGCTGCTTTACCGATCCGGAGCTGGCTCCGCTGGTATTAACTGCTGAAGCTGTTGAAAAGACGAGAAGCACCCTGCCCGAGATGGCAGAAGCCAGGGCTGCCCGCTTTGTAAATGATTACAACCTGCCTGAATATGATGCCGGAGTTTTGACTGCGTCACGCTGCCTGGCCGATTACTTTGAAGCATGCCTCGAAAGCTATAATAATCCGAAAGAGGTCAGTAACTGGATTATGGGTGAACTCCTGGCCCGTCTTAACGCTGTCGGCCTGGAAGCGGATCAGAGCAGCTTTTTGCCGGAGCATCTGGCTGAATTACTGAAGATGATTGATGAAAATTTAATCAGCGGTAAGATCGGCAAAGAGGTTTTAGAAAAGGCTTTTGAAAGTGGCCAGTCTCCCCGAACCGTGGTTGAAGAAGAAGGTCTTCTCCAGATTTCCGACCAGGGAGAACTGGAAGAGATCGTCGATAAGGTAATTGCGGCCAACCCTGACAGCGTGGAAAAGTACCGCGGTGGCACGACCAAGGTTATCGGTTTCCTGGTTGGGCAGGTTATGAAAGAAACCAAAGGCAAGGCTAATCCCAAGCTGGTAAATGAACTGCTTCTTAAAAAAATTGATTCAGGCTAACCTGCTGTTGCTTGATGATAAGCCCACTCAAGCCACTGCATGGCTATTTCCAGGTCTTCCTTTTCAACCGTGGCCCCGCACCAGAAGCGCAATCCGCCCGGGGCATCGCGGTAAGAAGACACATCATATGCTGCCTCTTCAGCTTCCAGTAATTTAACCAATTTTTTTAGCTGGTCCGTTTCCAGGTCAACGGTCAGGCAGACACTGGTATTTGAGCGAATGGCAGGATCTTTGGCCAGAAAGTCAATCCAGTAGTGCTCATCCACAAAATCTTCTATTACTTTTAGATTTTCCATGCTGCGCTTGATCAGGCCTTCCAGTCCGCCAATACTTTCAGCCCATTTCAGAGCATCAAGGTAATCCTCATTACAGAGCATGGAAGGGGTATTAATGGTAGAACCTTCAAAAATATCTTTCATCAGGCTGCCGCCTTTTGTTAAACGGAATATTTTCGGCAGCGGCCAGGGTGGAGTATAGCTTTCCAATCTTTCAACGGCACGGGGTGAAAGGATCAACATGCCATGAGCAGCTTCCCCTCCGAGAACTTTTTGCCAGGAAAAAGTGGCAACATCTATCTTGTTCCAGGGGATTTCCATGGCGAAAACTGCGGAGGTGGCGTCACAGATAGTAAGCCCCTTTCGCCCTGATGGTATAAAATTGCCCCCGGGAACTTTAACCCCACTGGTGGTGCCATTCCAGGTAAAGACTACATCATGATCAAAGTTAACTTCTTCTAAGTTGGGCAGCGAACCGTAATCTGCTTCAAATAATCTAATATCATTCAGTTTAAGCTGCCTGGTGATATCATCGGCCCAGGTTTTACCGAATGACTCAAAAAAGATTATATCTACCGGCTTTTCTCCAAGTAAATTCCACATGGCCATTTCAAAAGCCCCGGTATCTGATGCGGGGACAATCCCGACCAGGTATTCTTCGGGCAGACTTAAAATTTCTTTTGTTTTTTCGATGGCTTCTCTCAAGCGTGCCTTGCCGGAACTGCTGCGGTGTGAGCGGCCCAGCGGCGCTTCATTCAGGTTTTCCAGTTTATAGCCGGGCCTTTTGGCGCAGGGTCCTGATGAAAAAAATGGCCGGGCTGGTTTTTTTGTCGGTTTGGTGTACATTATTTATCCCTCCAGGTTAGAAACATCTACAGGTAAAATAATATATTAGCTGCGATTATAAGTAAACAATAACATTACCATGTGTTATACTGAAATGGTGTTAATGAAAAATATTATCAATTATTTGGGTTGTTTAAGCATCTAAAAAGAGCATGCTTTCAGATAAACGAATAAAATTTTCAATAAGGGAGTTGAGTGTTAATGAAAATTATGGTGGCCCTGGCATTGATAGTGATGCTGTTGGTCAGCGGTTGTGCCGCTCCTCAGCCTGAGAATGATATGGATATTGGAAATGATGCAGATGGCCAGGTGATTAATGTTGTAGCAACAATTTATCCCCTGGCTGATATCGTTAAAGAACTGGGTGGAGATCGTGTGAATGTCAGCTATCTATTGCCGGCCGGAGCCAGTCCCCATACCTATGAACCCACTGTGGAGCAGGCTAAAGAAGTTGAACAGGCTCATTTATTTGTTTATATCGGCGCCGGGTTGGATGACTGGGCGGTTGATCTGGCCAGGGCAGCGGAGCCTGGCCCTGAGCTCCTGGATTTATCGCAAGAGGTTAATTTGATTGAATCTGCCGGCTATCACAGTATTAATAACGATGACCATGACCACGATGAATATCATGACTGCGATCATGATCATGACCACGATTATGACCATCATGACTGCGATCATGATCATGGCCCGAACGACCCCCATTACTGGCTTGATCCGGTTATTATTCGCGATGATGTCTGCCCCGCAATATCCGGACAATTTAAATCAATCGATCAGGAAAGCAGAGATTATTATGAAGAAAAATTAAACAGCTACCAGTATGAACTTACAGCCCTTCATGAGAACATTGAGTCAGCAGTTTCCGACTTTTCTCACCAGGGGTTTATATCTTTTCATTCTGCCTGGCAGTACTTCGGCCAGCGTTACGGCCTGGAAGAAGTTGCTGTTGTTGCACAGTTTCCGGGCCAGGAACCGTCGGCCGGCTGGGTGGCTGAACTGGTTGGTATAATCAGGACGGAAGATATTGGTGCTATTTATGCCGAGCCTCAGTTTCCGGTGGCCCTGGCTGAAAGGATTGCAGAAGAAAGTGGGATCGATGTGAAAATCATAGATCCTCTTGGAGGAGAAGATGTAGCAGGGCGTGAATCTTATCTTGAAATGATGCGCTTTAACCTGGCTGCTTTTAAAGGTGCCATGCAATAAATTGTCTCAAGTTTTATCTGATAGAGAGGTTGAATTAAATGAAAGATATTATCAGGGCAGATCAGGTCCAGGTAGAATTGGGTGGCAAGAAGGTTTTAGAGGATATAACCTTTACTGTGCCGGGTGGTGAAATGACCGGTATTATCGGTCCGAACGGAGCCGGCAAGACAACATTTTTGCGGGCTGCTCTCGGCCTGGTGCCGATTAGTAAGGGGCGGCTGGAGGTATTTGGAGTCCCTGTTGAGAGACTAAGAGAGGTGCGCCCGAGAATTGGTTATATGCCTCAAAGACAATCCTTTGAAAGAAGGTTCCCTCTTTCTGCGGCGGATGTGGTTGCCGGTGGCCTGCTAACTCCTGAGACCATGCTGAGCCGTATCCCCGGAAAAGATGAAAAAATCAGAACAGCTCTGCACTTTGTAGGAATGGAAAATTACTACAGGCGGCCTTTTCAGGACCTATCAGGCGGTGAGCAGCAAAGGATACTCCTGGCCAGATCCCTGGTCCGCCAGCCTGAGCTTTTAATGTTGGACGAGCCCAATGCCGGCCTGGACTTCCCGGCCCAGCAGAGTTTTACCGAACTGATCCAGAGCCTGAAAAGGGATAAAGGCCTGACAATATTACTGGTTTCACATGACCTGGTTTCTGTTGCCTCTGCGGCAGACCAGCTGGTCTGTATTAACCGGACCATGCATATTCACGGGCTCCCTGTTGATGTGCTCCATAGTCCTTGCCTGGACGAAGCTTACCGCTGCCAGTTTGATTTATTAAGCACCCTGGGTAAAGGGGGCGGCAGTTCTTGAGTGAAATATTGGAATATGGATTTATGCAGCGTGCACTGCTGGCGGCCCTTTTGGTAGGGACGCTTTGTTCTACCATATCATTTTTTGTTGTTTTAAAAAGGCTCTCCTTTCTGGGAGCAGGTATATCTCATACTGCCCTGGGAGGAATAGCCCTCGGATTAATCACAGGTATTGATCCTGTCTTTTCCGGTTCTATTTTTGCCGTTGGAACAGCCATGAGTACAGGTTATATCAGCAGAATTGGCAAGATCAGTGAGGATACGGTTATCGGGATTTACTATGCCACAGGTATGGCCCTGGGAATTGCCTTGATCAGCACTTTCAAAGGCTACTATCCTGAACTGTTCGCCCTGCTTTTTGGTAACATACTGTCTGTTTCGCCCCGGGATCTGGCTTTTATGGCGATTGTCCTGGTTATTATAGCGGTTTTCGTTATCATTTTTTTCAGGGAGCTGGTGATGATCTGCTTCGATGAGGAGATGGCTGAAGCCGGAGGCCTGCCTGTTTCCTTTATTTACATGGGGCTGCTGGCGGCCATGGGGTTGACGGTTATGGTTTCTATCCAGCTGGCCGGGGTGGTCCTGGTGGCAGCCCTGATTGTAATTCCCGGGGCTACAGCTTACCGGCTTAGTAAAAATTACCGGGCCATGCTTTTACTGTCGGTTGTATTCGGCCTGACCGGCAGTATTGGCGGACTCCTCGCCTCTTACTTTTACCCTGTTCCACCGGGAGCGGCAATTGTCCTGGTCCTGGCGGCAATATTCGCCCTGGCCATGGCGGTAAGGCCGATATTTGAAAAATACCAGTCAAGACAAACTGGAGTGAATGATCAGTGAATAAAGATGCGAATAAAGCAGCCCAGAAAGAATTGAAGAGCAAAGGGTATAAACTGACCGGGCCGCGGGTGGCTATTATAAATTACCTGGCTGAAAGCCATAATCACCCCGATATGCGTCAAATATTTACCGGTATAAGGGCTGAATATCCCGGAATTGGCATGGCTACTGTTTACCGGACCCTTGATTTGCTTCTGGAACTGGATATATTAAGGGCTATTTCTCTGAAAAAAAATCAGCTGCGCTATGAGTTAAAAAAGCCGGGGGATCACCATCACCATCTGGTTTGTAGAGGATGCAGCCAGATTATAGAATTTGGCAGCTGTAATTTCAAGCATATATCCAGGGAGATAGAGACTGTAACCAGGTATAATATTGAAGATCATACTCTTGAAGCGTACGGACTTTGTCCGCAGTGTCAGGCCGGATGAACCCTTATTATTTCAGTATTATTCAACTGAAAAAATATAATAATAGATCGGTTGACCCCCGTATTGCAGTTCTATTTCAAGATCCGGGTATTCTTCGGCTATTATTTTTGCCAGGGCTGAGGCATCTTTTCGCTCAACATCCTGTCCGTGGAAAATGGTAATTATGTCTTTACCCTGTTCTGCTGCTGCACGGGCCAGGTCTAAAGCTGCCAGGTCAAGTTTATTCCTTGAAGTAATAATATCTTCTCCGCATAGTCCCAGGTACTGTCCGTGTTTTATGACTTCTCCCTGGATAACAGCATCCCTGGTTGCGTAAGTTAAAAGACCTGTTGTTACTTTGCTGATGCTTTCTCTCATTGTTTCAAGATTTTCCTCGATCTGCAGGTTGGGATTGTAAGAGAGCAGCGCGGCCAGGCCTTCGGGAAGAGTCCTGGTTTCAAGCACTTCTATATTTTTCTCGGTTAAAACTTTGACCTGTTCTGCAACCATGATGATATTTTTATTATTAGGAAGTATAATGGCCGATTCCTGGTCCAGGTTTTCTACAGCTCTCAGTAAGTCTTCAACATTAGGATTCATGGTTTGCCCACCGAAAACAATTTCATCTGCACCGAGACTCAAGAATATTTCCCGGAATCCCTCGCCAAAAGAAACAGAAATGATGCCGGTTAATCCAGGTTCCATCTTTTCAGGGCCGGGTAGGATTATAGAGCTTTCTGTCGCACTGTTTCCGGCAGCTATTTCCTTTTGTTGATCAAGCATATTATCGATTTTTAAATCGTGCAGGGTTCCATATTGCAAGGCTTTTTCCAGGACAAGGCCGGGGTTTGCAGTGTGAATATGAATTTTGGCCACATTTCTATCTTCAGCAACGAGCAGTGATTCACCCAGCAAAGACAGCTCAGCCTTAAGTTTTTGAAAAGCCCCGTCTTCTGACTTGACTATTAGCTCGGTACAGTATGGGAAATCTAGAGAAGTTATTTCTGTAAAGCTTGTTGTCGCTGCGATAAGCGGTTCCGGCTCTTCAAAGCTGTTCATATCCTTATAGTGAATCACATCAGACATCGAGCGTTTTAAGGCATATAAGCATCCTTCCAAGAAAACCAGAAGTCCCAGCCCCCCGGCGTCAACTACGCCTGCCTCTTTAAGAGCGGGCAGCATATCAGTGGTTCGGGCTAAAGCGCTTTTACCGTTTTTAATAGCAGCTTCGATACTGTTGTTAAGGTTTTCTCCCTGCCGGGAAGCAGAGCGGATACCACGGGCCATTTCTCTCGCTACGGTAAGAATGGTTCCTTCGACCGGCTTAGATACAGCCCTGTAAGCATAAACAACTCCATACTGGAAAGCTTTACTCAGCTCACCGGGTGTTATATATTCTTTTTTCCTTAATCCCCGGGCAATACCACGCAGGATTTGTGATAATATTACTCCGGAATTGCCCCTTGCACCCATCAGGGCCCTTGAAGCGACTATCTCTGAAAGTTCCCCTACTGAACTTCCCTTGTATTCCATTGAACCTTCTGTGGCAGCTTTTAGAGTCATAATCATATTTGTCCCGGTGTCACCATCGGGAACAGGAAAAACATTCAGGGCATTAATTTTTTCTACTTCCCGTTCAAAGAAGTAGCTGGCACCAAGGATCATTTTTTTGAAATCATTTACATGAAGAGTATCTCTTAAACCTGATTTAGAAACAGTGTTCACAATGAATTCTCCTGTAAAAGATAATCATTCTTACTATGCTGAATAATAACATAAATTGTTCCGAAAAGCTAATAAATAGATATGTCTAGACCTGGTTTCGCAGCATTAATTCTGACGGATGAGGCTCCAGGTAAGTTTGATTCTGCAAATAAGAGGCATCATATTTCCTGATAAAGTGGTTGGCCAGGGTTAAAGGAACCACCAGTGGCGCTTCGTGGTTTGCGTAACTTTCAATTAACGAGATCAGTTCATTTTTTTCGTCGCTGCTGATCAGCTTTTTGAAGTAGCCGGCGATATGATAAAGGACATTAACATTTTTCTTAACGGTGGCTTTTAATGACATGGCTTCCATCAAATCTGCCTGGTATTCTGTCAGCAGGGTTTCTTCAGGGATATCCTTACCTGATGCAACCAGTTTGCCCATTCTAGATAGGTGTTTAGGACTGTGAGACATTAGTTGGAGCTTATGAGTGGTGTGAAAATTAATTAGTGCTTTATAATCTGGTTTTTGTTGCAGAAAAGATTTCCAGCGGTAATAACAAAAAACTTTTTCAATAAAATTTTCACGTAATCCGGGATCATTCAGTCGACCTTCCTCTTCAACCGGCAGCAGGGGAAAGTGATCGGTAAATGCTGCAGCGAAAAGGCCACGTCCGTTTTTTTGGGAATGACCTGATTCATGGTAGATTTTAACCTTGTGCAGGCCTGAGCTGGGAGAGTCTTTCTTGAAAATAAAAGCGCAAAGATCACTGTTTTCCAGCTCACTGACCCGAGAATCGCAATAGCTGAGCATCTTACCGGTAAGATCTATTCCGCTTCTTGATGTAACCAGGCGTGGGGCTTCAGGATCTCCGAGCAAGCGCATAGCTTCTCTCGGTATCGGTAATCCGCATTCTACTTCCGGGCAGACCGGAATAAAATCGAAGTATTTCCCTAAGGTATCTGTTATATAACGGTCATGTTTGTGTCCGCCATCATAACGAACCTGATTGCCAAGCAGGCATGAACTTACGCCAACGCGGATTTTATCCTGCATTACTGCATCCCTCCATAAATATAGTATAGCTATTCTCTAATTAATGAAAAATTCCTTTAAGCATAATAATATATAAAGCACGGAAACTTTTGAGATCTGCTGCACTTAACAGTACAGGCAAGTTTAAAATGAAACGTCTTTAAAGGATTCCTTTTTATTGAGCCAGAAGGTATAATATTAAAAGCCTGCTTTGCTTGCACCACACAAGGGTCAGGTTAGCAGGCTTATCAACCATGTTTAATGAATATTAACCGGAAGTGGAACCGGATATAGTAAGTAATGGTCTGATTAATAAAAAGATATTCAGATTAAAAGGGAGATTGAAGGGAGAGGTGTCAAATGCTAAATAAAAATAGGGGTCTTGCGTTTGCTTTTTCTTTATTGGCTATTGCTGTTTTTATTATTACCGGCTGTGGAGGCGGTGAAATGGAGGCAGAGGTTGCTGAAGAAAGAACTGTCCTTGAAGGCAGAGGTATCTATATTGGACAAATTGACAGCCAATCGGTAGAAATCGAGATGGCTGGAGAGCCAAGAGTTTTTGCTCTTGAAGGTGGAATTGATTTGAGTGGAATCCCTGATGGCTCAGAAGTTGCTATTACTTATATTGAAGATGAAGAACGTCCCCTGCTCCAATCAATAGAAGCGCTGGGAATTGAAGAAGTGGAAGTCAGCCGGGGAGAAGGAATTTATGTAGGGCAGATAGATATGAACTCTGTGGAAATTGAAGTAAATGGAGAACCTGCCGCATATGCTATTGGAGAAGGGCTCAGCGTTGAAAATATTGAAGATGGCTCCAAGATAAAATTTACTTACAGCGAAGATGAGGCAAGGCCCATTCTTAAATCGATAGAAGTGGTGGAGGCTCCGGAGGAAGACGAAACCGGTATGGTTCTTACCGGAGAAGGTACCCTGGTTGGATTAATTGATTCGCGCTCAGTTGAAATTGAGATTTACAGGGCTTTCATGCTCGACGATGATGTAAATGTTGAAGGTATTGAAGATGGATCCCTGGTAGCGTTTACCTTTTATGAAACCGGTCAGCGAGCTGTTATCGACTGGATAGAAGCAGTTGATGAATATATGGAAGGTGAAGTAATGCATGGTACGCTGGTTGGTCATATAGACAGCCAATCGGTTGAAATCCGGTATGTTCAGGCTTTTACCATAGGTGACGCAATCAATATCGAAGAATTTGACGAAGGGACAGAAGTCATTTTCACCTATAGTGTCGATCCTCACCGGCCGCTGTTGGAGACACTGGCAGAAAGATAGCCATTTTGGAAAATGCAAATTAAGCAGGCCATCTTACCGCAAGCAATTGTGGAGATGGCCTCTTTTAGGGTCCATACATTGGGCTAATACATTTCCAAAACCTCTTGTTTTATAGCTGACTTACGTGTTAATATAAGTGAATGATAAATAAGTTTGTTTTATATAAATTACCTGTATAGATCGGGATAAAAGTTTGAGAGGGGTAATATGATGATAGATTGTAAGAGTTGTGGTATGGATTATGATAAAAAAGAATTTGATTTTTGTCCTTACTGTGGGCATGTTCCGGAAGATGAACCGGAAAGTCCTAAAAAGGTTATTGATGAAACAAAATATAAAGCAGCTGAATCAAGAAAAAGTGAAGCAAAAGAAGGTGAAGATGGAAAGCCAGCCACCGGCAGCGTTAATAAAGTGAAATATGCTGTAATTGCGGTGGCTGCAGTTGTTATTATTGTGGCTGCAGTTTCTGCAATTTTTGCGCTTGGTGACACCGGGGTTACTGTTCCTGACAGGTATGATACTATCCAGGAAGCAATAGATGCTGCTGAAAACGGCGATGAAATAATTGTTGACCTCGGCACCTATAGAGAGAATATTGACTTCAACGGAAAAAATATTACAATACGCAGCATTGACCCCGACGATCCTGATGTTGTTGATCAAACCATCATAGACGGTGGGGGCAGCGGTTCGGTGGTTTCTTTTCGCAGCGGTGAAACTGAAGATGCGGTTTTAAAGGGTGTAACAGTAACCCGCGGTAGCGGTATTGTAATATCCGGTGGTAGTAATCCGGTTATCGAGAAATGTGTGATAGAAGACAATAATGCTGAATTTGGAGCCGGTTTGGCAATTTTTGATTCTGCCCCCACGATTATTAACAACACTATCATTGGGAACTCCGGTTTTCTCGGGGGCGGTTTGTTTATCGAAGAATCATCTCCCCATATTGAGGGGAACAGGATTGTCAGGAATCGCGCAGAGATGGGTAGTGGCATGGTGATAATTTCCAATTCATCTCCTACCATTATTGACAATCGCATCGCAGATAATGTTGCTGAAAGGTTGGGTGGAGGTATAGTTATCGCTGTTGATTCCACTCCGACTATTCAGGATAACACTGTGGTCGGTAATTCAGCCGAGCGAAATGGCGGGGGTATTTTGATTGAAGAATCTGAGCCGCTGCTTGAGGGTAATACTATCTCCAGAAACCGTGCAGCTAACGGTGCCGGGATATTTATCGTCAACTCTCTTACTACAGCCCTGAAGATAACCGGCAACACCATTAGTGAGAATTTAGCTGCAATCGCCGGTGGTGGACTTTATATGGAAGGCTCGTCACCGAATATTGAAGATAATATATTTGCTGAAAACATCTCTGACCATCTGGGTGGAGGTGCCGCGGTATATAATTCTTCGCCGATATTCAGATTAAACAGTTTCGAAGGCAATGATGCCCAGGGGCCCGAAGGTGGAGGCGCGATTTGGGTATCGGCAGATTCGGACCTCGATTTAAATGATCCGGATGATAATAGTTATCAACAGAACAGTCCGGATGATCTTGTTTTTGAATAATCTAACACTTAATGGTTGTATTTAATATTTCCATCAGCTGAAAGGAGCAGTAAAATGAGTGAAAATGGCGGAAGCAAGTCCCGCGTTTTAAAGATAGCAGGAGTGGTTGTTGCAGTCCTGGTTTTGGTTGCTGCAGCTGTTTTTTTAATAACTTCAGTTTACAACCCACATATAACGGTTCCCGGTGATTATCGTACTATTCAGGAAGCAATTGATGCGGCCGAAGATGGTGATGTGATCATTGTAGAGCCTGGGGTCTATTACGAGCAGCTCGATTTCATGGGAAAAAATATTACTGTAAAAAGTACAGACCCGGAAGATCCTGAAGTGGTAGCTGAAACTGTAATTGATGGGCGAAAAAGAGGTTCAGTTGTAACCTTCCAGGGTGGTGAAGGTGAAGGTGCTGTTTTGCAGGGCTTTACCCTGACCAGCGGAGTGGGAACCCGTGCTTCGGTTAGTTACGAAGAAGAAGGAGAAGAAGTCGTAAGCGAAGGCTTTTTTGGCGGAGCTGTTTTCATTACCAATTCCAGCTCTCCAACAATAATGAATAACAATATTTCCGGTAACAATGTGGACATTGATGGTGGTGGTATCGCCGTAAAGGATGAATCAAACCCGGTTATCCGGTATAACATTTTTGAGGATAACACCTCGTATAGCGGTGCCGGAATCTCTGTCTGGGAATCAAATCCGATCATTGAAGAAAACACTTTTCGACAAAACAGGGCCAGGTTCCTGGGCGGAGCAATCGCGGTAGACATGGACTCTGCACCGTCAATAAGTGGAAATGAAATGCATAACAATTCGTCTACCGGTGGAGGGGCAATTTCTGTTTGGAAAGCAGATCCGATCATTACTGATAATATTATGCGCAATAATGCTTCTCTTTGGACGGGTGGCGGCATTACCATGGTGGACTCTTCACCAACAATAGATGGTAATGATATCAGCCGAAACACTTCAAATAATTACGGGGGCGGTATTGCCGTTACCGGTGGGTCAACGCCGGTGATCAGTAATAATCAGATTAACCGGAATTATTCCGAAGAAAGCGGCGGTGGAATTGCAGTGATCGAAGGATCGGAAGCTACGATCATTGATAATATTATTTCTGAAAACACAGTGATCTTAGGTGGCGGTGGTCTTTATATTCATGATTCTTCACCAAGTATTAGTAGTAACAATATATATGGCAATGTTGTTCAGCAGGATGGAGGCGGCATAGCTATTTTAAACGGTTCTAATCCGGAATTGATTGGCAATATTATTGATGAAAACACTGCCGGCCGGGCCGGTGGCGGTATGGTTGTCGGGGGTGAATCCGCGGTGCAGCTGGAAGATAACACAATTAGCGGCAATCAAGCTGGAACCGGTGGAGGAATTATTGTTCAGCAGTCTGCCTTGAATATGTTCAGGAATAACCTGGTTGAAAATAAGGCTCAGGGTGGATCAGGTGGCGGCATAATTCTGGTTGCGAGTTCTGTAGCTGAGATAACCGGCAATACGTTTACCGCGAATGAAGCGGTTGAGTTTGGTGGCGGTCTTGTTGCTTTTGAAGAGTCAATTATTACATTAATGGGAAATGATTTTACTGATAATAAGGCTGAAATTGGCGGCGCTTTTATCGGTTTCGGTGATGCAAGTATCGACTTGGCGGATCCAGATGATAATACATACAGCGGTAATATCCCTGAAGATGTAGAAGATATAGAAGATATAGAAGATGAAGAACTTGAAAGCGAAGAAGGAAATGAAGATGAAGAGAATAACTAATGTAGAAATATAAAAAGTTAAAGATGTTTTAAAAATAGCAGGGGCACCCTTTTAGGGTGCCCCATGTTTTCTTATTTTTTCGAGATCTCATTCAAGTAGGCCTGGTAAATTCTGAAACCGCCATTTAAGTTACGAACCCTGGTAAATCCATTTTGAGCAAGAATGCGGGTGGCCAGGTAAGATCGCAGGCCTACGCTGCAGTAAGTAATGATATCTTTTCCTCTATCCAGTTCATCAAGACGTTCCCTAAGATTATTAAGCGGTATATTTATAGAACCTTTGATATTTGCTTCTTCATGTTCTTCTACATTACGAACATCTAATACCTGGATTTGTTCTGACTGGTTTTTATTAATTAGATCTTCAGCATTAAATGTTTTATAGATACCATCAAGAACATTCCCGGCAACAAAACCGGCAATATTAACAGGATCTTTAGCCGATGAGTATGGTGGAGCATAAGCCAGTTCCAGTTCTTGCAAGTCATATACGGTCTTACCTGTCCGCAGGGCAGTAGCTATGACATCAATTCTTTTTTCAACACCGCTGTGTCCGAAGGCTTGTGCTCCAAGCAGTTTTCCATTTTGGTTAAATAACATTTTTAAAGTCAGCGGGTTTGCGTCCGGATAATAAGTGGCATGGTCATGAGCATGAATGATAATACTTTGAAAATCAATGTTTTCTGAAGTTAGTAGCCTTTCATTAGCACCGGTCATGGCCATGGTCATGTCAAATATTTTCAGAACAGAGGTTCCCTGGGTTCCCCGGTAGATCTCTTTTTTGCCGGATATATTATTGGCTGCAATTCGCCCCTGTTTGTTTGCCGGGCCACCTAAAGGGATTATAGCAGGTTTTTTTGTAACTAAGTTTGTAACTTCCACAGCGTCACCTATGGCGTAGATTGCAGGGTCACTGGTTTGCATATACTCGTTTACCTTAATACCGCGGTCAGTGGCAAGTCCTGTTTCTTTGGCCAGCTTAATATCCGGCTTAACCCCAATTGANAGCAAAACCAGTTCTGCCTCCAGGGTTTCCCCGCTGTTGAGCTCTATGCGGTTGCCCCTGTCAGACTGGTGAAATTCTTTAACNCCATCAGCTAGTTTTAAAATTACTCCCTGCTCTCGNAANTACTGTTGGACCAGGGCGGCTATATCTGCATCAATCGGTGGCAAAACATGAGGTGCCAGTTCCACTATTGTAACNTCGAGTCCCCGAAGTTTAAAGTTTTCGGCCATTTCTAGTCCTATGTAACCGGCTCCGACAACAACTGTATTTTTCGGTTTATTCTCCGATATAAAATTGTAGATACGGTCAGTGTCAGGTATTGTTCGCATGCTGAAGATGCCAGGGTTATCAATACCCGGTATAGGCGGACGTAACGGTTCTGCTCCCGGGGAAAGAACAAGATAATCGTAAGTTTCTTTATATTCACTATCTTCTTTTATATCCCTGATAACTATCTCTTTTCTTTTCCGGTCAATCTTCAGTGCCTCATTTTTAACTCGGACCTCAATATTTAAACGCTCTTTAAATTGTTGGGGTGTCATTACTAAAAGGCTGTCGCGTTCTTCTATGGCCCCGCCAATATAGTAAGGAAGGCCGCAGTTTGCATAAGATATATAATCGCCCCGCTCTATGATGATAATTTCCGCTTCTTCATCCAGACGGCGTAAGCGCGCGGCGGTTGAGGCTCCTCCAGCCACCCCTCCAACAACGATAACTTTACATGACATTTGCTCCAGCTCCTTTTCCCGTGAATTGATAAGCCTATTATAACATGATATTATGATGAAACAATGATGCTTTTAATTGACAATGGTATCCCGGTATTTTACGATAGTGCAGCGAAGTGAATATGATAAACGATACATTCACAGATTAGGATGTGGCTCAATGATTATTGAAGGCATCAGCCCGTATGTTTTCGAAGTAGGTCCCCTGGCTGTACGCTGGTATGGCTTAATGTTTGCTGTTTCAATATTAGCCGGTTTTTACTTTATGCGTAAACATGGTGTGAAAAAAGGATTTGACGAAGATACGATTTTTGCACTTCTTTTGGTGGTTATATTTTCCCTGGTGATTGGGGCCAGGGCGGTTTTTGTTTTTGTTAACTGGTCTTACTTTATGGCAAATCCTGAATTGATTATCAGGATTGACCAGGGCGGGCTTGCTTTTCATGGCGGATTGCTGGGGGGAATCCTGGGCAGCTGGATTTACTGCCGGCAAAAAAAATTAAGCTGGTTTGATCTCGCCGATCTTGCTGTGCCCGGTATTGCCTTAGGCATAACCCTGGTCAGGATCGCAAATATATTTAACCAGGAAATAATTGGTCGCGAAGCTGAGCTATTCTTTTTTGATCGTCAGCCAACCCAGGTTTACGGCTCATTAATCGGTTTAACTTTATTGCTGCTGCATAATTACCTGGCCAGGCACGGGGAAAGTAAGCCGGGCTACCTGTTTTGGAGTTTTGTGCTGGGCTATACCTTGCTGCGGGCGCTGATCGAGGAAACTTTTCGTGAAAACCCGCTTGTTGCCTGGGGTTACATTAATGATGCCTGGGGCGCAGGCTTCTTTACAACTGTCCATCTTTTCACCCCAGCTATAATTATTCTCTGCCTGTATATGCTGAACAGGATTAAAGCACGATAATCCTGGCTATGCTGATTGACTGCCTTGAATAATACAGGTATAATAATAAT
>SL_8KL_010_SEDDRAFT_10002410_pt1 | contig 15835 bp, 14 predicted proteins | sample SodLakKL_010_SED_4_FD_11160 | JGI IMG/M metagenome (IMG submission 11160) | reverse complement strand
ATACTGCCTATAGGTATCTCAGCTATGGTACCTCTTGGTTTTCCTGTGGTAGTTCCAGTATTCACTATAGCACTGGCTAGTGGTTTTGCTTTCCTGTTACCCATAGGTACACCCAGTGCGATGCTGGTTTACGGAACGGGTCAACTTGAAGCTAAAGACTTTTTGAAGGCAGGATTATTGCTGAACATATTCGGGATATTGGCCTTTATCACGGTAGGGTTAGCATGGTGGAAATTATTAGGATATTGGTGATAAATAAAGGTGAAAATATATGGATGAAATAAAAAAGGATGTCCAAAAGGAAAAACCACAAACACTCCTCATAGCCAGCTATGGACACAAGTATTCCAAAAGATCACTTGAAAAGATCAAAATAATCATAAAAAAATTACATCCAGAAAAGATCGCGATCCTCAAAATAATCAAAGAGAGACCTGAAACTGAAATAGTAGATGCTTATTTGGGCCATGAAGAGAAAGAAAAGATAGACAACGAAGTACAACAGACTAAGAAACAGATGGCAGATGAAATGGCCTCAGATATAATAGAGGTTATGGACGAATTCGAGATACCTTACGGTGTCTATTTAAGGACCACTGACGACATATCTAAAGAGATAATAGATGAATTTGAGCGGATGAATATTATCCATGTTATAATCCACAAGTCCATCAAAGGCAAGTTTGAGAAGATCATCGATTCTAGTATAGCTGATCGTGTCGTCAAAAAAATAGGTAAAAAGAATATCACCTTACTCGAGTGAGATGAGTTAGCGAAAATAGGTAACCTTTTTATCGACTATCTATATCAGCATATTATGTCGAAATTGGATGCAGTATGTCCGAAATGTGGGACACATTTTAAAATAGAAAAGGATACCGAATCAAAAGATTGCCCTTTCTGTGGAAAAGAAGTGGTTTTTGGTAAAAGATCGAGGATATAAACCCAAAGTTATTAAATATCTATATCTACTCCATTTTTGATGGAAGAAGATAAGGAATTGAACGGATTCTTTACTACAATACCTGGTAAAATCATAATGTTTTTTCTACCGTTCCTTATCGCATCTCTATATCTTATTTTATTATACCTTATCATATACGAAAAGAGCATATTCTGGATAACCGGCGGAGGTATGTTCGGTTACTTTTTNCCNCCTGCTGGGAAAGAGAGTGTTATACCTTTAACAGTAGGTGCTATAAATGCTAAAGGTATCCTCACACCTGCTACGATCATAGTTCTTGTTGCTGGATCTATAGCTTTTGTGGATATAGTCACATCGTATTTCCTTTTATGGAATTTTTACATCGCGGAGAAAATACCCCTTATCGGAACTTGGATAAAAAAGTTCGAAAAGTTCGGGGCCNAAAAGATGAAAGAAAAACAATGGATNTCAAAAGTGGCNTTCATCGGTGTAGCTCTATTTGTTATGTTCCCTTTCCAGGGGAGTGGAGGAGTAGGTGCATCTATAATAGGGAAGGTTATCGGTTTAGATAAGTTCAAGGCATGGTTAGCCATTATATTGGGATCTTTTATAGGATGCACTTTTATCGCTGTAGTTTCNTTGTACTTGAGTGATGCCATACTNGAGGCTTTTCAAACAAGTTTATTCCAGGGGATCGGTGCTTTAGTTATAGTTGGGATCATATTTGCTTTAATATATTACATCTCAAAAAATCATATGAATAATTCTAAAAATAAGAGGTCTAAAAAAGGTGAAAAAGATGAAATTGAAGAATAGAAAAATACTATTGACTGGAGCAGCTGGTTTTATAGGTAGCCATCTGAGTGATAAGTTGATCGAGGAAAATCATGTAGTCGGATACGATAATCTATCTTCAGGAAAAGAGGAATTAGTTTCTCATCTAAAAGAAAATGATAATTTCGAACTTATAGTCGCTGATGTTTTGGACAAGAACAGACTAGATAAGGAGATGGAAAGATGTGATATGGTTTTTCATCTTGCAGCCAATCCGGATGTCAGGGCTGGTGCTGATGATACACATGTGCATCTAGAACAGAACGTGATAGCTACTTACAACATCTTGGAATCTATGAGACAGCATGATGTTGACGAAATCGTTTTCACCTCCACTTCTACCGTATACGGCGAAACCGACGTAATTCCAACACCTGAAGATATAGGGCCCTTGAAACCTATATCACTTTATGCTTCTTCTAAACTTTCTTGTGAAGCCATGATATCCGCATATTGTCATACGTTCGATATAAACTCGGTCTGTTTTAGATTCGCCAATGTAGTCGGTCCGAGAAGCACCCATGGTGTGACTTATGATTTTGTACATAAACTGAAAGATGATCCGGAAACTCTTGAAATCTTAGGTAGCCCCCCTGGCACCACTAAATCTTATTTTTACATATCCGACTGTATTGATGGAATGTGGTATGGGACGAAAAATGCAGAAAACAGAGTTGAATATTTTAACATAGGTTCTGAGGATTATATCAACGTTAAAGAGATCGCAGATATTGTATGTAAAGAGATGGGTCTTGAAGATGTAGAATACAATTGGACCGGAGGTGTAGACGGTGGTAGAGGCTGGAAAGGGGATGTAAAAGTGATGCTTCTATCAATCGATAAATTAAAAGATTTAGGCTGGAATCCAGAGTACAATAGTGCAGAATCTATCGCACTTACTGTAAGAGCAATCTTAGATAAGTGAAGCTAGTATCTCCATTGGTTTTGCCAGCCATAACGCTACTACCAAACAGCTTGCAAAGTAAACATAATACATGATAGCGTATTTGTACTTCTCGACTGCATCCCAAAATTTTTTGTTTCCCGTCATACCATAACACCATTTATGTCATATTTTTGTCCGACATAGTCAAAACAGTTTTAACAGTATTTATAATTAACGTTTTACTAGTAAATTTATTCCGTTCAGGCTAGCATATGTATGACATATAGAAAAAGTCAATAAAATATAAGTAGTTAAATCTCCTACTAAAGATAGCTAGAGGAATCTGAATGGATAAAAAAATCCATAAAAAGATCGATCGTCATGATGAGTCTATCACGCTTTCGGATATAGAGGATATGATAGACAAAATCCAGAGAAATAATCCCGATAGGGAGGTTTTTTTTGATGGGGATGAGTTTGCGATCTGCAGTAGGAAAAAGGAAGGATAGACCTTGATCTTGATCAAATTAGGTGGCAGTGTAATCTCAGATAAAAATATACCATACAGTTTTAAACATAGGGTCACTAAAAGGCTTATAAAAGAGATATCCTCTTCTGAAGAAGAAATCATAGTTGTTCACGGTGGAGGTAGTTTTGGCCACCCCGGTGCAGAAAAATTTGATTTGAACAGTGAAAATCCTAAGCAAATCAGTGAAGGTGCTTCAAAAGTTCAAAGGGATATGAGGATATTAAATACCCGCATCATAGAGATGATGGTGGATGAAGGTTTATGGGCTATTTCAATACCAAGCGGAATCGTGACTAGTTATGAAAATGGGGAGCTCGTTGATATAAACACCGATATTTTTTACAGGTATTTGACTATAGGAGTAGTTCCGGTCACTTTTGGAGACGTTTCTTTGGATAATCAAAGAGGAGTCACGATTTGCTCCGGTGACGACCTGATGCTAGCTCTTGGGAAAGAAGCAGATAAGGCAATTTTTGTTTCTAACGTCGATGGAATCTATAAAGATGGAGAGTTAGTTCGGGAATTTACAGAGAATATGTACCCTCTTTCCAAAGATGATATTTCTTTAAAGAAAAAATCCATCGATGTCACAGGTGGGATGAATAGGAAAGTTGAAAAGATGTTAGAACTAGCTAAATATTGTCGGACCTTTCTAGTTAATGGGACTGAAGAGGGTCGATTGAAACAGCTGATAAATGGAAAAGATACTATTTGTACAGAGGTGAAAAGATGATAGAATCCAGAAAAGAAGATCACATGGATATATGTTTGAAGGAAGACGTTGAGGTCGATAAAGATTACTGGGGCATGCTCAAATTTTATCATAATGCAGCCCCAGAGATAAATTTTCAAGATATCGAAACTCAAGTAAATTTACTCGGTGAGAAAATAAAAGCTCCTATTATGGTTTCAGCTATCACCGGCGGTTACAGTGGTGCTGAAAAGATTAACGCCATTTTGGCAGACGCTGCAGAAGAAGTTGGGATCCCCTTCGGTGTTGGTAGCCAAAGAGCTGCATTGGAAGACAAAAGCCTGAGAAAATCATACGAAGTTGTAAAGGATTATGATCCACCCTTGGTCTTTGGTAATCTAGGGGCCCCACAACTTTTAGAACAGGACGGGAATGAACCCTACGGTGTTGATCAAGCCTTAGAATCTTTGGATATGATAGACGGTGATTACCTTGCAGTACATTTTAATTACCTCCAAGAGGTCGTTCAACCTGAGGGTGATAAAAATGCTAATGGACTTTTATCAGCCCTTGCTAGTGTATCTAAGAATGTCCCGACGATTGCCAAAGAAACAGGTGGTGGATTTTCAGCAGAAGCTGCAGAAAAACTCCAAAAAGCAGGAGTGAAAGCAATAGATGTTGGAGGCATGGGAGGAACATCATTTTCTGCTGTGGAATATTTTAGAGAAGATGATGAACATAAACAGTCATTAGCTAAGGAATTATGGGATTGGGGGATACCTACACCAGCATCAACTCTTGAATGCAGAAGAGCAGTTGACATACCTATAATATCTACGGGTGGTATAAGAAATGGAGTCGAGGTTTCCAAAGCTTTAGCTCTAGGCGCCAACGTAGCTGGTATCGCTGGAGGAGTTTTACCATATGTTCAAAATGGTAAAGAGGATGTTGTCAATTATCTAAAGCATGTTATACATGGATTGAAGGTCTCAATGTTCCTCCAGGGATGTTCCAAAATTGAAGATTTGAAAGATAGGAAGATAATAGTGACAGGGGAACTAATAGATTGGATAAGCTCTTGAAGATTCATGCGTTCTTCTTAAATATATCAAATTATTAACCCTAATCGTGAAGATGATGACCGACCTCATGTATGAGATAGAAAAAAGAAGAGATATAGTCGATAAGGAACTCAACAAAATTTTCGAGGGGAAAGACCACTTTATGTGGAAAAATATGGCTTGGTATCCCTTAGCTGGTGGAAAAAAGCTACGTCCATTTTTAGCGATGGTTTCTTGTGGGGCGCTAGGTGGTGAGGAGAAGGATGCAATATTACCCGGTCTTTCTATTGAGTTGATACACAATTTCACCTTGGTTCACGACGATATAATGGATGATGATGATCTACGGAGGGGTAGGCAAACTTTACACAAAAAAGAGGGATTACCCACTGCCATCAACGTCGGTGATGCACTTTTCGCCTTAGCATTTAGGTTGATATCAGAAATGGAAGTTGAACCAGTCAAGATTAAGAGGATACTTTACGAGATATCTCAAGGTGTTTTGAAGGTTGCAGAGGGTCAAGAAGAGGACATGAAGTTCGAAATAACTTTTGATATTACCGAAGATGAATTCATAGAGATGATCGAGAAGAAGACAAGCTACCTATTCCAAGCCGCTGCTAGATGTGGATCTATAGTGGCCGAAGCTTCAGACGAACAGGTAGAGATGATGGGAGAATACGCCCGTAAAATGGGAATCGCTTTTCAGGTTCAAGATGATTACTTAGATTTGATGGGCGATCAAAACGATCTTGGAAAACCAGTAGGTAGTGATATTAAAGCAGGGAAAAGAACATTGATGGTGATACATGCCCTGCAAAATTTAAATGGTGATGATAGGAAAAGACTCATAGATATACTTGAGAACCATAGCACTCAAGAAGATGTTCACGAAGCAATTGATCTGCTAAATAAAAACGACTCCATCGAATACTCTAGAAGGTTAGCAGAGAAATATGCAAAGGAGGCAAAAGAAAGTATACAATCTTTACCAGAAAGTGATCACAAAAATATGCTGATTAGTTTAGTGGATTACATGATCCAGAGGGCAAAATAGTCTACAATAAATCATCAAGATGTTTTTTCATCTTGTCGATCCTATTCTTCTTCTTTTCTAATTTTTCTTCCTTTTCTTTTAGTTCTTTTTCAAGTTTTTCAATTTTATTTTCTCTCTCTTCAAGTTCTTCCATTTTCTTTGATTCTTCTTCAAGCCCCTTCCATGTCTCTGAAAGTTCTTTCTTTTCTTCTTTTATCTTATTTTGCTGCTGTTGAAGCTCCATTTCTTTTTCTTCTAACTCTTTGGCTCTTTCCATCAGATCGTTTTTCTTACTTTCTAGGATTTCTTCTCTTTTGTCAAGATCTTTTTCTTTCTGAACGAGTTCTTTCTCAAGTTTCTTTCTCTCCCTTTCTAACTTTTCCCTCTCGTGCTGGATTTCTTCTCTACGTTTCTTCTCCTCCCTAGCCTTTTTAGATTTGGCGTACTGCATCATATTCATTGCACTTTCTTTTATCTCCTGGACATGCCTTTTTTCCTCTTCTAATTCTTCCTCTTTATCAGCCAATTGATTATTAAAAGCATCTAATCTTGCTTCTTTATCCTCTAATTCTTTTTCCTTCCCCCTAAGTTTTTCTTCCCTGTTTTCAACTTCTTCAACTCTTTCTGGGAGTTCCTCTAAAAGTTCCTCAATATCCTCTCGTTCTTCCTGGATCTTTTCCCTTCTTTCATCTAACTTTTCCTCCCACTCCTCTAGGTCGGATTCCCAGGATTTGAGTTCTTCCTCCTTATCTAAAGCTGTTTGACTCCATGAACGGGCCTTTTCCATCTCCCTGGCAACTTGATCTATTTCTTCCTCTAATTCCTCCTCCCTCTCTTTCAATTCTTTTTCTTTAACCTCAATGTGTTTTTCTCTTTCATTGAGCATATCTTTTTTCTGCTCAAGATCATTCTTTTCAACAGCCATTTCAGAACGCTGGTTTTCTAACTTTTCCTCCTTGTCTTCAACTTCTTCAAGCTTCTCTCCTATCTTTGTCCAAGTTTCGGATAATTCATCCCTTTCACGCTCGACTTTTTCTAATTCCTTTTCTACAACATCCTCTCTTTCACATAACCGGACTTCTTTATCCTGGATCTCCTTAATTTTCTCATTGATATTGGTTTTCTCTTTTTCTAGTTCATCCTCTTTTATTGATAGATCGTCTCTCCATCTCTCTAAGTATTTCTGTAGTTCTTCCAGACCCTTTTCTTTTTTCTTGACATTCTCCTCTCTTAAATCTAAATCTTCTTTAATTTCGTTTAAATTCTTCTCCCTCTTTGAGATCCGCCCTTCTTTCTGGGAGAGTTCTTTTTCTAATTTACTCAACCTTTCGTCTTTCTCTGAAAGGATCTTATCCCTTTCCTCTAGAGATGAACTTCGTTCATCCAATTCATCTTCTTTTTCTTTAACTCTCTTTTCAAATTCATCTCTATCCTCTTCCAACCTTTTCTGTTTTTCATCTAGTGTTTTCTCCCATCTTTTGAGTTCATCTCGAAGTTTGTTAAGGCCCTCTTCCCTTTCTTCTAGTTGATTTTCTTTAGTAGATAACTTTTCTTCCTCTTTATCGATTGAAGATTGTCTCCCATCAAGTTTCTTTTCTAGTTCATTTAATTTATCAGCAGTTTTGTCTAATTCGTCTTCTCTCTTCTCGATTTTTGCTTCACGTTCGTCTAGTTCATCTCCCAATTTTTCCAAATTTTGTTCTTTATCTTTTAGTTCTCTCTCAAAGGTATCTAGTTTTTCCTTCCTGGTTTCAAGTTCTCCTTCCCATTCAATTAGATGGTTCTCTTTCTTTCCTAAAGCCTCTTTCTTATCGACAAGATCTTCCTCTCTTTTATCTTGGTCTTTTTCTCTTTCGTTGATAGCTTCTTCTCTAGTATCCAAACCATTTTCCCTTTCTTTCAATGTGTTTTGCAAATCCTTTAATTCTTTTTCTTTAGACTCGAGAGCATTTTCCTTCTCTTGGAGTTCATCTTGAAGGTTATCTAGACCAGATTCAATCTCCTCAATCTTTTCTTCCCTTTCCTCTAATTCTTTTTCTTTGGACTTTATTTTTTCCTCACGATCTACGAGTTCCTTCTGAACTTCATCTAAGTTAGTTTCTAGATCTTCAAGTCTATCTTCCCTTTCCTCTAATTCTCCCTCTAGATCTTCTAATTCTCTCTTACTTTCATTGATCTCTTTTTCTTTTTCCTCTATCTCCGATTGTTTTTCAGATAATTTTTGTTCTCTCTCTTCTATCTCCTCTTCCCAATCTATCAATTCTTCCTCTCTAGAATCCAATCTATTTTCTGAATCAGCCAAATTCTTACGTTTATCCTCTAAATCTTTTTCAAGCTTATCTAATTCTTTTCTTTTATCCTCAAGTGACTTTTCCTTCTTTTTGAGTTCTTTCTCACGACTCTCTATATCTGTGTTCTTATCATCAAGCTCTTGTTTTCTATTCTCTAATCTTTCTTCTCTTTCTAATATTTCCTCTTCTCTCTCTTCAAGTTCACTTTCTTTCTTTTTTAACACACTCTCTTTTTCAGAAAGATCACTTTCTTGATTATCTATCTTATCTTTTTTTGAGGATATTTCTTTATTTAGTGAATTCAATTCTTTCTCTTTTTCTTCAAGAGTGTTCTCAAGTTTCGTTAACTCTTCCTCTTTCTCTTCTAAAGAATCTTCTTTATCACCCAATTTTTCTTCTTTTTTCTCGACTTCTTTTAGTTTATCTTCTGCTTCTTGGATCTTCTCCTCTTCTTCCTCTATAATCTGTTCTCTCTCATCTAGATTTGAAGTACGTTCCTCTAATCGTTTTTCTTTTTCCTCTAGCTCTTTTTGCCTCTCATCCAATATCTCCTTCCTCTCCTCCAAATCTTCTAATCGTTCTTCATAGTCTGAGATATCTTTCTCTAATTCTTCCTTTTGGTTTGCCTTCTCTTCTAAAGAACTTTCTAGATCCTCAAGTTCCTCCTTTTTTTCTTCTAAAAGTTCTTGTTTGAGTTCTTCTCTTAATGTTTTTTCTTTCCTATCTAGTTCTTCTTCCCTCTCTGCCAGCTCTTTCTTGGCTTTCTCTAATTTATTTTTCGATCTCTGGAGAGCACCTTTTTTCCCATCTATGCTCTTCTTTAATGTTTTTAATTCATTTTCTCTATCATCGATCTCGGAGACTTTCTCTTCGATTTCCTCCTCTCTTTCCTTTAAATTTTTTTCCTTGATTTTCAATTCTTCTTCTTTCTCTTCTAAAGATTCTTCTTTATTTTCTAATACCTCTTTTTCTCTAGTAATATTTTCTCTTTCTTCCTGCAGTTCACTCTTTAATTCACCCAATTCTTCTTTTTCCCCTTGTAACTTTTTCTCTTCTTCATTTAATTCCTTTTCCTTCTCTCCGATATCGTTGATTTTTTCCTCTAGTTCTTCTTTTGAAACTGCCAATTCTTCTTTTTCATTTTCTAAATCAGAGATGTCCGATTGTAACGTATTCTTTTTACTTTCTAATTCTTCAATATTTTCAGAAAGTTCTTTTAAATCTTTTTCTTTATCCAAAAGCTCCTTTTTCTTAGTTTCCAATCCCTCTATCTCATCTTGAAGCTTCTCTTTGGTGTTTTCAACCTCTTCCTTCTCCCCTTCAATCCTTTCTTTCTTTTCATGAAGTTTATCGATATCTGATTCCAAACTAGTTTTTTGATCTTGTATATCTTCATACTCTTTCCTTAATTTCTCTAATTCTTCTCTCTTTTCTTTCAATATCTCGTATTCTTTTTTCAAATCCGCTATATTGTCTTCAAGATCTCCTTTCTTTTCCACAGCTTCTTTTATCTGGGCCTTTATGTTTTCGAATTCTTCTTTCTTTGATTCAAGTTCATCTTTTTGCCCTTCTAACCTTTCTATTTTCTCGATGAGTTCAGTTTTTTTCTGTTCAAGTTTTTCAATTTCTTTTTCCAGTTCTTCGACTCCCTCCTCCTTCTTTCCGATCTCTTCAGAGGTTTTTTTCTCTTCTTCGAGTGCCTTTTTTGCCTTTTCTCTTAATCCCATTTTACTACTCCTTACAATTCAAAGGCGTCTAGAACTTTTTCGTAAAGTTCGAAGTATTTTGACTGTGCAAATTCACGGATACGCTCTTCTGGAAGTTTACCTAGTAGATCATCTAAAACCGACAATATCGTTTCGATTTCCTCTCGTTTAATATCGATCTCGAGAGATTTATTTTCCATTTCTTTCTTTTCTTCACGTACCTGCTTCAACTCTTTTTCTAGTTTCTCAATCTTATTCTTCCATTCTTTTTCTTTCATTTTAATTTTCTTTTTAACTTCAGGTATTGAGTCATCAGATATATCGATGGAACTTTCTTCTTCTCCCCACATGTCTTTCAAATCAAAAAGTTCTTTTTGTATCTTTTTCTGCTCTGCCAACCATTCTTCTTTGGTAACTTTTCCTTCTTTAGGTATATCTTTTTCAATCTCTTCTAATGCCTTTTCGCTTTCTTTATAATCCTGGACTTCTGACATCAAATTTTTTTCTTTCCTTTTTAATTCTTCTTCCCATACACTGAGTTTCATCTCCTTCTCTTCAAGAGTTTTTTCCTTATCTTTTAGGGTCTTTTTCTTTTCTTCTATATCTTCCCTTTCCTTATCTTTCCTTTTCACGACTTTTTTAAACTCCTTTATCCTATTTTTAAGCTCTTCTTGTTTTTCCTCAAGTTCCTTCCTCTGTTCTTCTAATAGTCTTTCAACAGCGTTGTCCATCTCTTCGATACTAGATATTATGTCGTGGTATCTTTTTTTCCTTTTTTTAAGGATTTCTAATTCCTGCTGGATCTCATCTTTTTCCTCAGACTCTTCAAGCTCTTTTTTTGTTTCCTTGATTTGATTTTTGATTTCGTCTATCCCTCGTTCGGCAGATTTTACAACATTTTCAAATGGTTGGACCATCAAGTCGTGGGATATCTGTGTAGCTACTTTGTCTTTTTCTTCCTCATCTCCCTTCTTTTTCTCCCCCCCTGCTCCATCTGCCACTTTTTTGAATACTTCCACTGCTTTGCGTTTTTCTTCGATCTTTTTTTCCAATTTCCCTTCTGTTTCGTCACCCCAACCCAACAATTTTGAAAGAAATTCTTCATCCCTATCCCCATGGTATGTGGCATCATTCATATCTGCACCACACTCTGGGCAGATATTTTCAAAAGGATCGACCGGATTGTTACATGAGGGACATAACATACCCTCTATGACTCCGTCTTCGAGTTCTTCTCCGCAACTAGGACAGTTATCGTCATTTTCTTTTACAGCGGTCCCACAGTAGGAACAAAATATGCTTCCGCCTTCGCTTTTAACCTTTTTTGCCATAAGGAGCCTTCCGAAATTGAGTTTTATCTATAAACATTTTCGGTCATTTTATCGTATTAAATCCTTTCTGATAATATATTTTTACTGTAAAATAGTGCGATCATCGTGTGTGGGTGTAAGATCTCTTTTTTCTCCAACATCTTGTAAACCTCTGAGATCGGTATCAACACAACACACATATCTTCTGCACTATCCCTGTTTATCTCCGCTCCCTTCTCTACCTCTCCTAAAAATAGAAAAGCCTTCTGTGTGTTCAAACTAGCTATAGGATGATACTCTATCAACTTTTCAGAGTTTTTTAGTTTATAACCAGTCTCTTCCTCTAGTTCTCTTGCTGCGGCTTTTTCGGGTATTTCTCCTTCTTCCACCAAACCCGCTGGAATCTCTAACACCATCTTATCTATGGGATATCTGTAATTTCTTATCAAAACAAAGTTATCGTCGAGTACTGGAAGAACACCAGCAAAATCAGGTATATCTAAAATAGTGTAGGTCATCTTGTTTCCATTTGGGAGGACGACATCATCTTCTTTTAGTGTAAAAAATGTAGATTCTGCTATCTTTTTTGAATCCTCTTTTTTCCATCGGGCCATATACCTGTATTTCAAAGGACTCTAATATCATTTACGTGAATAGGAAAACCTCTAACAAAAATATTATGCCTAGGAATATAAATAAACCAGCCGAAATCAGGTCAATCTTATCTTTTTCCACTATTTCAGATATCTTATTCCCCATAAATACACTAACACCTATCACAAGTGCTAATCCACCTAAAGCACCAAAGAGTACGTTCATTGGGGCTTGATATCTTGCTGTTAAAGCGATCACCACTAATTGTGTTTTATCACCGAGTTCTGCGATCAATGCTAGGAAAAAAGAGGTCGAAAAAACCTTTTTCTCATCTATATCCTTGTCTACTTCTTTTTCTTGATTGTATAATGAATATATTCCAAATAATATGAATATAGAAGCCGCTAATATTTTGACATAGAACACGGGTATCAATTGGTAGAATACTGTACCTATAATGACTCCCAATAATGTGATAACTCCCATCCCTAAGAACATCCCCCAAAAAACCGGTCGATTTTTGTAACGAGATGCTAGAGTTATCGTCATCAGTTGTGTTTTATCCCCTAATTCCGCAAGTGCTACGGTACCAAAAGTCAGTGCTGTTATGAAAAACCAATTCATCATAATTCTAAAAAAATACTGTGTTTAATATTTTTCGTATAATGAATTTCAATTTCTTTAGGGTACATTTATATCACCCCCCAATCTTTTTGAGATGGTGTTAGATTGAAGATCTTATTAGTCATCGCACATCCCGCACATGTCCATTTCTTCAAGAATCTGATCAGAGATATGAAGAAGGAGGGCCATGAGTTTTTATTGATGGTCAAGGAAAGAGAGAATACAGCAACTTTACTTGATCTCCTTGGATTTGATTACGAGACATTCGGAAAATCATACACCGGTAAATTAGGTAAAGGTATTGGGATTATCCATAATGATTTGTCCCTTATAAACAAGGCCAAAAATTTCGAACCAGATATCACGGCATCTATAGGTGGATTGTACTCTGTTCATGTTGGTTCTGTTTTTGGTTCCGCCACGATAGATTTCATGGATACCGAGACAGCAACATTCACGAATCTATTGACATTTCCATGTGCAGATGTGATAGCCACCCCTGACTGCTATAGGGCTTATGTTCCAAAGAAAAAGCATATAAAATACAAGGGCTATCACGAATTAGCCTACCTACATCCAGATCGGTTCACACCGGATAAATTTGTTCTCGATGAATTAGGTTTAAAACCAAAAGAATACACCGTTTTGAGATTTTCTTCGATGGATGCTAGTCACCAGGTAGATGAACGTGTTTTAGATAGGAGGGACATGATAGATCTGGTAAGATTGTTAGATGAATATGGTCCCGTGATTGTTAGTTCTGAAGGACCTCTCCCATCCCCTATAAGAAAACATGAGAGTGACATACCCGACCATAAATTTCACGACGTACTGGCTTTTTCTAGATTGTACATCGGTGAAGGTGCAACGACAGCCTCCGAGGCTGGTGTATTGGGGGTTCCTTGGATATATCTATCAAATAAAAATAGGGGTTATCTAGAGGATCAGGAACTAAAGTACGAATTAGGTGCCCAGATAACCACTAGTCATGATGCGTTTTTTACTATCCGTTCAATACTCGAAGAGACTGTAAAAATAGATTTTCAAGCGGCTCGTAAAAGGCTACTCAAGGATAAAATCGATGTAACTTCTTGGATGAAAAAATTGTTCACACATATATATTCACGTTCGTGCCGATAGCAAGAATTTTTATAAATCATCATCATTACAAATGTGTGATCCAGTGAAAGGATTCGTGAAAGTTTTAAAAAATACCGGATGGCTGGCTTCAGCCCAAATAATAGCGAGAATTTTTAGTGCAGTTTTTATTATCCTCTTAGCGAATCATCTTTTACCATCTTCCTTTGGAATCTTTAATTCAGTGATGGCCATCTCGTACCTTTTGACCGTAGTAGTGGACTTCGGTTTAGATGAGATGACAGTTCGCGATATTTCGAGAGAGCCAGACAAGGCGTCGGATTATCTGGGCAACATACTTTTTTTAAGGGCGATTTTAGGAATTTTTACAATTGTTATTATCTGGATCATCTATCTGATCATTTCGGACAATATAGCAATAGACATTCCAATAACAATTTTACTGGTAGTTTTAACCATACTGACATTCGAAAAGCTTTCCAATACTTTCTCTGCACAGTTCCAAGCATTAGAAAGGATGGAATTACAGGCCTTGGTTACCTTGATATGGAAAATAACATACTTATCTCTTGGAATATCAGCCATTTTATTGGGTTACGATCTGTTAAATATACTGTTGTTTTTACTTGCTTCTTATATAATTCAATTATTTCTCTCCTTTATAATATATCGAATCGGACTTCCTATATCAAAGATATCTAATCCGAACCCAAAAAAATGGGTTTATTTATTAAAACAGTCATCGCCCTTCGCTCTTTTTGTGACCGTAAGTGTAATTTATGGTCATGTAATCATTGTTCTATTGGCCGTTTTTACCGGCAGCTTTGCTACTGGTCTTTACAGTGCTAGTTGGAAGATAATTATCTTTTTAGGAGTAGTTCCCTACTCATTTGGAAGAGCCATTTACCCGGTATTTTCAAGGCTATATTCATCTGGTAGAAAGGTTTTGAAACGGGCTTATTTGGAATCTCTTAGATTTTTGCTAATTTTATCTCTTCCACTTACCTTGGGGCTTTATGTGATAGCTGGGGATATTATCCAATTGATATATGCTGTAGAATATCAACAGACTATCCATGTTTTTAGGACGATAGTTTGGATGCTCCCCTTTTTGTTCATGAATGGTAGTTTGAAGATGGTACTGTGGTCCAGCGATAGGACCTTGGAATCATCTAGGAATCTTATAGTAGCGTCCGCTGTATTGATCATCTCTGGTATTTTATTAATTCCATCTTACGAACTCTATGGAGCTGCAGTAGCCATAGTTATAGCTGAGATAACACATTTCCTTCTCAATTATCATCTGGTTAGCCAGCAGCTATTACCGGTGCCAGTACATTATCTGTGGAAACCCTATCTTTCTAGTTTATTGATGGCATCGTTACTTTATCTCCCTACACTTTTCGATCTAGAAATATCGTCACTCTGGTTACTTCCTTTGGCTATGTTAAGCTACTTTGTGTTTTTGTATATATTAAAAGGAATCAATAGGGATGATATCAGGTTGGTAAGAGAAATGTTGAAGTGATGTTCGAAGACTTCTAAATAGAGTAAATTAAAAGTACTGTAAAAACAATATACATATCGATAGAGATGGGTAAGATCATATCTAAAGAGGGGAAGACCACTTTCAACAAAATCAAAGGTACTCATGTTTACGATGCGGAGGGGGAACACTTTGGTCATGTAGACGATATTGAGATCAATACGACAACTCTTAGTCCTACTAGCCTTTTGATCCACAAAGGATTTTTCGGTGAATATTTCAAAATAGATCTCAAATATATCGATAAGATCACATCGGATAAAATATACCTGTGGATATGTCCAGAGAGGAACTTATTAGACACAAAAGTCGTAGATTGTGAGGACACGGAGATAGGTAGGGTTATAGAGGCAGAGAAGGATAAAGATGGTGACTTAGAATATATCCGTATAAGGGCAAAAGTTCTTCGTACTCGAGATAATAAGGGGGAAATCGAGAGATATGCCGTACCGATGATGTCTTTTGAGGACATGACTATCTCACTTCCAACAAGCCACTTAGAGGAAGGTCCAGTTCCATCTTTTATGGATGTTAAGACAAAAGATATCAAGATCGATGCTGATGATATAGATTCTGTAGAAGATGATAAGATAGTTTTATCAAGGAGAAAAGAAGAGTATATCTCAGACTAAATCTTATATTATACCACCTTTTTACCCTTAATGATAACTATGAAAATACTTACTGTTGGAGGAGGAGCGAGA
>SL_8KL_010_SEDDRAFT_10002409_pt1 | contig 15838 bp, 11 predicted proteins | sample SodLakKL_010_SED_4_FD_11160 | JGI IMG/M metagenome (IMG submission 11160) | reverse complement strand
CTGGAGCACCCGAAGGCAATAGAACTTTACGCGACGCAGATCGGGATAATGCTTGTACGCAAAGAAACCATAGAAGCGCTGCAGGCGAGCGAAATGCGAAGCCAGGCCCTGGTCAAAGCGATTCCGGACTTGCTTTTCCGGTTCAACCGGGAAGGGGTTTACCTCGAAGCCGTTGTCAAAGAAGAAATGATGTTGCACCCAACGGCGCGCGAGCTCTACCGCCAGAATAGGCTGATCGGTAAAGCAATGCCCGATGTGCTGCCCGTTCCCATCGCCGATAAGTTGATGACAGGGATCGAAAAAGCCCTGGCAAACGGTGAAATCCAGGTTTTTGAATACAGTTACAAAGTGGAAGGCTCGGAGCATTACTTTGAGGCCCGCCTGGCGCCGATCGGCACAACCGAAGTGGTCTCGATCGTCCGGGATATTACGGAACGAAAGAGTCACGAGGAGAAACTGCAATATATCAGCTTTCATGATCAACTGACCGGTCTATACAACCGGCGCTATTATGAAAATGAGCTAAAACGGCTGGATAATTCACGTGAGCACCCGATTGCAGTTATCTCGGCCGACCTCGATGGACTGAAGTTGATTAACGACACCCTGGGCCACAGCGAGGGGGACAAATACCTGAAAACCGGGGCAGAACTCTTAAAAGGAGCCCTGCGAACTTCAGACATCCTGGCCCGGGTCGGTGGAGATGAATTTGCGGTCGTTTTACCTAACACCACACTGGAGGTGGGCCAGAGGATGGTTGAAAGAATGCGTCATCAGATTGAAGAATACAACCGGCAAAAAAGCTCTGGTCCGCCTATAAGCATGTCTATCGGTTTAGCGGTCAGTGAGTCAGGCGAGCACTCCCTTGAAGAGACCTATAATAAAGCTGATGCTGCCATGTATGAAGATAAAAAACAGCGCCGTGAGAAGGAGCACAAATAAACAGTAATGCCCTGTCAATACCGGCTAACAAGCACCCTTTAATCTTGCCCTCTTGAATAATACCCGCCAAAATGATATCTTTACAATAGAGTTAATACTAAGAAGATTATAAACTGTCCGCCTAATATCAGCAAATCAAGGTAAATTAGCTCATTTTTGATATTAGTAAATCTTTACATAATATCTTTTAAGCAGTAATAACACCCGGGCTAAGCAAAAAAGTTTACAGGGAGATCAAAACGATGTTGAAAAAGCAGCCTTCTGCAATTCCCCGCCGTACTTCATTTCTATACTTTATCATTGCCGCCATTTATATTTACATATCTGACCAGCTGTTGCTGCTCTATGTTACCGATCCGGAAGTATATACTTTCCTTCAAACCTACAAGGGATGGGGTTTTGTTGTTGTTACCGCAGTATTGCTTTACTTCCTGTTAAAAGGTCAAATGAAGCAGCTTTCCGCTGAAATGAAAGAACGCAGGAAAGCTGAAGAAGCTGAAAAGGTTGTGGCCAGGCACTGGCAGCAAATATTTGATGCCAGCAGTGACGCGATTAGCCTGGTTGATACCAACAAGAACATTTTACGGCTTAACCGGGCTATGGCTGAAATGACAGGACTGAAGCCAGAAGAGCTAATAGGCCGCAACTGCTGCGAAGTGCTGCACGGTAGCAGCACCTTTAACGATTGCCCCTTGTCACAGCCAGGCGAGCTGGTTGGCCGAAAAGAATCTGAACTGCAGCTTAACAACCGCTGGTACATTGTAAGTTTGGACCCGGTATTTGATGAAGAGGGTAAACTGCAGCACATTGTTCATATCCTGCATGATATTACAGACCGTAAGGCAACCGAAGAAAGTGTTCGCTCCCAGAGAAACGCTTTAAGCTCAATTTACAATCTTTCCACTTTACTGCGGACCACAAAGACCAGTAAAGAATTGATCAAGGTGGTCTTAAAAGAAGCAAAACACCGCCTTCAGGGTGACGACGGTTCAATTATGCTTCTTTCCCCGGATAGTAAATATTTCAAGATCGCTGAAGCCGAAGGGCTGTGGATTGATTATACCGGTTACAAATTTCCTGTTACCGAAGGCCTGTGCAGCCTGGTGCTCAAGTCTGGTGAACCTTATATCACTGATGATTACAGCTCTGAAGATAGAGAGCTGCATTTTCATAACCAGGCTGAATTAACGGGACCCATGGTCCTGGTGCCGCTAAAGACTGAAGCGGAAACGATCGGGGTGCTGGAGATATCCAGGCGCCTTGATCAAGCCGGTCAACCTTTTTCCGTGGAAGAAGTTGAACTGCTTTCTGCAATCGGTGAAATAGCCGGAAACGCGCTGCGCCGCCAGTCTTTGTTTGAAAGTGCGCAAAAACGTTTAAAGCAGCTGCAGGGGTTGCGTAATATAGATACGGTCATAGCCGGCAGCCTGGATTTAAACCTTACCTTCAATGTGATCTTAAACGAGGTTACCACTTTGCAGAATCTTGATGCCGCGGCAATACTTCGCCTGGAGAAAAATACTGCTATTTTACAGTACGAAGCAGGACGAGGATTTTATGGTGAAAAGCTGCCAACACTTATCATACACCCCGGCGAAGGTTATGCCGGACAGGTAATTAAGGAGCGAAAGCCTATTTACATAAGCAACCTGGCTGAAGTAAGCAGAGATCCGTTCCAGGGCCCGCTGCTGGATAGTGAAAACTTTGTTACCTATTATGCGGTTCCTCTAATTGCCAAGGGCCACATTCTGGGTGTGTTGGAGGTTTACCACAGGGAGCTGCAGGAGCCGGATGAAGAGTGGCAGGAATTTTTACAGACCCTGGCCGGTCAAACAGCGATAGCGATCAACAATGCAGAGTTATTTCATAGCATGGATAATGCCAACCTGGAACTGCTCCAGGCTTACGATGCTACGATCGAAGGCTGGGCCTATGCCTTAGATTTAAAAGATAAAAAAACGGAAGAGCACAGCCAGCGGGTGACCAGGCTGGCCCTGCGGATCGCCAGGCGGATGAATGTCAAAGAAGAAGATCTGCCGCATATCAAGCGCGGGATCTTGCTGCATGATATAGGTAAAATGGGTGTGCCGGATTCAATACTGCTTAAACCGGGTCCATTAACTGATGAAGAATGGGTTATTATGCGCAAGCACCCTGTTTACGCCTATGAGATGCTCGCAAATGTCGATTACCTGCGCCCTGCGCTCGAAATTCCCTACTGCCACCACGAAAAATTTGATGGCAGTGGTTATCCCCGCGGGCTTAAAGGCAAAGAGATACCCCTGCCGGCCCGCATCTTCGCCGTGGTCGATGTATACGATGCCCTGACCAGTGACAGACCTTATCGCAAGGCCTGGTCGGAAGAAGATACTCTGGAATATATTAAAAAAAACAGCGGCAGTCACTTCGATCCGGAAGTGGTGAAGCTGTTTATAAACGAGGTTGGTAATAAAGGCTGAGCGATTTTCATATCAATTCTTAAATTATAGTCATTAATTATTATATTTATTCTCTTACAGGTATTAATACGAATAGGATTTGATTGCTTGGTATTGCTACTTGAAAGTTCTTTCTGGTCCATGCTCGCAGTTATTAAAGGGTTGTTTTAGCTGGTGTAGAATATTAAAGTAATCTGACCCGGGCTTAAGGTTATAGTAACGGGCAGCTTTTGACTTAATTGAAGGAGTTGTGAATGTTACTTGGTAAAGTGTTTTGAGGAAGCAAGGCAATATTTCAAGAGTTTTACATTCAGCGAAGAGGGAAATACCAGATTGTTTCCGGTTGATAATAATGCTGAAACGAAAATAGAAACTGCTGAAATAAATGGAACCGCGATCCCCTGGTTTATTAATGAATACTGGACTGCCAGGCAAAGGCAGGCAGCATCAATCCATGAAATTTCCTACCGGGCCTGTTTTAAGGCCCAGCTGCCACGGTTTTTTATAGAGCTTCTCACCGAGCAAGGCGACACGGTGTATGACCCTTTCAGCGGCCGCGGAACAACAGTGATCGAGGCAGGTCTATTAGGGACGCAGGGTAATTTCAAATGACATAAACCCATTGAGCAAAAAACTAACTTATCCCCGCCTGGCCGTTCCCTCACCGGCAGAGGTAGAGGCAAGGCTAGAAGAAATTCCTTATGATGAATCATTAAAAGCAGATCTTGATCTGTCAATGTTTTACCATCCGAAAACAGAAGCAGAAATTGTTTCTTTGAAAAGATACCTTGATGAGAAAAAAAGAAACGGGTGTGAAGATGACGTTGATCACTGGATCAGGATGGTTGCCACAAACCGCCTCACCGGTCATTCTTCAGGATTTTTTTCAGTTTACACCCTGCCGCCCAACCAGGCAGTCAGCCAGGAAAGCCAAGTCAAGATCAATAAAAAGCGTAAACAGAAACCCGGTTACCGTGATACTAAAAAAAATATTATGCGAAAAACCATGACACTGCTGAAGAAAGTGTCTTCGATTCAGATTTCTTTACTAAGGGAAGCTGCCGGGACGGCGATATTTCTGGAAAAAGATGCTGCAAGAACAGTTGAAATACCTGACGAATCTGTTAGCTTAACGGTTACCTCCCCACCGTTTCTGGATATTGTACAGTACTCGAAGGATAACTGGCTCAGATGCTGGTTTAATAACCTGGATACCCGGAAAATCGAGAAAAAAATTACCATGTCCAGGACGGTAGATGAGTGGTCTTTAAAAATGGGACAGGTATTTGCAGAACTATACCGCGCTACCAGGCCGGGAGGTTGGGTAGCTTTCGAAGTTGGCGAGGTCAGAAACGGCAAAGTCAGGCTGGATGACCATGTCATTCCCTTAGGCCTTGAAGCAGGTTTTAGGTGCCCGGGTGTGGTGGTTAACAGGCAGGAATTCACCAAAACAGCTAACATCTGGGGGGTAAATAATAACCTGTCCGGGACTAACAGCAACCGGATCGTGTTATTTAATAAGGGTTAAATAAGCAGTGCTTAACAGGTCGCTTAACCATACGATACAGAGGGGATTAATAAAATTGTTTTTTTTATCGCCTGTTATCTAAAAAGCTTCTTACTTTACTCCGATACCCCTAGCCTTGAGAAAATTGCCGAGGTATTCCCTTGTTTTTGCCATCATTGAATTGCCGCAGTGTCTGCCCCAGGTATCTTCTTTTTCACCGCCTGTACGCTCCCTGTAATAATCTTTCATTGCCCTGTTATATTTCTCTAATAGCTTATCATCACCATCTTCGTGGTAACGGTCTTCTTTGAAAATAATTTCCCTGGGCAGGCGCGGCTTCTGATCCGGGGATTCAGCGGGGTAGCCCAGGCACATTCCGAAAACCGGGTATACCAGCTTTGGAATATTAAGCAGTTCACAAACAGTTTGCAGGTCATTGCGAATCCCGCCGATATATACCCCGCCCAAGCCCAGAGACTGGGCGGCAACAAATGCTTTCTGCGCAGCAAGAGCGGTATCGACGGTAGCGGTGATAAACATTTCGGTATTGGAGAGATATACGGGGTCGATATCTTCCCAGCAGTCTTTACTGCGTTTTAAGTTTGCGCAGAAAATAAGAAAGAGAGGGCACTCTTCAATCCATTTTTGCCCTCCTGCCAGGCGGGCAATTTTCGATCGTTTTTCGGGATCGTTTACCCTGATTATGGTGTATGCCTGGTAATTACTTGAGGTAGCCGACCACTGAGCGGCCTCAATTATTGCGTTAACCTTTTCTTCTTCAACAGTTCTTTTTTTAAACTTGCGAACTGAACGATGCGCTTTGAGCAAATCAATAGTCTGGTTCATTGTAAGCGCTCCTTATCAAAACATGTTTTTATAGTTATAAGTATATAGAAAAATACATTATTATTAAAGAGCTGCTATGATTACAAGCAGGAATTGAAAGCTTTAAGCCCGAAATCTTGCTATAGACCAAGTAACTGAATAAGTAAAGGAGTCTCGATTAAAAGTGAAAAAAGTTTATACGGGCAAGACCAAGGATGTATTTGCATTGGAAGACGGAAAATATCTCCTGCAGTTTAAGGATGACTGTACCGGAGAAGACGGGGTATTTGATCCCGGAGCCAACCAGGTTGGGTTGTCGATTGAAGGGGCCGGCCGGGCCGGGTTGCGCCTTTCGAAGATGTTCTTTGAGCTAATTGAAAAACAGGGCATACCGACTCATTATGTTGATGCTGATATTGAGAAGGCAACTATGACCGTTAAACCGGCCAAAGCTTTCGGTAACGGGGTTGAAGTAATCTGCCGCTACCGCGCGGTCGGCAGCTTTATGCGGCGTTACGGCCTGTATGCCGAAGAAGGACAGCCTCTCGACGCATTTGTTGAGTTTACCCTGAAAGATGATGATCGCGAGGATCCGCCAATATGTGAAGAGGGCTTGGCGATGCTGGGCCTGATGTCCCTGGAAGAGTGTGCCGAGGTTAAAGATTTGACCAGGAATATTTGCGGTACCATCAAGGATGAAATGTCCAAAAAGGGACTGGAATTATACGATATTAAACTCGAATTCGGCCGGGTCGAGGAAAGCGGCCAGGTAGTATTAATCGATGAAATATCGGGCGGCAATATGCGGGCCTACAGGGATGGCAAACGGGTAGATCCGCTTGATCTGGAGCAGATGCTATTAAATAATTAGCATATCAACAAATGAATTAAGACTCTTTACTAATATTGAAATAACTCAGAATGTATGCTAAGGTTATATGCATAATCATTTTGGAGTTGTTTGCTATGTCTTCAGAACAAGTTGCTATTAACCGCTTTTTTTCGGCATCATTAATTGAGATCTTAAAGCAAAATGATTGCAAAGCTCTGGCAATCGCATGGACAGAGTTACAATGGCATAAAGCAAAGTTTGTTGCTCAAACTCATGGAATTGCTCCTTTGCTTTATAAATTATGCTCCCTCTCTGGCGCTTATGATAATTTTAATCCAGCTTTCCAGCGCTATATCTCCGAACAATATTATCTCAATCAAGCAAGAATTAACAAAGTGAAAGTTACCCTGCAGGATATACTTGAAAAAACCTCCCTTAAATCATTAGATGTGATGCCTTTGAAGGGGGCACTTTTAATAACTAACTACTATGAAGACGCCGCTTTGCGTCCCATGTCTGATATTGATCTGCTGATAAAGCCGGAAGACTTGGCAAATGTCGGTCAAGTACTGAGCAAAATGGGCTATTGTTTAGATCATGATAGCTTTCATCATGTTCAATATTCGCTGCCTGGAAAACCGGTTAGTATGAATGGAGAGCATCCGGATAATCCACTGGTGATTGAACTTCATAAGGAAGTTAATTGGCCAATCGGTCACCTGGATTATGATATTACAGATCTACTCTGGCAAAATGCAGAAAGTAAATTCTTAGGCTATGATAATGCGTTTAAACCTTCAAAAGATAATTTGCTAATGATGCTAGCCTGTCATTGTGCCCGCAACCAGTATGAAGGTCAAATGCGGGCGATTCAGCTTTATGATTTAAAGCTGGTAGCGGAAAGCCTTGATCATCGTCAATGGGCCAGGTTCATTAAGAATGCTCAAAAAGCCGGTTTTGATCGAGTAGTTTATGCTGCACTGCAGACCACACATCGTTTCCTTGGTTTGGATAATAGTATTATTATGGAGTCAGGCACTCTAAATAATGTTCCCAGTAAGCTAAAGAGCCTTATTGAAAACCAGTCACTTGACACAGTAATTGCAGACAATGAATATAAAACCTTGAACTACAGGTTAAGTTCCGGAGATTTGCGAAATAAAAGAGTTATGCTGCGGTTTTATGAGTATATGTTGAACCAGGTTCGTTATTCAAACCAGCTGCAGTGGTTTGAGACTGGTCAGGAAACATTCCGGGCCTTATTAAACCTTGTGAAGCCTTCTCAGGGCAAAAAAGAAAAGTGGGGTTGGTTTATAGCCTGCCTGGGTAGTTGGATAATCACACCACTGGCTCAGCTAATTCTATCGGTTGGCGGACAGGGTTTGCGCGAGAGAATCCTGGAAGTGTTAAAGTCAAGGCTGCTAAGACAGAGTTATTATGCCGAATCATTAAACAGGTAAAACATTATGATGAAAAATGAATGCTATAAAAAGACGTACCCAGTTTTAGGTATTCCGCTTACTGTTATTACAAATAGCGAGAAGATGGCAGCGCTGGTTGAAGAGCGCTATAAAAACTGGGAAAGCACCCCGGATGAGCTGGTCGAAAAAGTGACGCCGGGTATAATTGAGATTTACCTGCAGCCTGAAAGGGGAGTCTCAGTTAATTTTGATCAACTTGAGTACAGGGTAAATAATGCTCATGTGACTGCTGAAGGGCCGGGGGTAAAATTTTCAGTTGATCGCCCGGGTAATAATGCAAGAGCTATTTTGGAACCTGCAATTTTAAGGCAGAAAGATTGCTTTATCAGTACTGTGCTGGATTGCATGGTTTTATTTTTAGCAACACGCAGTAACAGGGTGCCGCTTCATGCCTCTACTATAATCGTAAACAGTACTGCCCTGGTTTTATACGGGCAAAGTGGTAGTGGTAAGAGTACTCTTTCATATCAGTTTTACCGTGAAGGTGCCGGTATTTTGTCAGAATCAGCAGTTTACATTCAAAATGAAGGGGGCTTTCGCCTGTGGGGAGATCCCCAGGCTTTTAACCTGCGTCCGGACAGCCGCCAGTTTTTTCCTGAGCTAAATGATCTAAAAGAAGTAAAGCAACCGGGCAATAAATGTAGAATTCGCCTGGCAGTGCCATATCATGAGGGTTGGGGATCCCGTTACTTTCACTTTAGCGGTGATGCGATTTTAATTTTTTTAAAGCCAATCAGAGATAGCAAAAGCTACCTGGTTCGGCTGGATAAAGCTGAAGCAATGAAAAAATTAATGGAAGAAAGGGAGTCGGGATATAACCTTGATAATGAATTTGACTTGGTACTTTCGTCTTTTCCTTTTAAAGATATATTCACGCTGCACTCTGGCAGAGATCTGAACTATAAAACAGGCTTGCTATATAAATTAACCGGGGGAGAGATTGAACATGGCAAATCATCACTATAAAATATTGCTTGCTCACTCCAATATGCTAAAGAATGACGCAAAACAGACAAAAAAGATGAAGCCTTACCCGCCACTTGCCACTATCCAGGTTGCGTCAATCTTAAGAGAGAACGGTTTTGAAGTTGCCCTGTTTGACCCTACTTTTGATCAAGATTTTGATCAATTCAAGAGACTGCTGACCAGCTTTCGCCCCGACCTGGTGGTTGTCTATGAAGATTTTTTTAATTTTATAACTAAGATGTGCCTCATTCATATGCGTGAAACAGCCCTGCAGCTTGGTAGGCTGGCCAAAGAAAGCGGTGCTGCCACTATTGCCGCCAGCCCGGATACGACAGATAACCCTGAATTCTACCTGGGGCAGAGCTTTGATTGCGTTTTGATTGGTGAGGCAGACCTTACTTTGCTTGAAACCTGCCGGGCATTATCTTCGGATCACGACCCCTTAACAGGCGGAATTTCCGGACTTGCCGGGCTGGATGCCGGTGGAGAGCTGAAAAAGAATGCAGCTCGTCCCCTCATAAAAGATTTAAGTGAGCTGCCCATGCCGGCCTGGGATCTGGTTGCAATAGAACCCTACCGTCAGGCCTGGCTAAAGAAGCGTAACTATTTCAGTTTAAATATGGTTTCATCCAGGGGTTGTTCTTTCTCATGCAACTGGTGTGCCAAACCCATCTGGGGAGAGAATTTTGCTCAGCGGCCGGCCAGCCTGGTGGCTGAAGAACTTAGCTGGCTGGCAGAAAGATTTAAGCCCGACCATATCTGGTTTGCTGATGACAACTTTGTCTGCGGCAGAGATTGGATCAGGGGGTTAGCAAGTTGCTTGTCAGACAAAAAGACAAAGGTCACTTACTCTATTCAGAGCAGGGCAGATCTATTGGATCCAGAGGTTATTGCCTACTTAAAGACAAGTGGTTGCAGCGAAGTTTGGCTCGGTGCCGAGAGTGGCAGTGAAAAAATATTAAGAGCGATGAATAAAGGAGTTAGCATTGAAGAATTGCGCATTGCTTCAAGTAACTTGAAAAAAGCAGGTATAAGGGTTTGCCTGTTCTTTCAGTTTGGCTACCCGGGTGAAAGCTTTAATGATATTCTTGCCTCAGCAGATCTGATCAGGGAAGTATTTCCTGATCAGATCGGGGTTAGTGTAACCTACCCGCTTCCAGGGACCAGGCTATACCAGTCGGTGAATAAAAAAATGGGTGAGCAAACTCACTGGCATGATTCAGATGATCTGGCTATGTTATTCCAGGGTATGTATGAAACACCATTCTATAAAAAACTGCACCGGGTCTTGCACGATGAACTGGAGCTACGCCATCTGATGGTAAATGATGCTGCAAATGGAGAGATCCAGACAGCAGATTTGCTAAAGCAAGTTTCAAGATGGTGGTTGGAGTTGGGACAAATGGAATCTACGCACAGGCGTGACAGAAATAAATAGAGCAGGGAGGGCTATCGCTGGCATGAACGATATTATACTTACTCACGGTTTCTTCCTGGATGAAGATCCAAAAGAACAGGAGATCATGAGACCCTATCCTCCCCTGGGATTATTGTACATATCTGCCTTTCTGAAAACCCGTGGTTTTAAGCCACTTATTTTTGACAGCACTTTTAAAACCAGGGGCCAGTTTGAAGAGCTGCTGAAAGTGCACCAGGGAGGAGTGGTTGGCCTTTATACCACGCACATGACCAGGAGCAGCATTGTCCGGCAAATGTATGCAGCCAGGGAAAAGGGTTTAAAAGTAATTGTGGGCGGCCCAGATAGCGGTGCCTACCCGGAACAATACATTGAACATGGTGCTGATCTGGTCGTGANTGGAGAAGGTGAAGCAGCGCTGGCCGAAATTCTGCCTGTANTCAAAGATAATGGGCTTGATCATGAATTATTGGCTAAAATCAAAGGTCTGGCATTCCGGGACAAAAAAGGTAACATGGTTCGGACAAAAGTACGTGAGCTACTGGATCTTGATACTATTCCCTGGCCGGATCGTGAAGCTATTGATTCAGATCGATACCTGGGCGCATGGAAAAGCAGTCATGGTGAAAATAGCGTTAATATGGTTACATCGAGGGGTTGCCGTTATTCTTGCCGCTGGTGTTCACATTCAGTTTTCGGAAGCAGAGAGCGCAGGAGAAGTTACATTGATTGCGCCGATGAGGCCCAGTGGATCATTGAACGCTATAATCCTGATCAACTCTGGTACGCTGATGATGTTTTCACCATGGATCATGAATGGTTATTTAGCTATTCGAATGAGCTCAATTTGCGGGGCATAAATATTCCCTTTGAAACTATATCCCGGGCTGATCGGATGCAGGAAGAAGCAGTAATTGCAGAGCTGGCTTCCATGGGTTGCAAACGAATCTGGATTGGCTCAGAAAGCGGAAGTGATAAAATATTACGGGCTATGGGCCGGGGAGTTACGGCAGCTCAGGTGTTGAAGGCCGTCAGTTTATGTAAAAACTACGGGATTGAAACCGGTGTGTTCCTGATGTGGGGTTATGAAGGAGAGACTCCTGATGATATTGCTCTTACAGTTGAACATGTCAAGCGGTGTAAACCGGATATTTTCTTTACCACCCTGGTTCACCCTATTGGCAGTACAAAATACTACCAGGATATAAAGCACAAACTTATATTCCCTGAAAACTGGGGCGATTCTTCTGATAAAGATCTCGGGGTAAGAGGGCGAAAATCAGCCCACTATTACAAGGCTGCCGACCGCTGGCTTAAAAATGCTGTTAAATCAGATCAACTTAAAGATAACCAGCCGGGTGAAGCTTCAAGGTATGCTGATCTTGCAGAAGAAGCAGAGCGAGAGGTACGGGTGCTCTGGGATGAGTAAACAATCTAAAAGTGGAGAAAGAAATAGCTGGCCCTTTGACCAGGAGGCTGCCGGTTATGATTGCAGCTTTACCAATACAGTGCTTGGCCGAATCTACCGTGATGCCGTTTGGGAAAGGCTGTCAGCCCTTTTTAATTCAAGCGAACATATCTTAGAGCTGGGCTGTGGCACAGGAGAAGATGCGCTCTTTTTAGCCGGGCATGGTAAGAAAGTGACCGCATATGATGCCGGGGTTGAAATGATTGAGCAAGCCAGGGCAAAAATTAAAGATGCGGGCTATGGCGAAAGAGTTTGTTTTAAGGCAGCAGATATTGAGCAGCTGTCTACTGCAGATCCAGGTCCTGTGAGTGATCAGGGCAAAGCTTCTGTGTTCGATGGCGCTTTTTCTAATTTTGGAGCATTAAACTGTGTAAGCAATCTTGATCAGGTTGGCAAGTACCTGCACCGGGCTTTAAAACCCGGTGCGCCCGTCATACTTGTAATAATGGGACCTTATGTGCCCTGGGAGTGGCTGTGGTATTTACTTAAGGGTCAACCCGGGACAGGGTTCAGACGCTTAAAAAAAGGCGGTGTTGCCTGGCGGGGTATTAATGTGACCTATCCATCGATTGCCACAACCACGTCAGCATTTGCCCCCTATTTCAGGGTTACCGGAATCAGGGCCCTTGGTGTATTTTTGCCTCCTTCTTACGTGGAAGAATGGGCTAAGGCTCATCCAGCAGTAATCAACATACTATCCAGGCTTGAGAAAAAGGCTTCACCATACCGGTTATTTGCCGTATTAGCAGATCATTACATACTGGAAATGGAGCATATTAGATGAAAGTTGCATTTGTTGCCTGGGGGGACCCACTGGATCCACATTTTGCTTCAGGAACTCCACTTTCAATTGTTCGCATGCTTCGCAGCTGTGGTTATTCAGTGGAGGTCGTTCCCGCGGTAAATTATTATGAAAGCAGAAATTCTTTGTCTATTCTATCCTGGGTTAAAAGGTCTGTTAGTGATGGCAGGTTATCAGCTAAGGCCATGCTGAGGGTAAAAGATTTTTATTACAACCGGCTTACCTCTTCAACGTATCTAAAAGAGTTTACTCCCTTGATCCTGGCTGACAGGTCTGCAGCTGTGGAAAAAGCACTGGCGAATACTGATTACGACTTGCTTTTTGCCTGGAGCAATCACTTTACAGCTGACCTGAATATTAATAAACCGGTTGTTTTTTGGAATGACTATACTTTCGCCGGTTACCTGGGTATATATCCGCCATTTGCAAAGCTTTGCCGGGAAACCATAGAGCATGGACACCGCATGGAAGAATTAACCTTAAATAAAGCTGACCTGGCTATTTACAGCTCTGAATGGGCAGCTAAGACTGCTGCAGATAATTATTCTTTTAATCGGGACAAGTTAAAAATCATACCTTTTGGTCCGAACTTGCCTGTGCAGCGAAGTAAAAGAGACATTGAAGCCATCATTGAACAAAAAGATTTTAGCTGTTGCAAGCTTTTGTTTATCGGGTTAGATTGGCATACAAAAGGCGGTGATAAGGCGATTGCCGTAGCGGAAGAATTAAATCGGAGGGGCCTCAGGACAGAACTGCACCTGGTCGGTTCCAACTTAAACTTTGAGCTGCCTGATTTTGCTTACAGTCATGGTTTTATTCCCAAGCATTCTCAGGTTGGAATTAAACGCCTGGAGCATCTTTTCGCCACCTCTCATTTCCTTATACTGCCCTCGAGGTTCGAATGTTTCGGCATTGTCTTTGCCGAGGCCAGCTCTTTTGGCCTGCCTTCACTTGCTTCGAGGGTTGGTGGGATTCCCACAGCAGTAAGAGATGGCAAAAACGGCTTTACATTTTTGCCTGGAGCTGCTGCTGAATATGCTGATTGCATTGAAAAACTAATGGCCGAACCACAGGACTATTGTGACCTGGCTTTATCATCTTTTCGGGAATATGAAACCAGGTTAAACTGGCACAAAGCAGGAGAGACTGTTTCCCGGTATATTAAGCAGTACTTTACCGGCAGTCGGGGTGTGAACCAATGACTAATAAATTAAACAAACTACTGAACCTGGGCAGGCTGGAGCATCAAAACGAAACTTTATTTAATAAACAATCAGAAACTGAACTGCAGATCAAAAACCTCAGCTTATTTCACCAGGACCAGGGAGATAGTTGTAATCAGCTTTACCGCTATGTGCGTGTTGGGTATGAGCTGCTACCCCTGCTTAATTTATCTCGGGAGCCGGTAGTGGGGTTGAAAACAGCAGCCAAGCTAGTTCTTTCCCAGGGCATCAGGTGGCAGGGCCTGGAACTGCCTTTCCTGGCAAAAAAAATATACATCTCTAACAACCTGCGAATTTTTGGCTACGATAATAACGATCAGGTCACTGTAAAAGTAGCCATGCCAAATCATTTCAGGCGCGGTAATTTATTAAGAGAGGTGCGGGCCAGGAAGCTGGTTACCGAGAAAATGGGCAAGCGGACAATTTGTCCCCGATTAATTGCTTATGAAAGAAAGGACGGACGCTGGTTAATTGAAGAGATGCTTGAGGAAGAAGGACAGGCTTCACTGCATGATAAAGCATTGGAATTTTTAAAAGAATATTGTCAGGATTTTTACCGCATAAGCGAGAAGTCAAAGCCAGTAAATCGGTGTGGTTATGACAAGCGCTTATCAATCCTTGAAGAATCATTGGCTGCGAAGATATCCGGGCATAAGGATTTTCAGCCGGATAAAAATTGGCCTGTTGCTCTCTGCCATAACGATTTATGCCCGGAGAATATGGTTAAGAGCAGGGATGGCAGGTTGCATGTAATCGACTGGGAGTTTGCTGCTTATAACCCGGTAGCTTATGACCTGGCGAAATTATATACAAAGCACCCTGCTTTAAGAGAAGATATTTTAGCTGCTCTTGAATACTTTTCCAGGCATAACGGTCCTTTTTTAGACGCTAATTTGCAGCTGGCCATAGCCCTGGCCTGGAGATTCACAGATACAAAAGCCAAGATTAATGCCCAGGTTTCCAGGCTGGATAGTGATAAAAAAGTAAATATGGAGGGCATTCATAGCCAGCTGCAGCAAAAACTCCATGAGCATCAAAATCTAATTAGTAACTTATTGTAGCAATCTGGTGTTAAGGTAGCCTGGGCTCTATCCCCAGGGAGAGAGATGCGCTATTATTAGCAAGAAATGTCCAAAACATGCCTTGAATTATTTATCCCAGGTAGCAGACAGCTTTCTGGGCGCCGGGGTCGGCGGCAATATTAATCTGCAAATCCCGGGTTTCTGCCGGTGTGTCAATAACTTTAACTATTTCTGCAAAGTTTTTGTAGTCGGGAAGTAAATCTGTTAATAGGTTTTTTGCCTTGTTAAAGAAGTCTGTGTTAAAGCAGGCTTCTTTCTGATCGGGGTAAACGGGCAGGTAGATGATGTGATCTTCGACAAGGTCCTGAAAAAAGTGAGTGCCGTATGACAGCTCTGGTGTGAAACCTGCCCGGCTGGATGCAACTTCAACCAGGACTTTGGTGTTGTTTATGTCGGAGTAGGTGGCATTGATACCCAGGTCCAGGTTGGAACTGCCCCACCTGCCGGGCCCGATCAGGATGAATCCATCTTCAAGCAAGTCAGGGTGCCTGTTCAGCGAGCCGATTATCCGGCCGATTTCTTTTTTCCGGGCGGGTTCGCTGATCTGGTTATAGCTTTCCGCTGTGACGAGAACTGCATAGCGGATTTTATCCAGTAAACCGCCGTTTATTACTTTATCTGTTTTAAAGAGGACTCTGGATTGTTTTATAGCATCCGGAAAGTCGCCTTCTTTAAGCATGCCGGGCAATTTGAGGGGCCGGCACTGCAGCAGGTTAATCCTGATGCTACCATCTTGTTCCGGGATAGCTGTAAATTCCGTATCAACCGGTTGCCCGTAAACCCGGTCCAGGGTGGATAATAGCCTGTCCATCAGGGGGATAAAATTACTTCTGCTGATCAGCTTGTTGAAAGTAA
>SL_8KL_010_SEDDRAFT_10002408_pt1 | contig 15841 bp, 12 predicted proteins | sample SodLakKL_010_SED_4_FD_11160 | JGI IMG/M metagenome (IMG submission 11160) | reverse complement strand
GTGGCCGGGCCTCAGGCCTTGCGCCGCGCGCGGTTGGTCGCCTTCGCCTCGGCATGGTTGGCGATGTACTCGATCACCTTGCCGGCCACGTCGACCCCCGTGGCCGCCTCGATGCCCTCGAGCCCCGGGGAGGAGTTCACCTCGAGGACGACCGTCCCGTGGTTGGAGCGCATCAGGTCCACACCGGCGATCGTCAGACCCAGGATCTTGGCTGCCCGTTTGGCGGTGGCACGCTCCTCCGGGGTCAGGCGGATCCTCCTGGCCGAGCCGCCTCGGTGCACGTTCGACCGGAAGTCGCCTGGGGCAGCCGTGCGCTCCATGGCCGCCACCACCTGGTTGCCGACCACGAAGGCCCGGATATCGCTACCACCGGCCTCCTTGATGAACTCCTGGACCAGGATGTTGGCGTCGAGTTGCCGGAAGGCGCCGATCACGGACTCCGCGGCCTTGGTCGTCTCGGCGAGCACCACGCCCATCCCCTGGGTGCCCTCGAGCAGCTTGACGACCAGGGGAGCGCCGCCGACCAGGGAGATCAACCCCTCGATGTCCTTGGTGGAGTGCGCGAAGGACGTCACGGGCAGACCGACACCCTCGGCGGCCAGCAGCTGGAGCGAGCGCAGTTTGTCCCGGGACCGCGAGATGGCCTGGGACTCGACGGCCGGGTAGACGCCCATCATCTCGAACTGGCGCACGACCGCGGTGCCGTAGAAGGTGTGGGTGGCGCCGATGCGTGGGATGACGGCATCGATGCCCTCGAGCTTCTGGCCCCCGTAGACGATCGCGGGCCGGTGCGAGGTGATGTCGATCACGCATCGCAGGTAGTCCACGACGCGGACGGAGTGGTCGCGCTGCTCGGCTGCCTCCTTGAGCCGGCGCGTGGAGTACAGCTGGGCGTTGCGGGAGAGGATCGCGATGTTCACGGCAAGCTGGCTCCGCGATGGCAGGGGTCGTACAGGTAGCGGTGGTCGTGTGCGGCCTCGCCCGGGGCACATCGACGCCGTAGGAGAGGTGCACCGTACTCCGGACGCGGCGGCCGCGAAGCCGGGTCGGTGGCCGACCGGGCGGGCCCCTGGTGAGACCGCGGCGGTAGCGTTGGACCTGTCCCGGGGTCATCAGCGATCAGCGCGGCGACCACCCCAGACGGCTCGCCGGCACCCGGCGACGTGTACACCAAGCTCAAGAGGACAGGCGCCGAGGTGGTCCAGATCGTCCCCACGGTGCTGCTCGCGCTGATCATCATCTTCGTGATGCCGGTGTGGCCTCACAGCCGCGGCTGGGGGTGGCCACCCGCGGCCATCCTGGCGATGGGCCTGGCGACGCTGGTGCTGTTCTCCCTGACCGTGGTCCCCGAGTAGGCCTAGCCGGCGGTGGAGGGGTGCCGCCCGCGAGCGGCTCGCCCGCCGGCGGTTGGCCCGCCCCCACCCTTGGCAGCCCCGCGTTCAGGCGCCGGCAGCCTTTGCGGCCTTGGTGGCAGCCTTCGCGGCCTGCTTGGACTCGCGGACGCGCTGCAGCGTCTCCTCGTCCAGCACATCGGCGATCGAGCGGTACCCGGGCTCCGCGTACTCCGCGGCGGCCTCCTCCCAACCGGGGGGACGGACACCGCACTGCTTGCCGAGGAGCGCGATGAAGATCCGGGCTTTCTGGTCGCCGTAGCCGGGGAGTGCCTGCAGCCGACGCTTGAGATCGGCACCGTCCTCGGCGCCCTCCCAGACCGCTGCTGCCTCGCCTCCGTGGTGATCGACCAGATGGGTCGCCAGGGCGTGCACCCGCTTCGCCATCGAACCCGGGTAGCGGTGGATCGCCGGCTTGGTGCGGAACAGCGACTCGAGCTCCTCCGGATCCGTGGCGGCGACGGTGGGAGGGTCGAAGGGGCCGTCGAGCCGTTCAGCCAGCCGGTACGGGCCGAGGAACGCGACCTCCATGGCGATCTGCTGGTCCAGCAGCATCCCGACCAGCAGCGCGAAACCATCCTCCGACAGCAACCGGTCGGCCTGCTCGTCGCCCGTCAAGCGCAGCGTCGTCTCCATCGTGTCCCTCGTCCTCCTCGGGTGGGTCGGGTGGATCGGCTCGGTCAGCCGTCGTCCTCGGGGCGCACCTCGAGCTCCTCCTCGGGGTCCACCTCGTCCTCGGGGTCGGTCACTGGCTCACTGCCGATCGGTGCGGCAGCTAGGGGATCGATCGGATCCACCTCGCCGTCGAGGAAGCGCTGGAGCTCCGCCACCAGCAGGCCGGCCAGCGGTGCGGCCACCTCGGCCCCACCACCACCCTCCTCGACCAGGATCGCGAAGCCCAGTCCTCGGAAGGTGCCGACGAACCAGGCGTGCTCGACGTCGCCGCCGACTGCCTGGGCCGTGCCGGTCTTCCCGCCCACCTCGGCGTCATCGACCGCCGCCGCGGTGCCGGTGCCGTCGGTCACGGCCAGGGCGAGCGCCGTCCGCAGGCGTTCGGCGGAGCCGGTGGCGAGGGGGCGGGAGGTCCCCGGGCCATCCTCCGCCAGGACGTAGGGCTGGTGCCAGACGCCCTCGGTCACCGCGGCCACCATGGCGGCGAGGTGGAGGACGGAGGCCTCGACGCGAGCCTGTCCGAAGGACGCCGCGGCGAGCTCGGCGGTGTCGGCGGGGGCGGGGNAGCTGCCACCGAAGGCGCCGAGTGGGTGCAGCGGCTCCACGTCGAACCCGAACCGCTCGGACGCCTCGGTGAGGGCGTCGCTGCCGAGCTCCGCGCCGAGTTGCGCGAAGGTGGTGTTGCAGGACTCGGCGAAGGCCTCGCCGAGGGTGATGGTGCCGAGATCCCGGTCGCCGGCGTTGGTGACGGCCAGCCCCCCGACCACGACGCGGCCGGGGCAGGCCACCTCGTCGTCGAGGTCGTATCCGGCGGCCAGCGCTGCCTCCAAGGTCACGAGCTTGAAGGTGGAGCCGGGTGGGTAGCGCCCGGTGCGTGCCCGGTCGAAGCCGAACAACGGCCGGCTGGCCGTGCCCCGTACCGCACCGTCGCTGCCGTCGACGACCACGATCGCCGCCGGCTCCTCGATGCCGGCAAGTGCGTTCTCCACGGCGCGTTGGACGCCGAGGTCGACGGTGGTCTGCACCGGCGCGGACTCCTCGGCCTGCACCTCGTCGATCGTGTGGGTCATCGGGCCACCGCTGACCTCGCGGAGCCCGACGCGGAACACCTCGGAGCCGGTCAGCTGCTCGTCGAACGCCGCCTCGAGGCCGAACTGCGGCACGAAGGTGCCGGCCGGGGCATCCACCCCCTCCTCCGCGAGCTCCTCCAGCTGCTCTGCGGTCGCCTCGGCGACCACCCCGACCAGGTGCCGGGCGAAGCCGAGATCGGCCAGCACCCGCCGTTGCCCCTCAGGTGGGTCCCGGGGCTCGGCGATGCCGGGCGTGCGCCGCAGCGTCGTCCACGCGGCCTCAGCGCGGGCACGGCTCACCACCACCACGGGGTAGAACCAGTCGTCGACCAGTTCCCCACGGTTCAGCTCCCGCTCGGCGATCGCGCCCGTGCCGGGGAGCGCGCGTTCGAAGGCGGCGACCACCTGCTCGGGGTCCTCCATCGCGCCGGGGACGAAACCGAGCCAGCGTCCGTCGTCGCTGGCCAGCGCCGTGCCGTCGGCAGCCAGGATCGGGCGGCGTGCCACCTCCTCGGTCTCCGTGGCGAACTCCCAGGTCGGGCGCAGCTCCGGGTGCAGGGTCGACAGTGACCAGTCCACCCCCCACACACCCCGGTTCCGGCTCAGCTGGAGGGTGGTCTCCCACTGCACCGGTCGGGGGGCGTCGGCGGGGGTGACGTCCACCGTCACCTCGACGTCCGCGCGGCCGTCCGCAGGCTCGGTGAGCTCGCCGGCGGTCACCGCGAAGCGCGTCGGCGCCAGGGCCTCGACGAGCTGCGCATGGCGAGGCTCGAAGTCCTCCGGCGCCTCGCCTGACAGCTGGTCGGCCATGGTGGCCGTGTCACCGGCCCTCCAGGCATCGAGGTAGAGCTCGACCACCTCCAGGGCGCCCTCGGCCACGGCCTCCTCGTCGTCGGCGTCCGGCTCGGTGGTGGCGATCAGCCACTCGTAGCCGAGGTAGCCGAGACCGCCCACCACGGCGAGCCCGACGAGCAGGGCCAGGACCTCACGCAACCGCACGGGACGATGCTCCTCGACGGGGCGGAAGACCGGTCGCCCGTCGACGGTGGACCGTACCGGTCGGGGGTGACGTCACCCCTCAGGGGTGCGAGGTGGCTGGGGTGCCGACGGGGGAGTGGATCGCTCGGCGGCGGTGCCGGGCTCCTCGGCTGGTTGGGCGATGTCGGTCGGTTGGGCGGTGTCGGTCGGTTGGGCGGTGTCGGTCGGGGCGCCGTCGGTCGGTTGGGCGGTGTCGGTCGGGGCGCCGTCGTGGCGGCGTCGCCACCAACGACGCGCGAGGAGACCGACGACCAGGAAGGGCGCGAGGAGGAGCAGCGTGATCGGCAGCACGGTCAGTGCGATCCGGATCACACCATCCGCCAGGTCCGTCAATGCCCGCACCGTGGTTGCCAGGGCGGCCCGGGCCGTGCCGCCGGGGTCCCAGACCGGGTTCGCCAGCGGACCGGTGGACGCGGTCGGCGACAGCCTGAGGTGGACCGTGGACATCGCGACCTGGTCGGTCAACTGCGTGCGTCGGGCGTTGGTCTGGTCGATCTCGGACCGCACGCTGTTGATGCGGTCGAACACCCGCAGCAGGTCGTCGGTGTCGGCGCCGGTCTCACGCGCCTCGGTGAGCAGCTCCCGCAGCTCGGTCTCGTAGGCCTCGAGGTTGGTCAGCTGTGCCTCCAGGTCGGTGAGCTGGGTGGTGACGTCGACCTCGTCCAGCCGGCGCTCCAGGACGGCGTCGGCCAGTTCGTCGAAGGCATCGAGGGTCGCCTGGAGCTGGCTGCTGGGGACGCGGAAGGTGAAGCTGCCGGCCACCACGCCGTCCGCATCCCGGGTCAGGTCGGTGCCGGCGACGTAGCCACCGGTGGTCTCCACCACCTCGACGACCTGTTCGGCGACGTCAGCGGTGTCGGTGGCGCGGATGTGCATCGTGCCCGTGCGGATCACCGCACGTCCATCGGGTCCGCCGGTGGTGGTGGGCGGACGCTCGCTGGTGTCCACGCCTCCCGCCTCGCCGTCCATGGCAGAATCCTCAGTAACCTCCATGTCGCCACGTGCCATCTCGTCTTCGGGAGCGGCCGGCATGCTGTCATCGCCGCCGGGCCAGCCGTTGGTCACGGTCTCGGTGACCGTGCGACCGTCGTTGGCGCAGCCGGCCAGCGCCGCGATGGCCAGCAGGCCGGCCAGGAGCAGCAGGCTCGTCGAACGGGGTCCTCGTCGGGTCGCTGTCGCTGCCATGGTGGTGCCTCCCCTCGGCCGCTCACGATGGCGACCCTCAGCGGGTCGGACGCCGGCGGGAAGCGCATGGTTCCCAGCCGGCGTCGTCGTGGGCCCGCGGGCAGGGAGATGGGGCCGGCCAAGGCGTCGGCCACGGTCCCCCCGCGTGGCCGCGAGCACGGTCACAGCGAGCGTGCAGCCTGCGAGCGGGTGAGAGGTGGTGGTCGGGTGGCGCGTACCCTGGGCACCTACCCGTGAACCGCGATCATGCCGCGGCTCGCCCGGGTGCCGCGCCCAGCCGCCTCACGAGGGTCCCATGGCCAGCACGTCCTCCTCCGCCACCGCCGCGAACTCGCGATCGGAGCTCAACGCCTGGCTCGTCGAGGAGCTCTATGAGCAGTACCAGGAGGACCCGGAGTCGTTGTCCTCCGGGTGGCAGGAGTTCTTCGCCGACTACCGCCCGACCGCCCCGGCCACCTCGACGACGCCGGGCGACGGCGGGTCCGCCGCCGGCACGCACCAGGCCGTCGATGACCGCACGAACGGTGCGGGCGCAGCCGCCCGGCCCCGGGCGGTCGGAGCGGTGCCCGAGGGCGTCGAGCCGGAGCGTCTGCGAGGGGCCGGAGCCCGCATCGTCGAGAACATGGAGACCTCCCTCGGGGTCCCCACGGCGACCAGCGTGCGCGACGTGCCGGCGAAGCTGCTGGAGGTCAACCGCGGGTTCATCAACAACTACCTGCGTCGCCAGCGCGGCGGGAAGGTCTCGTTCACCCACCTGATCGCCTACGCGATGGTCAAGGCCGTGCAGGACGTCCCGGCCATGCGCACGGTCTACACCGAGACCGACGAGGGCAAGCCCGCGATGATGCGCACCGAGCGCTTCGGGCTCGGGCTCGCTGTCGATGTCGAGAACGACGACGGGTCCCGCTCCCTGCTGGTCCCCGTGATCCAGGACGCCACCTCGCTGTCCTTCGAGGCGTTCCTGCGGGCCTACGAGGAGATCATCCGCAAGATCCGCACCCGCAAGCTCGACCCCGCGATGTTCTCGGGCACGACGATCACGTTGACCAACCCGGGCACGATCGGCACCGTTCACTCCATCCCGCGGCTGATGGCCGGGCAGGCGGCCATCCTGGGCGTGGGCGCCATCGGTTACCCGTCGGCCTACCAGGCCGCCGATCCGCGCACCCTGGCCAAGCTCGGGGCGAGCAAGGTCATCACCCTGACCTCCACCTACGACCACCGGGTGATCCAGGGCGCCGAGTCGGGGATGTACCTGCAGCGGGTCCACCAGCTGCTGCTCGGTGAGGACGGCTTCTACGACGAGGTGTTCGCTTCCCTCGGCTTGCCGTACGAGCCGGCGAGGTGGAGCACCGACCGCACCGATCTCGATGACGAGACGGACCTGCTCACCAAGCAGATGAAGGTCGGGCAGCTCGCCAACATGTACCGGGTCCGTGGGCACCTCATCGCCGACCTCGACCCGCTGCGGCAGTCCCGCGTGGCGCTGCACCGTGAGCTCGATCCGACCTACTACGGCCTGTCGATCTGGGACCTCGACCGGGAGTTCGTCACCGACGTCGGTGGCGGTGACCGACGGGTGCAGCTGAGCGAGACGCTCGGGGTGCTGCGTGATGCCTACTGCCGCACGATCGGTATCGAGTACGGCCATGTGCTCGACCCGGAGCAGAAGCAGTGGATCCGGTCCCGGGTCGAGGGCGCAGAGGAGGAGCTGTCGGCCGAGGACCAGCTGTGGATCCTGTCCCGGCTGAACGCCGCCGAGGCGTTCGAGTCCTTCCTGCACACCAAGTACGTGGGGCAGAAGCGCTTCGGGCTGGAGGGGGGCGAGTCGCTGATCCCGCTGCTGGACGCCATCTGCGAGGCCTCCGCTGACAGCGGCGGCGTCACCGACATCGTCATGGGCATGGCGCACCGGGGCCGCCTCAACGTGCTGTCCAACATCGTCGGCAAGTCCCACCGGCAGATCTTCGGCGAGTTCGAGGGGCACATCGACCCCGACACGGTCCAGGGCTCCGGCGACGTCAAGTACCACCTCGGCACCCGGGGCACCTACCGCTCGCGTGCGGACAACGAGGTGGAGCTCCACCTGCCACCGAACCCGTCCCACCTCGAGGCGGTGAACCCGGTGGTCGAGGGGATCGCCCGGGCCCTGCAGGACACCGGCGTCCGTGGCGAGGAGGGCGAGCGTCGCCACCCCGCGCTGCCGGTGCTGATGCACGGGGACTCCGCTTTCGCCGGACAGGGCGTGGTGGTGGAGACCCTGAACCTGTCGCAGCTGCGGGGGTACCGGACCGGCGGCACGATCCACGTGGTGATCAACAACCAGGTCGGGTTCACCACCTCGCCGGAGGCCTCACGGTCGTCGTTCTACGCCACCGACGTGGCCAAGACGGTCCAGGCGCCGATCCTGCACGTCAACGGCGACGATCCGGAGGCCGTCGTGCGGGTTGCCCGCCTGGCCTTCGCCTACCGCGAGACCTTCCACCGCGACATCGTGATCGATCTGATCTGCTACCGCCGACATGGCCACAACGAGGCGGACGACCCGTCGTTCACCCAGCCACGGATGTACGACCTGATCGACGGGCACCGCTCCGTGCGCAAGCTCTACACCGAGTCGCTGGTCCGGCGTGGCGACATCTCGCTGGAGCAGGCCGAGGAGGCGCTGGAGGATTTCGAGGGTCGGCTGCAGCAGGCCTTCGAGGAGACCAAGCAGGCGGCGCCGCCCGAGCCGCCGAGGGCGGTCCCGCCCGAGGAGCGAGGTGTCCTGGCCGCGGTCGACACCGGTGTGGATCGCGGTCACCTCGACCGCATCGCGGCGGTCCAGTTCGAGGTCCCCGACGGGTTCCACCGCCACCCGAAGCTGGATCGGATCTTCGCCAAGGCGCGGGAACGCTACGACGCGGAGCAGATCGACTGGTCGCTGGGGGAGACCCTGGCGTTCGGGTCGCTGCTGCTCGAGGGCGTCGACGTGCGGCTCGCCGGACAGGACTCCCGGCGTGGGACCTTCTCCCAGCGGCACGCGGTCCAGGTGGACTACCACTCGGGCGAGGAGTACCTGCCACTGGCCAACCTCTCGGCCGACCAGGGGCGCTGGTTCGCCTACGACTCGCTGCTGAGCGAGTACGCGGCGGTGGGCTTCGAGTACGGCTACGCCGTCCAGCGTCCCGAGGCGCTGACCTGCTGGGAGGCGCAGTTCGGTGACTTCATCAACGGTGCGCAGATCGTGATCGACCAGTTCATCGTGGCCGCCGAGGACAAGTGGGCTGAGACCTCCGGCCTGGTGCTGCTGCTGCCGCACGGCTACGAGGGGCAGGGCCCCGAGCACTCCTCGGCGCGGATCGAGCGGTTCCTGGTCCTGGCTGCCGAAGACAACATCCAGGTGGTCAACGCCACCACCTCGGCGCAGTACTTCCACGTCCTGCGGCGACAGATCCACCGCGAGGTGCGCAAGCCGCTGGTGGTCTTCACCCCGAAGTCGCTCCTGCGCTCGCCCGATGCCACCTCGCCGTTGTCCGCCTTCACCGACGGTCGGTTCCACGAGGTGATCGACGACCCGGCGGTGGCCGACGGCAGCCTGGAGCGCGACGAGGTGTCCACGGTGCTGCTGTGCTTCGGCAAGGTCGCCTACGACCTGCTGCGCGAGCGCGAGCAGCGCGACGCACCGGCGGCGGTGGTCCGGATCGAGCAGTTGTACCCCTTCCCCGCAGAACAGCTCACCGAGGTGCTGTCGGCGTACCCGGCGGCGTCCGACGTGTGCTGGGTCCAGGAGGAGCCGGAGAACATGGGGGCGTGGGGCTTCGTCGATGGCCGTCTGTGGAACCTGCTGGAGGCGCTCGGCGATGGTCGCCAGCTCCGGCGGGCGACCCGGGCGCCGTCGGCGTCGCCTGCGGCCGGTCAGCACGTGGTCCACGAGCAGGAGCACGAGCAGCTGATGGCCGAGGCCTTCGCCCGCCGGGACGACTGAGGGCCCGCGCCATCGCGCCAGCCGCTCCCGCCGCGCTGGTCGGCCCCGCCGCGCTGGTCGGCCCCCGCGGACCCGCCTGTCTTCCCACCGTCGCGAGTTGCAGCAACTATCCGCTGCTTCTCGCTGGGGGTAGCGGTGGTGGCGGCCCGTGGGTCGTCGATCCTGCGAGTTGCAGCGACTATCCGCTGCTTCTCGCTGGGGGTAGCGGTGGCTGGTGGGCTGCCCCGGGCCATGGCCAGAGGCCGGGCGCGCTCGGCGACGGTCCGGTGCTCGCATGTTGGCTCTGCGCCGGGCGGGATCGGTGGTCAGCTGCCCATCAGCCGCGGGGCGGGGAGCCCCAGCTCATCGGCCCGCGCGGTCAAGGCGGCGCCGATCCGAGCCAGCAGTGCGCGCTCATCCCGGAGATCCTCAGCCGTGACGTAGATGAGCCGGATGCCGGCCGCCGTCAGCTCCTCATCGCGAACCCGGTCGCTGCTGCGGCCTGCCTCGGTCGCGTGGTCGGCACGTCCCTGGTACTCGACCGCGGACCGAAGCGTGCGGAAGTAGAAGTCCAGGCAGTGCCGAGGCGAGATCCAGACCTGAGCCTCTGCCGGCGGGTCGAAGCGGCTGAGGATCCGGCCCAGTGCGCGCTCCCCGTCACCGGTCGCCGGCGTGGCATCCATCTCCAGCAGCTCGTCGAGGAGGCCACGGCTCGCGTCGCCGGCCATGAGGAGCCGCAGGTGCTGAGCCCTGGCGGTCAGCTGGCCCGATCGGAGCTGGTCGGTCCACCGCAGACGGTCGTGAGCGAGCCGTAGCGCTCTCGGCCGCACCCCCGGCGCACGTGAAGCTGCCTCGATGAGCGCATCAGCGGGGTCGGCGACGCGTACCTCGCCCAGGTGCCACACGGGGCGGTCGGGGTCCGGGTCCGTCCGTACGGCAAACGCCACGCCCGTCACCCGCCGATCACCCGGGACCACGACCTCGAAGCCCTGACCGAGGTCGACGGCCTCCAGATCGAGGAGGCCGAGGGCGGCTGGGCCGGTCAGGGTTGCGCCCGGGCCGCTGCGCAGCGTCGCCGCGACGGCGAACTGGTGCGGATGGGCGGCACCGCCGCGTACGCGGTGGACGCCGCGCAGGAGCCCCTCGAACCGGGAGGTCGCGAGCAGGTGGTCGGCGTCGACACGCCCGACCATGGCCACCAGCTGGCGGCGTGCGAGCACGCCGAGTTGGTCACGGCAGAGTTGGTAGGCGTCATCGGGTGGCTGCATGACCACCAGTCTCGCCGTCCGCGGGCCGGTCGTCCGGATCGGTTCGGCTGCCCTGTGGATAGCCGAACCCCGCGGCGGGTCTGGCCGACCGGGGGCGTCGCGAGAAGCAGCGGATACCGGCTGGAAATCCCCGCCCTGCGGCTGCGTTCGGCCGTGAGCGGCCTGCGGACCGCGAGAAGCAGCAGATAGTTGCTGCTTCTCGCGTGGGGGGCGGGGGGGCCGACGGGGCCGGCCGCCGCGTGGTGGGTCAGGGCTGGATCATCGCGGCGTCGGTGTAGTTGACCGCCGAGTCCCACAGCAGCCACTCGTTGATGCCGGCGTCGTAGGTCGCCCGGATCTGCTCGCGCACGTACTCGGTCCGGTCGGGGTAGCCCAGCCGGATCGGCCAGTTCGAGTCCTCGAGCCAGGGCGCGACCCGCGCCCGCTTGCCCTCGGTGGCCTCCAGCCAGACCTCGAGGTTGCGGTAGACGATGTCGTAGGGCTGCATCAGGGGGTTGGCGACGTCGTACTCGCCCGGCCCCCAGTGGGAGGGGTAGATCATCGGGGAGACGTAGTCCAGCACCTCGGCCAACCGCTCGACGTCCTGGCCGACCTCCCATGGCCGGTCGGCGGAGACACCGTAGAGCGACGCGCCGTGCTCGATGCCGAAGGGCGCGAGCCGCTCGTCGGCTGCGCGGGTGAAGGCGTAGATCTCGTCCTCGACGCTGCCCTCGAGGCCCGGCAGGGTCATGTTGTCGAGGGAGCCGTCGGGCTTGCGCAGGTAGTCCCACAGGATGTGGTCCACGCCCATCGCGGCCGCTTCCTCGGCGATCGCGATGTTGTACTCCTGGACCTCCGGGTTGGCGAAGTTGGCGAAGCCGTTGTAGCGACCGGTGTAGAAGTCGCTGCCATCAGCGGTCTGGATCGCAAGATCCCGCTCATCGTTCGACCACGCCCAGGGCGCCAGGACCGGGTCCGCGAAAGCGACGATGCGCCCGATGACCGGTACGCCGAGGGCGTGGAGTTCCTGGACGGCGGCCTCGAGGTCGATCCGGCAGTCGGGGGTGTCGGAGCCGATGCGCTGGGCGAACTCGTTCTCGGTCGCGAAGCCGACCTTGCCGGTCTCGTCCTTCAGGTCCAGCTGCACGGCGTTGATGCGGCCCGCCTCGACGGAGGCCATCACCCTGTCCTTCAGGCTCGGCGAGACCCAACCGCAGAAGGACACGTGGACGCTGCGCATCTCGTCGACGGTGGCGCGCGACGGCACGACGACGAACCCGCCCATCTCGTCGGAGGTGCGGTTGCCGGCGGCGTCGGTCGCGGCCACGACCAGCTCGCCTTCGGGCGGCCCGTCGAGCTCCACCTCGAAGCTGCCGTCCTCGCCGGCGGTCACCTCGATCGCGCCGACGGTCACCACGGCACCGGCCTCGGTGCTGCCCGAGATCGTCACGGGCTCGCCGGCGACCAGCCCGCGCTCGGGCACCGCGACCTCCAGGTCGGGCGGGGTGGCGTCGACCTCGAAGGCCCAACGCTCCAGTAGCTCCGCGTCGCTGTCGGCGTCCTCGTCCAACGCGCTGGCCGGGTCGACCTCGACCACCTCGGCGTCGTCCTCCTCGGGGGCGTCGGGGTCGGGGAGCGGCACCCGCACGACCGCGAGCTCGTAGGTCCCGTCCTCCAGCTCGCCCGGGCTCCAGCTCAGCCGGGTGTCGCCGTCACGTTCGGCGGCCTCGGTCACGTCGTCGGCGTCGAGCAGCAGCCGGATGTCGTCGAGGTGGAGGGCGGCGTCGTCGTCGGCGTCGGCGGCCAGGGCGGCCTCGACCTCGACGCGGACGGCGGTCAGCGCCTCTGCGTTGTAGAGCGCGCCGTTCTCCGGCCCGGAGATGGTCAGCTCGCGTGCGGCGAAGGGATCGTTGCCCGAGCAGGCGGACAGCAGCAGCGCGGCGGAGACCACCAGGGCAGCGGGCAGGAGGGTGCGGGTGCGGTGGTTCACGGTGACTTCCCCCCGGGGGCCGGCCGGCAACCGGCGTAGGTCAGGGCGCAGGCGGGATGCGCGCGGCGGGAAAGGTACCGTGCCGGGTCCATCGAACGGACCTGTCCGGGGGGTCGGAACTCGTGCGAACACCACCTCTGCGTCGTCAACCGACGCTCGGCACCACCAACGCAAGCACCTCGTCGAGCGGGGGCCGCACGGTGGTGCTGGCCGCGCTCGTCGCGCTCGCCCTGCTGTTGGTCGCCTGCGGTGCTGGTGACGAGGTGGCACCCGACGAGGACGCCGGGGAGCCGACCGAGGAGGTCGACGACCCCGATCTCCGGGACGACCCTGCCGACGACGGCACCGCCGAGGACGAAGTCGACGGCACCGAGGAGGACGACGCCGAGGGCGTCGACGAGGAGGCGGCCGCACCGCCGGTCGATCCGGCCGAGGTCGGCGCCAACGAGCTCGGGGTCGTACCGGTCGTGATGTACCACCAGCTGCGTGAGGACGGTGGCAGCATCTACGACATGACCGAGGAGGAGTACCGGCAGGAACTGGAGTGGATGTTCGACAACGGCTACCGGCCGATCACCACCTCCCAGCTCGCTCGGGGGGACATCGACGTCCCGGCGGGCACCAAGCCCGTGGTGCTCACCTACGACGACTCCACGACCACCCAGGCCCAGCTGACCGACGACGGCGAGCTCGACCCCACCACCTCGCTGGGCATCCTGGTCGAGATCGCCGCGCGCTACGACGAGTGGAGCCGCGGGCATCGGTCTACGTCATCTCCGGGTCGCTGTTCGGGGGGACCGCCGCGGGTGAGCAGGTCCTCGAGGTGCTGCACAGCCACGGCATGGAGATCGGTAACCACACCCACACCCACCCCAACCTGCGGGGGCTCGCTCCGGCGGAGGTCCGTGACGAGCTCGCCACCAACGTGGCCGTGGTGACCGAACTGGTCCCCGACACCGAGGTGGTGACGTTGTCGCTACCGCTCGGGGTATGGCCCGAGGACCGCTCCCTTGCCGTCAGCGGGTCGTCGGACGCGGGCAGTTACGACCACGAGGGCATCCTGCTGGTCGGAGCGAACCCGGCGCCCTCACCCTTCCACGCGGAGTTCGACCCCCTGGCCATCCCCAGGATCCGATCGAACGTCGACCCGGAAGCGGAGCTCGAGTCGACCTGGTGGTTCGAGGTGATCGAGTCCGGCGGCAGCAACGCGCCCTACGTCTCCGACGGCAACCCCGACACGATCTCCTTCCCCGCGGAGCTGGCCGAGCGGCTCGACCCCGCTCACGCCGACCGCGCCAACCCCTACTGATCCCACCGTCGCCAGCCTCCCTCTGTGGACCCAGCCGACCCGGAGCCCGACCCGTGCACAGTGACACCGACCGACTCCTGCCGGCGAGCGCTGTCACCTCGTTGGCCGACCACCTCGACGCCGGCGGCGGAATCGGGCTGGCCCGGGCCCAGGAGCTCGGTCCGGCGGGGGTGGGCGAGGTCCTCGATGCCGCGGGGCTGCGGGGCCGGGGCGGTGCCGGGTTCCCGACGGCGAGGAAGTGGCGCGGGGTCGCGGAGACGGCGCGGACCGGGGGCGGCGAGGTCACCCTGGTGGTCAACGCCGCGGAGGGTGAGCCCGGCACCTACAAGGACCGCACCCTGATCACCGAGCAGTCCTACGCGCTGCTGGAGGGCATCTGCATCGCGCTGGCGACGACCGGCGCCACGACTGCCCACATCGGGATCAAGGAGAAGTTCGTGGCTCCCGTCCAGCGGCTCACCGAGGCCCTGGCCGAGATCCGCGAGGCCGGCTGGCCCCACGCCGACCGCATCGAACTCGTCACCGGGCCCGACGCCTACCTGTTCGGCGAGGAGTCGGCGATGCTGGAGGTGATCGAGGGCAACCTGCCGCTGCCACGGCTCGTCAAGCCCTTCGAGGCGGGCCTGCAGGCCACGACCGCCACCGCGAACCCGACGGTGGTGAACAACGTGGAGACCCTCAGCCACGTGCCCGCGATCCTCGCCCGCGGCGCCGACTGGTTCCGGGAGGCCGGGACCGAGGCGTCTCCCGGGACGATGGTGTTCACCGTGGTCGGTGACGTGGCGAGCCCGGGCGTCTACGAACTGGCGCTGGGCACGCCGCTGCGCACCCTGCTCGAGGACATCGCCGGGGCGACGGAGATCAAGGCGGTCTACAGCGGGGTGTCCAACGCGGTGATCACCGAGGAGCTTCTCGACACGCCCTTGTGCTTCGACGCGATGCAGCAGGCCGGCAGCGGGCTCGGCTCGGGTGGCTTCATCGTCTACGACACCTCACGGTCGATCGTGGACGTGATGAGCGTGCTGCTGAACTTCCTGGCGGTGGAGTCCTGCGGGCAGTGCAACGCCTGCAAGCTCGGCAACAGCGCGATGGCGGAGCTGCTCGCCAAGGTCCAGCGCGGCGAGGCGCACCAGGCCGATCTGGAGTCCCTGCTGCGGTGGTCCCAGACGGTCACCGACTCCAACCGGTGCTACCTGCCCGTCGGCTCGCAGCTGCTGGTCGGCTCCACGGTCCAGGCCTTCGTGGACGAGCTGGTCGACACCGTCGACGCCGGGGTCCCGACGCCGGCCGACCTGCCGACCCCGCTGATCGAGCACATCGACGAGGACAGTGGCGAGGTGACCTACCACGAGCGTTACCACCTCAAGCAGCTCGACTGGTCCTACGCCGACGAGGACCCCGGGAGGCTGCGGCTGGAGGGGCTCCGGGACGGGTGAGCCGCGAGGACAGCCGCCGGCGGTCACACCGCGTTGATCAGCAGGCTGAACCCGATCGCGGCGAGCAGGCTCACGCCAGCTGCGCCGAGCACGAACCAGGTCGAGATCCGGTGTCGCATGGTCGCCTCCCGTGGTCGACTCAGGTCAGGTCGAAGCGCTCGAGGTTGATGTGGTCCTCGGGTACACCGCGTTCCAGCAGCGACGCCTCGACGGCCTCCATCATGGCATCGGGCCCGCACACGAAGTACTGGGCCCCGCCCCGCCAGCGTGGCAGGTGCCGGTCCAGCACCTCGGAGCTGAGGACGCCGGTCTCGCCCTCCCACCCCTCGGGCGGGTCCTCCAGCACGTAGGTGACCGTGAGGTCGAGCCGCTCCGACAGCTCGTCGAGCTCGTCGTCCAGGGCGACGTCGGCCCAGGTCGGGGCCCCGAACAGCAGGACCATCGGGCGACGGTCGTCGCGGTCGGCCAGGGTGCGCAGCATGCTCATGATCGGGCTGATGCCGATCCCTCCCGCGATGAACACGAACCCGGCCGCCTCGTTGCGCTCGTAGCTGAAC
>SL_8KL_010_SEDDRAFT_10002406_pt1 | contig 15853 bp, 20 predicted proteins | sample SodLakKL_010_SED_4_FD_11160 | JGI IMG/M metagenome (IMG submission 11160) | reverse complement strand
GAGTTCGTATCCCCATCCCACCATCTTAGATAATTCACGGTATTTCACAAGGGGTCTGCTCGATCCGATCAGATAAGATCTGCCAGCAGTGTATTTTGAAATCACTACCGGCACGCCCTTGTCGTAGAATATGTCCAGAACGCCGTATGAATAAAGATAAGACCCATGATCAAAGACCAGGTCATCCAGCCATCCTTCGGCATCGTCTGGATCCGTACTCTTCAGTTCCCTGTGTATCACATTGATAAGCCTAGCGGTGTTACGGGCGATATCTTCTTCTATGTCTATATGTCGTAAACCCCGTAGTACCGTATCCATGATTTCCTTCAGTTCATCATGGGTCAGATCTCCGACCTCCACTATGAACATATCCCGGTCTTTCATGGAAACAACATCCTTCAAACCAAGGGCTTCGATATATCTTTGAAACCGGACCATCCTCTCTCCGAGTTCTTTTCCAGGTATGGAGTTGTATAGACTGGCGGTAAATTCCAAAAACACTTTATTCAGTGTGGAAGGCGTGTCTGCCTTTATCTCTCCCACCGGCATACGTATGGCGTAGGCGATCACCATAAAAGAGATAAAGTTGATCAAGCCTCCAAAAGGCGGGAGTGAGGGATCGAGGTTCAGCATGATGTTGGTGAGGATGGTACCTCCTACGTTGACTACAACCCAACCTAAGAGTATCGTATATATCTTTCTTTTTAACCCAGGATATTTCCGTAGAATAAAAACACTGACGACCACCATCGCCACAGTATGGGATAAGGCGATAAGCATGATCATGAGCATAAAATTCCCTGTAAAAGTGTAAGCCCATCCATATACCTCGTTCCATGTCATAAAGAACGGTCGAATGTATATACCAGCAACAGCGAAGGGAAGGACAGGAAGAGTGATCAGCCCATAGTACCATCTTTCCTTCGGGATGTTCATCATGGACGCTAACAAAAATCCAGTTCCCAATAAACTAGTAAACACAACCATACCGTAGAAATAACCCGATAAAACTTCATCCGGAGCGTTTTTACTCAAAAAGACCATTATCTGCCAGCAGGCTATCAGCAGTCCAAAGATGAAAAAGTACCTAGAGGTCCAACTTTTTGGACTACGTCGCAGTACATCGACCGAAACGGACGTGATTATCAAGGCTGCAAGGATATATTGTATCGTCCATGGTAGAAGGTGCCATCCATTTAACATGTTTATACACTCGTGATCAACTCGATCTCTTCACTTTTCTCAGGGAGTAAAACTTTTGGAGTTTTATACTGTCCTATTGGAACGCCTTCTTCTTTCTTTTTTAGAGAGTATCTCATGAAGGCGCCTTTTTTAAGATAACGTACCTCGATTATCTGCTTCGGGGTGTCTATACCGAAATCTTCGATCATATCCCTGAATTCGGGGGATAATCTGTTCAGAGCGTTAAAAACCCTTTCTTCTGCCGCGGCTTCATCGAATGTCCAATCCTTTTCCATCAAGACCAGGATCTTCTCCACAGGATCAAACTTTTTCGTTATCAGCCATCGATCCGTGTTTTTTAATTCTGCCTCTTCCATCAGTTTGAAAGCCATACTCTCACTGATGGTCATATAATCTCTTATGGTCAGTAGATTCTCTTTCCTACCTTCAAATGTGAATATCGGCATACCGTCGTCCCTTTTATCGATGACCCTCAACAGGTCTCCAACAGAGTATCTGAACAGCATACTTCCATAAGGTGTTCCAAGGACCTCATAGACTTCATTTTTCTTCAATTCTTCGATCCTGTAGAGTTCTCCTTCTTCATCTAGGAATTCGAAGTACATACATCTTAAAGAAGGCATCAGATCACTTCTTCTGTCCGGCATACCGTGCATAACTATGCCATATTCCGTCGAGCCATACATGTTAAGGGGATAGGTTCCATATTGTTCTTTGAGATATTCTGAGTACAGCTTAGCATCCAATCCCGCAGTGCATAATCCCTTTACGGAGAGGACATCACCTGCTTTTTCAGTCTTTCGATGTGATAACTTCTCTTTGAGGTATAGTATATAAAGTATTATCTTTTTGAGCCCAGGTCTCATCGATCGATAATATTCCTTATATAACTCCTCTGGGGCTACCACAGCCTGTGAAAACATGTAGAATGTAGATGCCATGGCTGTTGCCACATCGATATTTTGTCCTTTCTTTATCGATCTGATTATAAGGTTCAATTTCTTAGTCATGTCACTGATCTCGTCCGTTATCTCGATGGGGGGAAAACAGTTGAATTCTTCATCCAGTAACCTCATGGCGTGTCCGACCATGTAAGGAATGGGCACCCCCATGTTCAACACCGTGTCACCGTATCCGAGTTTTGTAGTACCCCATTCTTCACTGCAACCCAATGCGATGCCCGTGACCGCTTCTCTCCGCATATTGGTCACGAACGGTACTCCATGAGCATACCATCTACTTTTTCCCAGGGAGCCGGTTGTTTTTGCACAGATGCCGTACTCGTATGGTAACCACCCTTTCAACATACCACCGATCTTGTTCCGGTGTGAATGATAGTACTGCCACCATGTTTGACCTTTCGGTCTTGGATCCTTTTTTAGTATATTTTCAACACGCCTGCCAAAGGTTGTAAGTATCGGGTAGTCCTCATAAGTTGTGACTGGGATGTCTTCTAAAAATATCGTATCCCCGGAGCATATGTACTTAGCTGTTTTCGTTCTTGTCCATTGTTTAAAGTGTTTTTTTAATATGCTCTCACTTTCTTCTAATTGTGTGGAAAAGTCCTTTTCGAAATGTGCACAGTATTCCCTCCATATATCATCTCCCTTGTGCATGTCTAAACCTACACTATAAAAGAACAACTTTGTTATAAATTTTTTTCCTCATTACTAACGTTTCCCCCCAAAAAAATTAATAAGACCCTACAGAAATACATCCACATGGAAGAGTATGATGTTTTGATAGTAGGAACTGGTCCTGCGGGATACACCGCAGGTCTTTACACTGGTAGATACAATCTCAAAACCCTTGTAGTCGGTGAAATGCCAGGAGGTATGATGTCCGAGGCCTTCGAAGTGTGTAATTTTCCTTCTCACAAAAAAATAAGCGGCATGGAATTGATGAACCGGTTAGGGGAACAGGTTAAGGATTTGGGTGTGGATGTAAAATTAGATACCGTACATGAGATCAAACGGGATGATAGGGAGTTCAGAATAAGATGTGAGCGTGGTGAGTATGCCGCCAAAAAAATAGTGTTAGCAACTGGCACGAAAAGATTAAAACTAGGATTACCTCGGGAATCTGAACTGACGGGAAGAGGCGTTAGTTACTGTGCAACCTGTGATGCTGCTTTTTATGGTGAAAAATTAGTCGGAGTGGTCGGTGGCGGTGACTCCGCCCTAGCATCTGCACTCATACTCTCGGAGTATGCAGAAAAAGTGTACATAATCTATCGCAGAGAGGAGTTCTTCCGTCCAGAACCCATAAGGATCAAAGAGGTAGAAAATAAGGATAACATCGAATTTATGTTCGAAACCGAGGTCATCTCTCTGAACGGGGTTGATAAACTACGATCTATAGACATCAAACAAGGGTCCGAGGAAAAGGTCATCGAATTAGATGGTCTTTTCATCGAGATCGGTTCTACTCCCAACTCAGAACTAGCCGAAGACTTAGGCGTATCAACTGTTGACGGATATATAAAGACAGATAGAGAAAGAAGGACTTCCGTACCAGGGGTTTACGCTGCAGGCGATGTTATAGATTCTCCACTCAAACAAGCTATAACGGCAGCAGCCCAGGGTGCCGAGGCAGCTGCGACATTATATGATGATCTGAAACGGGATCAGTTACAAGATCGATAAGAGGTGTGTTCACTGGAACGTAATAATATCTATGCCGGTATCGTGACGGTTTTCACCGTCTTGCTCATCGTCCTTTCTTCCATTTACCTACCTGCATTCTTTCGGGAGAGGGGTGATTTCTATACATCTTTCGAGTATGCACAGATGTATCTACGTGATGACAGATACACCGAGCTGATCATCGAATACAATTATGTTCTCGGATACCCCCCCTCTCCAGGATCAAAGGAATCACTTATAACCACCATCGAAGAACTAAGTGATAAGGATAGTGTAGTAGATGTGGTAGGCGATGGTATCACTCCACGCTTAGGGATCAACGAGTATCATCGGCATGACATAGAGGATATTTTCGATAGCTATAGTCATTATGAAAGAAAAGGTTCCACCATGGTCCTGAACGTGCTTTATCTGGACGGCGAATGGGCTGAAAATCCGAACGTATTAGGTCTATCGTACGGTGGGGAGTATATGGTTCTATTTAAGGAAACGATCCACAAGGTGTCTCTCACCAGCTCCAACCTTGGTGTGGAGGATGTAGAAACATCGGTATTGATCCACGAATTCGGCCATATATTGGGTCTGGTCGGTATCGGCTATGAGTCGAACCATGAGGACGATGAATACGAACACCACTGTGATGAGTCGGCTGGACGATGTGTTATGTCTGCCTCGGTAGAGATAAAAATGGGCGGATATTCCGAGGAGCCACCCACTGAATTTTGTGAATTGTGCTTAGAAGACATCGAAAGAATACGGTTCATGGAGGATGATTGGGGTGTGGAAGAACATCTGACCATCCTTGTGGTGGGTGGACAAGCTGCCATCGGGGCGGTATGGGTCGCCGTATGTATTTCACCCAAGGGTAAGGAAGAGTACGACCTCTATCAAGATTATTACGATGATATCGACAAAAAAACTTACTGAGATCTCAATTCATAAGAAAAGGTTACCTGGCTCTTATCACCGGGTTCCATGACCTCTTTCAGTCTTATAACTTTTACATCTTCGCCTTCTAGCTCTTTTATCAAACCTCTAACATGTCCGTCTCCCACCACCGCTAAAACATGTTCGAACCTTTCTTCCAGGCCGATGATATGTTTTGCCATAAATGTGTTCCTTTCATCGATCAGAACTCTTGATACCGAAGGCATGTTTTCTTCCACCACCTTCATGTAGCTCTCTTCATTCTCTTGGTATCTCTTTATCTCTTTATCAATCTTCTTTTTCCCCACAAATAATCCCCCGATGATACCTCCCAAGAAATAAACCTTTTCTTTCATGCTCATGGAGTCCATCAATCGTTTAAATGTGTAGGTCGCTGGGATATCGATAAACGCCACAGCCGCCCCTATACGGCGAGCGGCTTCCACGGCTTCCTTCATCTCACTTCCAGGCTGCACTCCGTATTTGTCTCCAATCTTTTTCTGTATCTGTGCCATGGCTCGGTACATCAACGGTGCCCCCCCTCGGGATGATTCATCCATCAATGCGTGATATCTGGCTCTGTCCAATTCTACGGCCACTACATCTGGATCCCTCGAGAATATCTCTTCTCTTAAACGGTCCTTGATATCGAATACGTGGGCGACACCGATAATCGTTATCATCAAGCTTTTGAACTGTGTGTATGGTATATAAGTATGTTGAAAGCTATCGGTCATCGAGTTTAGTTATCATAACCTTTTTTTTCTCCTCAAAACCTGCATTTTTATAGAATTTTATACCCTTTTCATTCGATGACAAAACTTCAAGCTTTAAGATATTCACACCTTCTTCTTTGCTGTGCTCCCTCTCATTCTCGATCAGTTCACCTCCTATCCCCTCACCATAGTGATCTTCGTGAACAACTAGTGAAACTATCTCCCGGACCTTTTTACCACTCACGATGTCACGATAATCGAATGAGTGTAGAAATCCGCGGATCTCACCCACCTCTTCCATCACCATCATACGATTATCACGTAAGCTCGTTCTCAAATACTCCTCTAAGGACCTTCTGTCTGTGATGATATCTTCACTCCTCCAAAGGGGTCCCATACTACCCAATTCCAGATCCAACAATTCAGGTAGATCTTCATCCTTTGCCCTTCTTATCTTTCTTTTCATCTAAGGGAATATACTGTTTTCGATGGATATTAGTTTAACGGAATGTACGTCAGTCACCAGCAAATGATAAATAAAGCATGCTCGATTACCTATATGACCATCAGGAGAAGCAAGATGAAGACACTCATCTTATGTGTTGATAGGGACGACGATATCGGTTCGAAAACCGGGCTTGAGACACCTATAATCGGTAGAAAAGCAAATCTCGAGGCAGCGATAGCTCTGGGGCTTGAAGATCCAGAAGATTCTGACACCAACTCTATCTTTTCAGCCATATCCACTTATGATGAACTCAAAAAGGACGGTGAAGATGTAGAGGTGGCGACGGTATGTGGTTCCCAGAGTATCGGATACAAATCCGACCTAAAACTGAGTAAAGAGCTAGACGGAGTGCTTGAGATAGTTGAAGCGGACTCGGTGATAATGATATCGGATGGAGCCGAGGATGAATACATCATCCCCATCGTATCATCCAAGGTGAACATATCTCATGTTAAAACCGTTTACATAAAGCAGAGTGAGAGTGTAGAGAACATATATTACATGCTGGTGAAGACTCTTCAAGAAGATAAGGCTAAAAAGAAAATTTTACTACCGATATCACTGGCACTCATCGTGTATGGCTTCTTCGGATTGATAGGTCTAGCCTGGGACCTAGCCATACGAGGGGGTGAAGCGTTGACAGGTCTATCAGGATTCGGGATCGTGATGATATCCTTCGTATTAGGTTTATACATATTTGGACGCATACACGACCTAGATAGAAAATTTTACAACTATTACCAGGACCTCAAAAACGCCATCAGTACCGCCGCGGTCTGGCTCCCCTTCACCATCGTGGGTATATTCGTCGTGCTAGCGGGTGGAGCCACCGGCTGGGATGCCATAATGGATATGCAAGATGAAACTCCCCTTATATTGTTCCTGACATTCTTCCAATCTGTGATCTGGTGGTGGATCGGAGGCGTACTGATACATGAGCTTGGTCAGGTGATACACATGTATATGACCCAAAGTAAGATAAAACGGTCATTCTGGGCTATCGTAACATCTCTTCTAGCCATCACGTTCATACTTTGGGGAACCTTCGATTATATCGAAAGGATGATCTACGGTGAAGAGGTCACCAGTGTTCTTCCTATGGTTGCCATATACATCGCTCTTGGACTATCCATAGCTATCCTCGGTGGATTGACCCATAAAGCTGTTAAAGATGGTGAAGATGAGGAGGAAGAAGGTGAGTGATTTAGTTGGAATGGAAAAGATGGCAGCCTGTTTATCATGAGATAATAGATTTTTTTGGATACTCTGAGGAGAAGGACCTGGAATCTGCTATATTGTTGGGGAGGCTCAGGGGCAGCGATGATCTGGAGATCTTACACGGATTGGAGGGGAAGACAGTAGAGATACAGGGCCCTTTGATGGAAGAACCTTATTGTGACATTCAGATCGTCGCAGGTTCCGCAGCATCTCGCTGTGAAGATAGGGGTGCCGAGCCGTATCTATTGGTAACTGATCTTGATGGAAACACAGACTTGCAGTTGGATATGAATATCGAAGGAACTCCTACTGTTATCCATGCACACGGGGACAACATGCATCTTATCGAAAGATGGGCCACCCGCTTCACCGGTCATGTGATCTCCACCTGCCAATGCGAGCCAGTTGATCGAGTGTATAATTTCGGTGGTTTTACCGATGGGGATCGAGCCGTTTTCATCGCGGATCACTTTGGTGCGCGGGAGATACTGCTAAATGGATGGGATCTCGATCACCCTGTGGGGAAAAATAAGGAGGAAAAGAAACTCAAATTAAGATGGGCTAAGAAGCTGCTAAGGATGGTTGATACTCCTATCAGATACTTAGATCAAAGAGTTTGAGAGTCGATCCAATCCAGGTAAGGTGTGTACCCATCTTTTATGGAGATCTCGATGGCACACGGTACTTCATATGGATGTACCTTTTCGATAGTATCTATCAACTGGGGAACGAGATCCTCTTTGGTTTTAAGGATCACAGCAACTTCTGATCCACTCGTGACCTCACCTTTCCATGGGTATGTAGAACGGATATCGAAATAATTGGCACAGGCGATGAGTTCTTTTTTCAAGAGCGTTTTAGCTAATTTCTCGGCATCCTCCATATCTCCTATCGTCGTGTATACTATCGAGTACATGTTCTTTGAAAGTATTTAATCCGTTATAATTTTTATCGTTTACACCTAACTGTGCGGGGAACCTTTATATAGATGCCGCAAAATTGGAAACAAACCCTGGTGATGGAGATAGAATGCAAGGGGAGTCTAAGATAAAGGTAGAAAAGATAACGGAATGTCCTGAATGTCAGAGCGAACACATTTCCAAGGACTACGACAGAGGTGAGATCATATGCGAAAAGTGTGGTCTTGTCCTAGATGATTACTACATCGACGAAGGTCCAGAATGGAGGGCGTTCGACAGTGTTCAGCGGGAAAACCGCGCCAGAACTGGTGCCCCAATGAATTATCTTACACACGACAAGGGTCTGTCCACACATATATCATGGAAAAATAAGGATGCCTATGGTAGGACGATACCGCATAAAAACCGTGGGCAGATATATCGGGTAAGAAAATGGCACAGGCGTATAAGGATCTCAAATGCCACCGAACGTAACCTAGCCTCAGCCCTTAGAGAATTAGATAGATTATCGTCTAAAATGGGCTTGCCTCGCAGCATCAGGGAAACAGCGGCTATGATCTACAGGCAGGCAGTGGAAAAGAACCTCATCCGCGGAAGGAGCATAGAAACGGTGATAGCATCTTCATTATATGCCGGATGTAGAAAATGCGACGTACCCCGTACTTTGACAGAGATCTCCAAAGCTTCGGAGATAGACGAGAAACAGATAGGACGAGCCTATCGTTTCCTTTCCAGAGAGCTGAGTCTGAAACTGATGCCCACACGACCCGAGGAATACATAACTCGGTTCTGTAACAAACTCGAATTGGAAAGAGATGTGATATCCAAAGGTCAGGATATAATATCTCAGGCAAACGATCTTGGCCTTACTTCCGGTAAAGGACCGACCGGTGTCGCGGCAGCCGCAATATACATTGCATCAATAGTTGAAGGTACACCCAGGACCCAACGAGCGATAGCCGAGGTCGCTGGTGTTACAGAGGTCACCATAAGGAATCGATATAAGGAGATCGCCCAAAAAGCGGGTATAGAAGTTGATCCCTGATCCTCTTTCGATAGATTTATAACCTCCTATACAATTCCACTATAACAGGAGGTTAACGTGGTACGGATAAAACTGGACGACATGAAAAAGGTGCTGAGTAAAGTTCTTACCGATCGTGACATAGGTCCAGCGGAAGCTGAAGAGATCGCGGAAAAAGTCATGGCACTTTTTGGTTACGATACGACGGTTACGGATAATCTCCTTTGTAAAGGTGAGAGAGATCTTTTTTATATGCTAGAGGAACATGATATATTGACCGTGGAAGAGGAAACCACGATACTTCCAAGCGGGAAACGATGGAGGATCCATTACTGGCGTTTGAAAGAGAACAAGATACAAAGTATCCTTGAAGAAGAAAATGTGAAGGATAAAGAAGAAGAAGAGGAGTCAATTTATGAAACATTATCCGATGACGTTTGGAAGAGGGTAAAAGAGTGATACTTTGATCAAACAAGGACTGCAGAAAAGATCCCTTGAGATCTGGTTACAGAAGATACCTTCCCACCCCGACCCTAAGCCTGAGTTAGAGCAGTATTCGACTCCTGGGACCGTTGCCTCAGATATCCTATTTACCGCATATTCATTAGGTGATATCCATGGCCGTGTTGTGATAGATCTTGGATGCGGAACCGGCACATTCACTTTGGGTGCTGCATGGTGTGGAGCTCAGATCGCCTACGGGGTGGATGTAGACGAGGGATCCATAGCTATGGCTCGAAACCACTCTGAGAAGGAGAATCTTTCAGAACGTTGTCGGTTCTTCGTTGGCGATGTCGAATCCTTTAACAAAAAGGGTAATACAGTGGTCATGAATCCACCCTTTGGATCTCAGAAAAAAGGGGCCGATAGGCCTTTTTTGAAGAAAGCATTCGACCTCGCTCCTAGGATATACAGCCTTCACAATGCGAGAAGTGAGGATTTCTTACGGCGTTATATCATAGATAATGGATTCCATGTTTTTGGGGAAAAAAGATATATGTTTCCTGTCGATAGGTTATTCGATTTCCACACAGAGAACAGAAAAGTATTTGAAACCGTGTTGTTCATGATTGAGAGGAATTAAAATGGAAGAATCAAAGGATAAATTCGTCGCACCCGGCGATAAGGTGGGTACCCATGAAGAGTGGATGCCCGGTGAAGGAACGTACGAAGAAAATGGTATGATCTACGCGAAAATCTTCGGTAAAGTAGAATATGACGAGGATAAGCTTGAAGCACACGTTAGAGCTTTTAACCCGGTTACTGAGGTCGAGGAAGGGGACATAGTGTACGGAACGATCAGGGATAGGCGAAAATCCATCGCTACGTTGGATCTGGCCCTTGTAGAAGGTAGCTCACGTGGTATAGCTGTTAACTTGGAAGGCACACTGCATATTTCAAAGATGTCTGACGATTACACCGAGAGGGTTGAAGATAAGTATCTAAAAGGAGATGTGGTCCGAGCTAAAGTCGTACAGGTTTCTCCCTCGATACAACTTACAACCGTTGGATCTGATCTGGGTGTCGTCAGAGGTTATTGTTTCAAATGTAGAAGAGGCATGGAGCGTACTGGAGACACTCTTTATTGTCCTCACTGTGATCGCCGAGAGAGTAGGAAGATCTCCAACTTGTATGGTCGTATCACATTGAAGAGTAAATAGAGAGGTATGAATTTTGGTAAAAAGTAACAAAACCCTGGTTGCCATCGAAGAAAGAAGGAAGTGGGAAAAAAGAGAGAAGGAGTTATTGGAAAAACTAAAAACAATCAGACAAAAAAAGGAGTCTTACCTCAAAAGGATAAAAAAACTAAAAAGCCAGATTAAAAAATATGAACAATCAATATACGTTTCATCCAAAGACTCAAGAGATATATCCAAAGAGATCCAAAGACCTGATGATATTGTGAGATGATCCGATGGATGATAGGACAGTATTGGCTTTGAAAGATGACATACAAAAAAACAGGCAAAAGATCGAGCTACTAGAAAAGAAGGTAAAGGAGTTAGAGGAGGAAGAGGAACGTGTATTGAAAGAGTTGGAGAGGGTCAGGAACTATGTGGTCTATTATGGGTCACTCGTATCGGACATGAAGAAAAGGATGCAGGGGCGCGGTAACCTAAATCTTTTTGATTTCCTCTGATGTCTCTGCTCAAAGCTTAAATACATAAAACTTAATCTACTTCTAGATAAGTTCTCTTGATAACAGACAGGAGCGTGTAACTATCAACGTAAAACCGGAAGTCGAAGGAATATTTGAGAAATATTATGATGATGCCATCGAGGCCATGATTCTAGCCTCAAAGAACGGAATACCACTGGCTACACATCTGGATAGACCAGAAAAGAACGAGAGCTTCAGTGCATTGAGTGCAACTATATTCGGAGCGTCGGACGTGATCTTCACCAGTTTTGATAAGGAAACACCTGACATGGTGGTGATCAACTCCGATGAAACATTGCTCTTGATAAAAGGCATCGGTAAAAGTGCGGTTCTAGCCGTTATGGGTTCTTCTTCCCGAAAAGAAACCCTTGAGGATATAGCGGAGAAAGTCTCTACTGAGATAGAAAATTCTCCTGGATTTAGTAGAAAATAAAAAGAGGTGTTCAATATGGAATCATCTACGAATGAAAAGACAAATGTAAAAAAATCAGATCACAAAGGCGGTATAGCAATACCACCCGAAGTAATAAATTTCATCAAGAGGAAAGGAGGATCGTCCTTACTTGTGAAAGGTACTGCTGGTACTGGTAAGACAACACTCTCTCTACAATTGATCGAGGAAATTGGAGATCCCGACTCGAGTTTTTATCTATCCACTAGGGTTTCCGATCACAGCCTCTACAGCCAATTCCCATGGCTGGAAGAAAAAGAGATGAAAAACCGTATAGTGGACTCTAGTAAAATATTCCTCGAAGCGATCTATGATGAGGAAAAGGAAGAGGAGCCCGAACTTCCTGAGGCAGAGGTAAAAAAGCTGGAATCCGCTCGGAAATTCTTAGGTATCATAGACGAAGAAGGTATTCCTACTGAAGTGGATCGAACCCACCTGAAAGGGTTAGATAGAAAGATACCAGGGCTAGAACGAGTTTATGATAACGTTGACAGGATCCTACCTGAGCGTACCATGCTCGTGATAGACAGCGTAGAGGGTTTGACCCACAAATATGGTCTTGATGCAGAAACCTTCATAATGACCCTACAAAAAGATCTGGTAGAGAACTCTAATACTAATCTGATACTTGTTTTGGAAAAAGAAGAGGCAAAAGAACTTGAATATCTGGTAGATGGTGTAATCCAGCTCAATAGGTTCCCCCTCGAAAACAGAGATGTGAGGGAGATCAACCTGCTGAAATTGAGAGGAGTTGGGATCGGGCAGCCAGGTTATCTGATGACTCTAGATGGAGGTAGGTTCAGATGTTTCGAACCTTTCCGTTTGAAGATAGATACACATCGTGAATGGGAACATGTGGAAAGCGATGATGATAAGTATAGTACCGGTACGAAAGATCTTGACGAGATCTTAGAAGGTGGATTCCCCAAAGGTAGTTACAACGTATTCGAGGTATCTGAAGACGTGAGTACAGAGGAATATTTCTCAGTTATAAGACCAATATTCCTCAATACGCTTGCTCGAGATATGGGTGTATTGGCGATATTGTCTGGAGGTACTCATCCAGATAATCTAAGAGAGGATATCACTCGGTTCATACCTGATGCAAAATTCGATAAAAAATTCAGGATAGTCGATTACTTCTCCCCTCACTCGGAGAAACCATATATGATGGCACTCGGAGGGAAGAAGAGGGATGAAGTAGGTAAGATATATAACAGGCATATCGGTGATATAAGTGATGAAGGACGCTCTCCTATTCTAGATTACACCGGTTTCGATACCTTAGAATATCTTATGGGTAACGAGATAGCCATAAAGGACCTGCTGGAAGCAGTTGCTAATACCAAAGTCTCGGAGAATCTAGGTATAGGTATAATCAAGCACGGATTAAAACTGACCAGCGAGATCAAAAACATGGCGGACAACTACTTTGTCATCAGCAGCCTCAACAACACACCGTGTATTTACGGTATAAAACCAAAAACTGGTCTTTATGCGATAATAACAGATCCAGAGAAGGGTAGTCCGTATATATCACTGGTACCGATACGCTGATCAGTGACCATACTTTCCTTTAAGGGGGACGAAAAGTACACCCCCTAAATTTTCTTGCTTTATTTCATCCTCTAACTTAGTAACCCTGATGAGAGTTTGGAAGTATTCCCCGCCAACAGGTATCAACATCTTCCCCCCTTGAGTGAGCTGCTCTATCAGTGGCTGTGGAATAGATGGGGCGCCACATGCGACAGATATCCTATCATAGGGAGCTTCCTTTTCGTAACCCTCTGACCCATCACTTATTATAAGTTCTACATTATCGTAACCTAGTCTCTGCAAAACCTTTTTTCCCTTTTTAGCCAGTTCGGGTAGTCTTTCTATGGAGTAAACGGTCCCTTTTTCTCCAACTATCCTGGAGATGACCGCTGCGTGATATCCCCGTCCACCACCTATCTCCAGAACTTTCATCCCCTCTTCTACCTCTAACTCTTCCACCATCATGGCCACCATATGTGGTGCCGAGATAGTTTGACCGCTACCGATGGGTTGTGGTGTATCTACGTAAGCTCTATGAGCCATAGAACCGGGTAAAAAATGATGGCGGGGAACAGAATACATGGCATTGGCTACTTTTTCAGATCGGATATACCCAGTATTTTTCAATTTTTTTACCAATTTTTCTCTTTCCTTCGACCTCTCATCCGTCATCTTTTCATCTCGCTCCATACATCTATGAACTTATCCACAGCATCATCCACGAAAGAATCCTGATAGGTGACCAATACCTGTGCTATCTTATATGGTTTGATACACTTAAATACTTTCTTCCTCCCCTCCCTTCTACCCTCTATCATCCCGTGTTTAGTCAGTTTTTTAAGATGAAATGATAATGTGGATTTTGATATCTCGAAATCTTTATGTAGTTCGCTGAACCCCTTTTCACCACGCTCTATCAGTATCAAAAGGATCCTTCTGGGTATTTCCTGCCTCAACAGCGAAAGGACCTTTCTATCCGGATAATTTACCTCATCTTGGACAAAGTACCTTTTTTTGTTACTCACAGACTCCCAAGCTATCAAACCGTGGGTTTCAAGATAGCTTAAATGATACTCCAACTGTCCAGTGGCCATCCCCAGCTTATTTTGCATCTCACGCATATATGCACCGGGATTTTGAGATATGAAGTTGAATATCTTTCTTCGACTTTCAAGCTCTAGGATATCTTCCTTTTTCGCCATTTGATGAGCTCACTCCTTTAATATGGAGAGGTATAGTAGAAACACTATGAATAGATCTACTACCAGCATGTATTGATCTGGTCTTGTCGTCCATGGGACCATGGCGAAGGCCACCAGTATCGCATAAACGCCCTTCAAAGTGAAAGTAAAGAAGGCTATGGAAACGAGCAGTAGTTTCTTCTTACCCGTACGTCTGTATCCGATAAAACCTATCGATGCCTGTAGTAAGGCGAAACCGGCAAGACAAACGGCGATAAAGGGGTACATGATGTTCATATTATCACGTCAGATATTATGACCGGTGGCTTTATAGACTTTTTCTATACCTGGGGTCAGTCATTAAATACAACTGTCTATGTATCATCAGTAGGTGTTTAATTGACAGATATACCAAGATCGCATCCGAGATATTTATCGTTGAAGACCAGAGAGATGCTGGTAGAAGGTGTGGAGGAAGGTATAACCTCTAAAGCCGGTTTGATAGCCCACGGTAGAGGGGAGGCCTTCGATTACCTGCTAGGAGAGGAGACTACGGAGATGGCTGAGTTAGCTGAAAGAGCAGCGATACGTTTGATATCGTCCGCTGAGAATCCAGTCATATCCGTCAATGGTAACGTAGCTGCTTTAGTACCCCGGGAAACCGTTCTTCTTTCTGAAAGATTTGACGCCAAGATCGAAGTAAATCTCTTCCATCGTACGGATGAAAGGATAGGACGGATAGTCTCTAAACTCGAGGATAATGGTGCTGAAAAGGTGTTCGGTCAAGATCCGGATGCTCAGATACCCGGTCTTGAACACGGTAGAGGCCTTTGCAGCAGGGAAGGAATATACTCAGCGGACGTAGTACTTGTTCCGTTGGAGGACGGTGACAGAGCTCAGGCCCTTTCCAAGATGGGAAAAACAGTGATAACGATCGATCTGAATCCATTGTCCCGCACCTCGAAAACATCGGATATCACCATAGTCGATAACATAGTTAGGGCTTTTCCAAATATGCTGGAGCTCGACCCCATCGATGATGAATTCGATAACGACGAGAATCTATCCGAGGTCCTTCGGTTCATGATGTCTAGACTTTCAAAACTTTCCGATGCCGGTCTGCAGAAAAGATAAATGCAACCATCACCTTACAGCACAGCGATACCATGAACGATCTGGTAAACAAAGGTAAGAAAAGACTAGGATGGGCAAGAGATCACATGAAAGTGTTAGAACGGGTGAAAGAGGAGGTCAAAGAAAGAGGACACCTTAAAGGTATAAACATCTCCATGGCTCTTCATGTGGAAGCTAAAACCGGTATCCTCGCACTTTCTCTTAAGGAGGCCGGAGCAAACGTCAGGAT
>SL_8KL_010_SEDDRAFT_10002405_pt1 | contig 15856 bp, 20 predicted proteins | sample SodLakKL_010_SED_4_FD_11160 | JGI IMG/M metagenome (IMG submission 11160) | reverse complement strand
TTAGCGACAGAATATATTAAATGTAATATTCTTGTAAACTTGATTATTTTGGGAAAATACACTTGACTTTCCATGGCAATTACTGGTATACTTACTGAACCATATTGGATCCATTATGTGTAAAAGGAGGAATAACTCGTGAAGTCAACGGGGATTGTCAGAAAAGTAGACGAGTTGGGTAGGGTAGTCATCCCGATAGAATTAAGAAGAACCCTGGGAATCGAAGTGAAAGACGCTCTTGAAATTTACGTTGATAACGAAAGAATAATCTTGAAGAAATATGAACCAGCCTGCCTGTTTTGTGGTAATGCCGATAATGTAAAGCATTTTGGCAACCGTATCGTCTGCCAGGAATGTGTAGACAAACTGTCAGAAGAAGCATAGATAGGAATTACGTTTCTGTAAGGGGGCACGAGCTTTCGTGCCCCCGTTGTTAAGGCATATCCACTTCTTCCAGGGGAAAGGTTTTGACGAAACCTGATTCGCTAAGCTTAACCTGCACTGACTTCTTATTCTTGTTAACCTCTTTAACTTCACCTTCACCATCAGGAGTAAAGACCGCATCACCGGGTTCTGGCATTTGATCCTGTGAATCTTCGTAGGCCCTGGCCTCATAGCGCAAGCAGCACATTAACCGTCCACAGACACCGGATATTTTAGTTGGATTAAGAGACAGGTTTTGGCCCTTGGCCATCCTGATCGAAACCGGTTCGAATTCCTCCAGGAATGTACTGCAGCAAAATGGCCTTCCACAAGGACCGATGCCTCCCTTTAACTTTGCTTCGTCACGGACTCCAATTTGTCGCAGTTCAATCCGAGTTTTGAAGATGGAAGCCAAATCTTTGACCAGCTCTCTAAAGTCCACCCTCTCATCGGAGGTAAAATAAAATATAATCTTGCTGCGGTCAAAAGTATATTCTACCTGGACTAGCTTCATATCCAGCCTGTGTTCTTTGATTTTTTGCTGGCACTTGATAAAAGCGGCCATTTCTTTTTGAATGTTTTCTTCAGTGCGGGTATAATCTGATTCCGTGGCTTTACGCAGGACTTTTTTAAGGGGTAAAACAAGCTCTTCTTCCGAAACATCACGCTCGGCAATAACAACTTCGCCAATTTCTTTACCCCGCGACGTTTCAACTATTACCTGATCTCCAGGTTGTAATTTATTATGTGAAATAGGCTCAAAATAATAGGTTTTCCCAGCCTGTTTAAAACGAACTCCCACTACCCGGGCCATTGCTTCAACCTCCTTTGCATCAATATCAGCATTTTCTCCAGCAATAATCTTCTGTTAACATTTGTAGAAGACAGTTCATAAATGGCAGAGTTAATTAAAACTATGATTTCTTCCAACACCTGAGCATTTATTTGCTTTTCATTATCCTGCTGCACCATCTCAGGATGAAAAAGTAATTTTTCTTCTTTGCATAAATTATAAATCAAACAGTCCCTGTAATAAAGGCAAAGCAGTTCCAAAAAAGGAAACAGGTCTTCTCGCTCAGACAGTGTTGCCGCATGTGACAGGACTTCATAAGCGGATTGATTTTCTGAGACAAGCTTAAAAGCCAGGGAACCGGCTTCCTCCAGGCGGCTATCAAACTGTTCATCTTCGGCCAGTTCAATTGCATAACCGGGCAGCCCTCCGCTGATCCTGGCTAATAAAGAAGCTTTATCCCCGTCGAGATTTTTTACGCTTAGCAGCAGGCTTTCAATCTCTTCCATGCTTAAGGGTTGCAGGGTATAAGCCTGGCAGCGGGAAAGGATAGTATCAAAAAGCAGGCGGGGGTGTTCAGCAAGTAAAATGAAGTGCAGTCCTGCCGGGGGTTCCTCCAAAATTTTTAGCAGCGATGAAGATGCCTCCGCTGTCATTGATTCTGCCTTTTCAATCAGGCACACTTTATTATCGCCAACCAGGTAAATATCCTTTTTCAGGGAACGAATTTGGTCAATTTTTATGTTCCGCCCGTCGGGGGCGATTAGAAAAAAATCTGGGTGGTTCCCACTTTGGAACCGCCGGCATGACGCACACTGCAAGCATGCCCCACTGCTGCCTGATTCATTACAAAGCACCGCCATGGCCAGGGCCATTCCCCAGCTTGTCTTACCGCTGCCTGCCGGGCCCGTCAGCAACACTGCATGACTTAATCTACCTTCTGATAATAAAACACTTAAAGCATGGCTCAGTTCATGCTGCCCTTTTAAGTGATTAAAACTCATCCTCGTTCTCCATTTCAGGCAGGTGATTCAAATAATTGCGGAGGCACTGCCAAACAAACCTGCCCTGGGTTTCGACTTCGGCTACAGCATCTACCATAACTACCCGTTGAGGTTCTAACCTGGCAATTTCAAGGTAGCCGCAGCGGACCCGTTCATAATAGTAATAATCGTTTCTTTCCATTCTGTCGGCTGATACGCCATCGCGCCGTTGAGCCGCTTTTTCAACTGGCAGATCGAACAAAAAGGTGAGATCAGGCGATAGACCGCAGGTTACTTTATGGTTTACGGCTTTGATCCATTCAAGGTCTAAACCACGGCCATAGCCCTGGTAGGCCAGGGTGGAGTCTGTAAAGCGATCGCAAATGACAACTTTTCCCGCGTTAAGTGCGGGAATGATTTTTTGCTCTGTTACTTCCGCCCGGGCTGCCATATAAAGCAACAGTTCGGTGTGGGCCGATAAAGAATAATCGTTTTGAAGAAGAATGTGCCTGATAGCTTCTCCTGCAGGAGTTCCCCCCGGTTCCCGGATAAATGTAAAAGGGACTTCGCATTGTTCCAGATTATTTTTTAGTATTTCGGCCTGTGTAGATTTACCACAGCCGTCAATTCCTTCCAAAGTAATTAATAACCCGATCGTACTAAACACTCCTTTATTTGAGTATAAAACCGGGGTGCCTGCTCAGCGTCCAGCAGCTGATCTGTAACAAACCGGGAGGATGAAGCGGCACCTCATACCGGCTTTTTCTCGGGAACACTCTGGAAAAAATTAATTATGCACACAAAGCAAAGCGGGCCTGCTGCGCCGGACTGTTTATCGAAACCCGGCCCTAATACCGGTAATACAGGGATAATTAGCCTGAACACCTGAACTGGCTGCAACTAGAAACTGTAATTGGGCGCTTCCTTGGTAATCTGCACGCCGTGCGGATGACTCTCCTTAAGCGAAGCTCCTGAGATGCGAATAAAGCGGGTCTTTTGCTGTAGTTCCTCAATCGTGGTTACTCCACAATACCCCATTCCAGCCCGTAAGCCGCCGGCCATCTGGTAAGCCATGTCACCAATCGTCCCCCTAAAGGGAACTCGCCCTTCGATACCTTCGGGAACCAGTTTTTGCTCATATTCCTGGAAATAACGGTCCCTTGAACCTTCTTTCATTGCTCCCAGCGAACCCATCCCCCTGTATACCTTATAACTGCGTCCCTGGAATATTTCAAATTCACCGGGGCTTTCTTCGGTTCCCGCCAGTAAACTGCCGATCATAACCGCAGATGCTCCGGCGGCAAGAGCCTTGGTAATATCCCCGGAAAACTTAATCCCGCCATCTGCAATTATGGGCACCTCGTATTGGCGGCCGGCCAGGGAAGACTCATAAATCGCTGTAATCTGGGGGACCCCGATTCCCGCTATCACCCGGGTGGTACAGATCGAGCCCGGCCCTACCCCAACCTTTACCGCATCGGACCCGGCCTTGATTAGATCTCTAACTCCTTCCGAAGTAGCCACATTGCCTCCCATAATATCAATGTCCGGATGTAAACGCTTGATCTCTTTGACTGTATCGATAACCGGCTGAGAATGCCCGTGCGCAGAATCAACTACAATCAGATCAACCCCGGCATGCACAAGCGCTTCCGCCCTGATAATCGCATCCCGTCCTACACCGACGGCAGCGGCGGCCAAAAGCCGGCCATTGGGATCTTTTGAAGCCCGGGGGTACTGGATAGTTTTTTCAATATCCTTGATCGTAATAAGACCTTTTAATTGAAACTGATCATCAACAATGGGCAGTTTTTCAATTTTATGTTTACGCAAAGTTTCCTGGGCTTCCTGCAGGGTGGTGCCTTCAGGAGCAGTAACCAGCTGCTCGCTGGTCATTACTTCACCAATTGGACGGGTATAGTCTTCCTCGAAACGCAAATCGCGGTTGGTTAAAATTCCCACCAACTTGCCGCCAACAGTGATAGGCACTCCGGAAATGCGATAGCGTTCCATTAAGGCTGCAGCATCGCTGAGGATATTATCCGGGGCCAGTTGAAAAGGATTGGTAATAACCCCGTGTTCGGAACGCTTTACTTTATCCACTTCTTCAGCCTGCTTTTCAGCGGTCATGTTGCGATGAATAACACCGATGCCGCCCTCACGGGCGATCCCGATAGCCATCCTTGCTTCGGTTACAGTATCCATACTGGCAGATAATAACGGGAGATTAAGGTTAATCTTCCTGGTAAGCCTGGTTGTAATATCAACATCGCGCGGCTGCACTTCCGAGCGGGCCGGCACCAACAAAACATCGTCAAAAGTAAGACCTTCCCATGCAAATCGATCAGACTGCAAAGCATTCTCCTCCCGCAATTTAGCAGTGGTAATTGAAGTTATCATAACAAACCCCCTTCAGAGTGTCAACACTGTCAACCGCCTAAAAAAAGGCTAAAAGTTAGCATTTCCTGCACTTCAAAGCAGGATAAACAGCTCGCAAAAACGAAACAATTATTGTGATTGTTTAGCCGGGCTGCTTTTGGACTGGTGACGGCTCATCGCAGACAATGGTGACGACTCAGCTGCAGGCTTTTGCTTTGGTTACACTTAAACACTCGCTATCCATGGCTCAGGCCTCCATGCCAGAACCTTTGCTTCAATGAGCATAGCAACCGCTTTGCCTGCAATGTCTTCAGTCCAAAAGCAGGACGGCTGAAAAGTAATTAATAATTGATGAAAAAGGGAGGATGATTTGAAATATGCCATATCTAGAAATTGATCGATACCGCAGCTATTATGCCGGAGACCTTTCCAAAGGAGGAACCCCGATAGTATTTTGCCACGGCTCGGGAGGAGGGCATCATCACTGGATTTACCAGTTAAAAAAGCTGCCCGAGACAATAAATCCAATCGCCGTTGATTTACCGGGCCACGGCCGTTCGGAGGGCTCTCCGGAAAACAATATCGGCAACTACCGTGACTGGCTGCATAAATTCAGCAAAGCGGCAGGACTGGAGAAATTTGTGGTCGCCGGCCACTCCATGGGTGGAGCAATAGCCATGGCTTATGCCCTTAAATACCCGGAGCAAACCATTGGCCTGATACTGGTGGGCAGCGGCGCCAAGTTAAGGGTGTTACCCGCTTTTTTAGAAGAGCTTCGGCAGGGCAGTGTTCCTACCGATCTGCCTGATTACCTGTATTCTTCGGGCTCTGCGGATGAATTAATTAAACGGGGCCGGGAAGAAGTGGAAAATACCGACCCTTCCATCTATTTGGCTGATTTAAGCGCCTGCGATCATTTTGATATAAGAGAAGAACTGCCTAAGATCAAACAACCGGCACAGGTTATTTGCGGGGATGAAGACCGGTTGACCCCGGTTAAATACAGCCAATACCTTAAAGATAATCTAAGCCGGGGAAGACTTGAGGTTATCGAGGGCGCCGGGCATATGGTTATGTTAGAAAAGCCGGAAGAAGTAAATCAGGCCATAGCTAAATTTATCGAGGAGGCTTTTTAGATGAATAAAAAAAGCAGCTACATGAACCTTGATGTTACCCTGAAAGAAGCTGTAGACAATTTTTCTACTCTTGACCACGAAGAGGTAGCATCTAATGCCGGGGTTGAAATAAACCGGGAAGAGCAGTCGTTTATCATGCCCTTTCTCGATCAAACTTTCAGGGTAAAGTATCCTGCCGGAGATATTATTGGTGAAGACGGCAATCCCGCTTCGCAGTATCTTGCTATTATCATGCTCCACTACCTGACAACAGCTGACGGGACTCCTTTAACCGGCAAATGGATCGACTACCGCCACTTACCGGGCGGACATATTTACGTGGAACCTTTCAAGAAAAGAGCGGTTACTCCTTTCTTAAAAACATTCGGCGAGCATCCGGAAAAGTTCCGGGAAGCAGCTGAAGCCCTTGGCGGGTATTCCCTGTCTATGAGCGGAATCAGGATGGTAGTCCCGGTTATGCCCATGGTTCCTCTTTGTTTTGTCCTCTGGCCCGGTGATGAAGAAATATCTTCTTCGGCGAATGTCCTGTTTGATGAGTCTGCACCCTCTTACCTGCCTACAGAAGATTACGCTCATTTACCGGCAATTGTTAACGGGGCGATGAAAGCTAAAGCAGGTTTTAAGAAAAAGTGAATTCCTCCAAAAAGGAATTCACCAGGCAATTGTTTTACATTTCCCTCCGCCCGTTAATGGCCCGGCTCAGGGTTAATTCATCGGCATATTCTATATCGCCGCCCACAGGGAGGCCGAAGGCTATTCGGGTTACCCTGACCGATAGAGGGCTTATTAGTTTTGCCACATAACTGGCCGTTGCATCCCCCTCAACATTGGGGTTGGTCGCAATAATCGCTTCCTTGACATCCTGCTGCTCAAGGCGTTGGACCAGTTGATCAAGTCTTAACTCTCCCGGTCCGATCCCGTCAAGCGGAGAAAGGGCCCCGTGCAAAACATGGTATAGACCCCTGTACTGACCTGTCCGTTCAAGCACCAGTACATCTTTCGGTTCCTGAACAATACAGATCAAGGCATGGTCACGCTTTGAATCGCTGCAATACGGGCACTTTTCTTCCTCGGCCAGGCTGCCGCAAGTGGAGCAATAAGTCAGCTTATCCTTAGCCTCCACCATGGCTCTGGCGATGGCAACAACCTCTTCTCGTGAACAGTCAAGCAGGTAAAAAGCCAACCTTTGTGCCATCTTTGGCCCTATACCCGGGAAACGGCGAAACACCTCGATCAGCTTATATAATGCGTTCGGATATACCATCGCCCCTGTAAATAGCCTCCTTGTTTATCGATTACTGGTTTATCGATTTCTGCTTAAATGTTGCCCGGTAACCTTTAAAACATTCCCGGGGGCAAGTTCATTCCACCGGTTATTTTTTGCATTTCCGAGGCGACCATATCGTCAACCTTTTGAAATGCTTCATTTACAGCGGCAACAATCATATCTTCAAGCATTTCTTTATTATCTTCCCCCAGTGCTTCCGGGTCGATATTCAAAGAAACTAAATTTTTCTGCCCGTCGGCAACCACCCGGACTGCTCCACCGCCGCTGGAGCTTTCCACAGTTTTCGATGCTAATTCTTCCTGCATCCGGCTCATTTCGGCCTGGGCCTTCTGCAACTGTTTCATCATTTTTGACATTCCACCATTCGGCATCTATAATCCTCCTTCCAGAAATAATTAAGCGTTACTCGGGATCAACGAACTCTCCTTCAAAAATTTCCAGTGCATCTTCTGCACCGGGAGCTGCTTTCCCTTTTTCATTGTTTTCCCTGCCAGCTTCTTTTCTTTCAACCTCTTCAGCATATTTAACTTCAGGAGTTTCTTCAGGTTCCTGCTGAGCTGAACCAGTGCAGTTTATATCATCTTCCCTAAATTCAGCTTCTCTTTCAACCTCTTTAGTACCGCTCTCCTCGTAATAGCCAGGAAAATCCGGTGGGGAGCTACCTTGCAATCCTGAGGCACCCTCAATGATTTCAGCCTTTATTCTAACCGGCATCCGGCAAAAAGCAGATAAGACTTCTTCAACAAGTTTCCGGTGGCTATCTTCCATCAGCCTCATTTGATGTATAGCATATTCAGCTTTATAACTCAAACATATTAGTTCTCCGCGAAAATCTTCCACTTCGGCCGGCTCCAACCAGGCTGCCGTACTTTTTTGTTTTTTCTTCAGCTGTTCGAGAATTTTGGGCCAGGCTGCCTTAATTTTTTTTAATTTGCTTTCCGCATTTTCAGTTTCTTTATTAAATTCTTCTTCGGAGATAGACTCTTTAAAACTACTATCAACCGCTTTAGCAGCGGCTGTTTTTTCTTTTGCTTCCGCTCCCTTATTTTCACTCGCTGCTATCTTTTGGTGCTTTGCTGACCCTGAAGCAGGATTAGCCTTAGCTTCTGACATTTGCGGGTCTCCTGCCCGGCCATCCGCTCGGTAACCATCGCTATGGGAAACGTGATGCTCTGCCTGTGTTTTAGCATTCGCCGACTTATGAAATCCCGACTGCCGCTCATCCTCTGCACCCTTATTATCAACCCCCGGATCATCTATGGTGAAATCTTCCTGGCCGGGCTGCGAAATCGGCACAGTCTTAATTCGCCCATGCATAAGCCTGATCAGGCGAATAAAAGCCACTTCAAGAATGTACTGTGGGAAATGAGCATGGCGTAGCTCTCCCCTGACTTCATGCATTAATTCCACGATCTCGAGCAGAATTTGTCCGGGAATTTGCCCCCGGTACTTATCTGCCAGGCTTTCAAGCCCGTAATGTTCATCAACCCCCTGTTGATTTTTTGCCTCACCGGCAGAAAGCAAGAGCCTGCTGAACACAAAGTTTAAATCGCGCAACAATAACTGCAGATCGCGGCCGCTGTAGATAATTTGTTTTAAAACCTCAAAACCGTTCGCCGGATCGTTATCAATAACGGCCTTGATCAGTTCATCGATAGTTTCAGTCCTGGTCGCCCCGGTCACTATTCTGACATGTTCTGCGGTTATCTGTGCTTCTGCGTAAGCTGAGCACTGTTCAAGGATACCAAGGGCATCGCGTAAAGACCCGTCGGCCAACCTGGCAATCAACCAGACCGCTTCCGGATCGGATTCCCAGTTTTCCTGTTCTAAAACATACTTCAATCTTTGGTGGATCTGGTCGACAGTGAGAAGATGAAAATCAAATCGCTGGCAGCGCGAAACAATAGTAGAGGGAAGCCGGGAAGGATCCGTGGTTGCCAGGACAAAGACTACATCCCGTGGAGGTTCTTCAAGTGTTTTAAGGAAAGCATTGCAAGCTTCAGTAGTTAGCATATGGGCTTCATCAATGATGTAAACCTTAAACCGGCTCTCGGCGCTGGCATAACGCGTTCTTTCTCTCAATTCCCGAATTTCATCGATACCCCGGTTGGAAGCTGCGTCCATTTCGATAACGTCAATTGAAACCCCTGTCGAAATATTCGAGCAGGGCCTGCAGTTACTACACGGCTCGGGAGCAGGGTAGTGATCGCAGTTCATCGTCCTGGCCAATATTTTAGCAACAGTGGTTTTTCCCGTCCCGCGGGGACCGCTAAAAAGATAAGCGTGGGCCAAACGTCCGCTGCTTAAAGCATTACTTAAAGTCCGGGTTATATGCTCCTGTCCAGTTATATCGGCGAAAGTTAGAGGACGATGACGCCTGTAAAGGCTTTGATAAGCCACGGTCTGCAAACACCTCTGCTATTTGTTGCCTGCTAAAAGAATAGCACAATAATTAAAGGCCGTGCACCTACCTTTGACCGCCATTCCCAGGCGCATTCCAGGCAGTTAGCTCCGGCCCGGTATCCCCGTGGCACCCGCAAGGACTCACTTACCGCTGCTTCCTTCCGGACCTGACGGGGTTTATGAGCTTGCGCCGCACGGGACCAGGCCTTCAACACCACTTACCTGGCGCAGACCCTGAAAATGCACGGCCGCGGGCAGGAATTAAACCCCGCTATAGCGGATTGCGGGTTCAGGGCACCGCTACCTCCCCGTCTAGCACGGCCAAACTAAAAAATTGGCGGAGAGAGTGGGATTTGAACCCACGAGACGAGGTTTTGCCCCGTCTACTCGCTTTCCAGGCGAGCGCCTTCAGCCAGACTCAGCCATCTCTCCGCATTTAACCTATTATCTTGTGCGATTCATATTATACAATGAAAATAACCCGGTTTCAACAGGGGATAACCTGTGTGTTTCATTCAGGGCATTAAACAACACCATTAATTACAAGGGAAGCTTATGCTTTCACCCAAACAAGCTACTATCAATAGCCAAAGATACAAACTTAATTCACCTAGAAACTGTAACCCTGACTAGCCTGCTGCCCTGGAGATTTTGTGATAGACTAGAAAATAACTTTTCAGCGGAACAGGGGACGGTTCTTTGTCTCGGAACAGGGAACTGTCCCTTTGACGGCGTTTCGACGGGAACAGAGAACCGTCCCCTGTTCCGGTGCTACATTATTAAAGATAGGGGAGAACTTGCCATATGTTAAATCAAATACTTTTAGAGGAAAATATCGATCGGATTGCCATGCCTGAAAACCTTACCACCGGTTTAATGGTAGCCAGGCAGCGCCAAAAATGTGCCGATTTTGCATGTGATTTCGATTATTACGGTTTCGCCTTCGGGCAGTCTCCATTTCCGGTTCCCGCACCGCTGGCCCGAGCCCTTAAAAATGCGTCAGGAAATAGCGCATATGCTGACGCCGAGGGAATCCTGGAGCTGCGGAAAGCAGCTGCCGGTTTCAATGCAAGACACTTCGGCTTAGATCCGGACCCGGAGAGGATTATGGTCGGCCCCGGGACCAAAGGTTTGTTCTTTCTGCTTTTTAGTATTTTAAGCGGCGAGATTATTATTCCCGTTCCCTCCTGGATCGGGTACGCCCCGCAGGCCACTTTTTTGGGCAAAGATTATCATCTGCTATTAACAAGTTCAAAAAACGGTTATAAACTAACCGCTGATGATCTTAAACATTTTTGTAAAACCCATACCGGCAAACAGTACCTGCTGGTTTTAAACAACCCCAACAACCCTACGGGCGCGGTTTACAGTAAAGACGAGCTGGCTGCAATAACCGAAGTTTGCCGCAAAAATGGGATCATAGTCCTCTCTGATGAAATATATGCCCTAACCGCTTTTGACTTTTCTTCCTTTACCAGCATGGGCACTGTTTATCCGGAGGGGACCTTTGTTTTAAACGGGCTCTCCAAGGATCGTTCCGCCGGTGGCTACCGGCTTGGCATTTGCCATTTACCGGATGCCGACTGCCGTAAAATAAGGCACGGCCTGCAGAAGCTTGCCGCTACCGCCTATACCAACACCACCACGCCTATCCAGTATGCGGCTATTGAAGCTTACAGGGAAAATGAAGAGATTGAAACCTATTATGAAGTCACCAGGGAAATACACCGGATTATGGGCACAACCATCAGCAAATACTTTGCCGAAATAGAAGGGCTGCGGGTAACAAGACCGCAAGGGGGCTTTTATTTTTTCGTTGACTTCAACGATCTCAGGCAGGATCTACAACAAAGCAGCATTGAAACTTCCAACCAGTTGGGCGAAGCCCTGATCGCTCATCCCCATCACCTGGCAACAATAACCGGTGATTCCCTGCTTATACCCCCGAATAATTACGGCGCCAGGATTGCCTACGTCGATTACAACGGCAGCAAGACTTACCAGGCATACCTGGAAAAAAGGCCCAGCGGAACGGAAGAAGAAACTGCCTTCGCGGAAAAATTCGCCCCGATGATGGTCGAGGGGACAAAAGTAATGGCCAATTTTGTTGCTTCGTTAAGAAAAGGTAACCTGGCTATAAATTGAGAAGGTAATAATATTGGAAGCCTGTTTAAGTAATTATTGATAGAAGGTTCTTCAAGATTGGGCCACTGCATTTAAAGCAAATTATGAGTTTAAAAAGTTGTCAACAACCCCGTCCCCCTGACATAAATGAATGGGATTTATAAATTAATCCTAATATTACAACTTTGCACCAGTTGCAGGAAAATGTAAGTTGATATAGAAAGAAGTAATTGCTTGTGAATTAATTAACAGTTAGCAGGTGTCGCAAGGGAGACAGTGCTGTGCAAAACGATTTCTTAATGCGAGTGGTTTTTCGCTACGTACTTTTATTCATTCAGGTTTATGCTTTTTATGTTATCCTGCACGGTCATATTTCGCCGGGTGGCGGGTTCGCGGGCGGCATTGTGCTGGGTTTGGGCCTGGTTCTTTACGCCTTAATATTTGGCCTGGAAACAGGAGCAAGGCGTCTGCCACTCCATTATGCCCTTTTTATAATCGGTATTGGAGGGACTATTGAAGGGATCAAATTTTTCCTGCCCCATGACACTGCACCCACTTCGCCGGAAGAGCTCTTCGGTATTGGACTGATCTCGGTAATGAGCCTCGCTATAGGTCTTTTGGTCGGAAGTTCCCTTTTAACTATCTTTTACTTGCTCCTTGAACAAAAAGACGAACAGTTTCAGCCGGAAGAAGGTGATTCCCATTCCCGCTCTTGATTTCCAAATTATCGTTGCCAGTTTCCCGTTTCTTGCTTCAATATTTCTGTTCAGCATGGGTTGCCTGATCATCCTGACCCAGCAAAACTTGATCAAGAAAGTTATCGGCATTAATGTAATGGAGACCTCCATATTTTTATTTTTTTTGGCGATAGGTAATATTATCCCGGGCGGCCCGCCTATTGTCCGCCCCGGAATGGAGGAAGTCATTTATGTTAACCCGCTGCCGCAAGCCCTGATCCTGACCGGCATTGTGGTCAGCTTCAGTGTCACCGCTTTCGCCCTGGCAATTACGGTTAGCCTGTACCGTTTTTACGGCACTGTCTATGTAGATGAATTAATGAAAATGAGGTGAGCCGGCCATTATTGAAAATAACCTGCCATCTTTCATGGTATTGTTCCCGTTGATCTGCGCATTTTTAATGCCCATTATGGCTTACTTTAAAAAAGAAGTCTGCTCCTATATTACTCTGGCTATTACGGGAATTGTCTTTTTTATCGCTTCTTACCTGGCTTTTGTTGTCATACCAGGCCGTTCCTTTGTTTTTCATATCGGGCACTGGGAAGCTCCATGGGGAATTGAACTGGTAGTCGACCCCCTTTCTGCCCTGATGATTTCAACCATTACCGCATTTTGTTTTTTGATCGCTCTCTTCAGTATAAAAACTGTCAGGATGGAAGTGCCCCTGGACAAAACCGGCTGGTATTATACCGCTTACCTGCTTCTTTTAACCGGGATGTTGGGGTTGATGTTAACCAATGACATATTTAACATGTACGTGATGGTAGAAATAACCGGCATTTGCGCAGTGGCCCTGGTCCTGGCCCGGGGAACCAAGGAAGCCACAGAAGCATCCCTGAAATACCTTCTTTTAGCAGTGATTGGTTCCGGTTTCATCCTTTTCGCGATCGGCTTTTTATACTCGGTAACCGGCAACTTAAACCTGGATTATATTGCCGCTGAACTGGGTCTCGTTAAAGAATATTACCCTTACCTGGTTTGGACTGCCATGGGGTTTTTCCTGGTCGGGTTTGGTATTAAGGCAGCTTTGTTCCCCCTGCATCTCTGGCTGCCCGACGCCCACTCTTCGGCACCTTATGCTTCAAGTGCGTTACTTTCAGGACTGGTGGTTAAAGTATATATCATTTCGCTGGTTAGAATTTTTTACCAGGTATTCGGTCCGGATATGTTGACCGGCACCCCCATGGGCACCTTGATTTTAATCTTGTCTTCCATGGCTATCGTAGGAGGCTCGATATTTGCCTACACTCAGCTTGATTTAAAACGACGCTTGGCTTACTCCACCGTGGCCCAGGTCGGCTATATTTTCCTGGGTCTGGGCCTGGGGACATCCTGGGGCCTGGTTGCGGCCCTTTTACATGTGGTCATTCACGCCTTTATGAAAGTAGGTCTTTTCATGGTTGCGGGAACAGTATATTTTCAAACCGGTAAAAAAAATGTCCTGTACTTTTCAGGTCTGGGCAGGATCATGCCTGTTTCCATGGGAGCTTTTACAATAGCTTCGTTATCAATGATCGGCATCCCCTTGTTTGGAGGATTTATATCAAAGTACGCCCTGGCCCAGGGCAGCATGGAAGTAGAAGGTTACGGGTTTGTAGCGCTCGTGGTTTTAAGCGGCTTGTTAAATGCCAGCTATTACCTGCCCATTGTCTGGCAGGCTTTTTTCACAGAAGAAAAGAGAGAAACTTTTCACCTGGACATGGTTCCATTATCGATGATGGCACCTTTGCTGGCAGTAACCCTGGGGCTGGTTTACCTGGGGGTTACACCCGGCAGGATGATGACCATGGTTGAAAATGCTGCATCAGTGCTGATGTTTGGGCCGTAGAGGTAAACTTTATGGAAGGAGTCGGTGGGCCATGATCAAAAAACGGTTCCGCAGTGATTACAGGGGATTTTTTTTAATTACTGCAATGCTCCTTGCTTTTTGGTTGCTGATGTCGGCAAGTTTTGACTGGCAGCACCTGCTGGCGGGAGTGGTTCTTTCTGCCGGGCTCATCTATTACTGGGCAGAGCTAATTTTTTTACCCGGCAAAAAAACTGATTTTAGCTGGCAGCAAGTTGCAGCTTTTATCCAGTATACAATCTTCCTGGTAATAGAAATTATTAAAGCCAACTTTCATGTCGCTTACCTGGTTTTACACCCCCGTCTGCCTATTAGCCCGGGTTTTGTAGTTACCAGTGTGGGTTTACAAAAAGAATTATCTAAAACCTACTATTTAAATTCAATCACCCTGACCCCGGGCACCGTAACAGTGAAATGTGACGATGACCGGCTAATAGTGCACTGCTTTACGGAAAAAAATGCCCAGGTGGTCCAGCAATGGTATCTTTACCAGCAGATTTATAACATGGAAAGGGGCGTCTTTAAATGGTGGAACAAGTCCTGACTATCATGCAGTTTGGGCTGGCCACATTAATTATCCTGGCCATGATCAGGGCTTTTGCCGGCCCTACTGCAGCAGACCGCCTGGTGGCGATAAACTTTATTGTGGGACAGGTTATCCTGTTTATACTCGTCAGTTCTCCCCGGGCCGATATTGCCCTTTATATCGACGTATCCCTGGTTTTTGTCCTGGGCGCCTTCATCGCCACAATCGGAGTATTAAAGCTATTGGAAGAGGGTAAATTGTAAAGAGGGAAGGATTCACGATGGAGTTTTTCAAAGAAATAATTATCTCCGGATTGCTTCTGGGAGGACTCTTTTTCCTGGCCGTGGGCGCCCTGGGCCTGATCAGGCTGCCCGACGTTTTTACCAGGATGCATGCCACCGGGAAATGTGACACCCTGGGTGCGGGAATGATCCTGGCCGCCATGTTCCTGCTTGTACCGGGCTTAACCGACAAAGTTAAGATTGTACTCATGGGCGCTTTGATTGCCACTATCAATCCGGTCATGACTCACCTGATCGCCCTGGTCACTTACAACCGGGGGCAACCGCCGGCCAGGGGCACCTGGACCCTGGATTATTACGATTACGGTAAAAATAACCGTGTTGAAGAAATCCCGGAAGAGGAGGACAACCGGAAATGACCGATCCGCTGCTTTTCATTTTACTATCAGCCCTGCTGGTGATTACCGTTTCGGTATTTATTTTTGAAGACCTGATTTATATTGTAATAATATTTGGTGTATACAGCAGCATAATGGCCCTGGTCTGGCAGCAGCTTAACGCCCCCGATATAGCCATAACCGAGGCGGCAGTGGGAATAGCTTCAACTGTATTGATGATCGCGGTGGTTAGCCGGGTCGGAAGGAGGCCGCATTAATGAAAAAACAAAGAATGCTTTTTTTAGCAGTGGTTTTTTCAATCGCTATAGCAGTTAATTACATGTTAGTGCTTGTAGTTATGGAAATGCCCCTTTACGGCAATCCCGACAACCCTCACCACAATTATGTAGCCGAACGTTACATAGAAAAAGGAGTGGATGAAAGTATCGGCTACAACCTGGTCGGCAACATTTTGCTTGATTACCGGGCTTACGATACTTTCCTTGAAACGACAGTGATTTTTTGCGCAGTGGTGGCCGTGGCCTTAACCCTGACGACCTTAAACAAAACGGGGCCGCCACAAAAATAAAAGCAACTTGAT
>SL_8KL_010_SEDDRAFT_10002404_pt1 | contig 15858 bp, 13 predicted proteins | sample SodLakKL_010_SED_4_FD_11160 | JGI IMG/M metagenome (IMG submission 11160) | reverse complement strand
AAGGATAGCAGAGATATTGCTATCCCGATCGAAATGAATTTTTGAGCAATTTTTCGTTTTTTATTCCTTTGTTCACTTTTTCGCTTGTTTTTCAGGTCTTTACTGTTCTTTTATGGAGGACTTTAAATGTCATCTATTTTAGGGTCTGTTTTTCTTCTGGTGGATGGCTAAAGCGGGTATCGAAGCTAAAGGTAAGTAGGATGATATAACCTTTGAAATATAGGTAAGTAGGCTGATATAGTCCTTTATGTTAGCTGTGATCTCCTTGTCCTCATCCATGGTTATTGTTATCTCCTCTTCATCTCCCTCATAATCTCCAGTCCACTCATCGAATTTCGTGTAATCCGTTTCCGCTGTGGCTGTAAGAGTTACTTCTGTCCCTTCACTGAACTCCCCGGTCCATTCGTCTTCTACCACTTTTACTATCTCACCGTCTACTTCGACTTCTACTCTCCCCTCTATATCTCTTTCACCAAGCATGAACCACCTACCACTATCTTGTTCGATATTTATCGTAAGTTCGTAGTAACTAAGCACATTTGCTGTTACTGTATCTTCATCATCTTCGCTAGCTACTGTTAGCTTGTAATCTCCTGGCTCTCCAGCTTCCCATGTGAAGGCATCAGTGTAATCTTTGCCTCCTTCTAATGTAACTTCCTTTGTCGCCTCTTGGTCACCGTCCACAGTGAATATTATGTTCTGCGCATCTTCAACATCACCTGTATTCTCGACTTTGAATTCTACAGTCACAGGGTCGCCTTCTTCAACTTCGTCGTCGTAATAAGTGATCGTGACTTCGAAGGATGCAGGGTCTGGGTCTGGTTCCGGTTCTTCTTTAAATACAGCCGTTATCTCCTTGTCCTCGTCCATCGTTATGGTTATTTCTGCTTCTTCTCCTTCATAATCTCTAGTCCATTCTTCGAATACCCAATCCTCGTCCGGGATAGCTTTTAGATCAACGTCAGTACCTTCTTCAAAGATATCCGAATCTCCGTCTGCCCATGCATCACCGTCGACCTCAACTGTACCTTCTCCGTCAATGTTTATCGTCAGGTAGTATTCTACTGGTTCAACAGTTACCGTGACTGTATCAGAAATCACGCCTTCATATGTGGCAGTCACGTCGTAGTCTCCTGCTTCTGTCTCATCGAATAGACCGTACTCGTCCGTGTTTTCCCATTCGAAGTCCTCATCATCGTCTGTTATCAGATTGTCGAATTCGTCGTATGCCTCTGCTTCAAAGTCTATCGTCTCTCCAGACTCGATTGTTACGTCAGATTCAGGTTCAATTGCGACCTTTTCTGGATCGGTAGGTGTGACATTTAAGTATGTATGGTTTCTCAAGGTTAGATTTTTCCCTTCAAATTCATCTGTATAACTACCTATCGGTGCCCAGGTGCCAGCTTTTTCAGTAGTATAATTTCCATTTTCCTGATCCCAATAACCGCCAGCTTCTTCATTTATCTCCCACTCTACGTCTTCTGAATCTAAATCTTCTTCATACTCCCCGTATTTATCATAAAGTTCCGCCGTATAAGCAACAGTTTCTCCTGCCTCTACCGATTCTTCTCCCTTTATCGTTATGTAGGGTCTGATGCTAACTACCACTTTATCTGAGCTCACACCGTCTTTCGTTGCTGTTACATTGTAATCTCCTATTTCCTCTTTGGAAAAAATACCATCCGTAGCATTCTCCCAGGTGAAATTTGAATCATCATCCGTTATAAGATTGTCGTATGCATCGAAAGCTTCTGCAGAGAAGAACAAATCTTCTTCAGCATCAACTCTCAAGTCCTCGTTTGGATCAATTAGGACATAGTCAACGGTAGCTGGGATTACTTCGAATTCATCAGAAGTAGCATCTTCTACCACACCGTCAACATTAAAAGTCAAGGTATAATTTCCCGCAGTTTCTATTACAAGATCATCAAAGATTGCTATGCCCTCTGGATTTGTAGCCACGGTGTAAGTGCCAGAATCAAGCTCGGTATCATCAACTGTAACATTTACACCTTCTACGGCATTTTCAAACTCATCTTCAACATAAGCTGCAGGTGGACCTTCAATTGTCTCTCCAGCCGTGGTTTCTTCCGGCTGTATGTCTACGCTAACTGTTTCTGCAGCAGCGGCTTCGACGGTCACTGTGACAGTATCAGATGTGACTCCGTTGTAAGTAGCATTCACATCATAATCTCCCGCTTCTGTCTCATCGAACAGACCGTACCCGTCTGTATTATTCCAGGTGAATTCCATATCATCATCTTCTATAAGATTTTCGTATTCATCGTATGCCTCTGCTGAGAAGTTCTCTGTCTCCCCTGCGGTTAGAGTGAAATTTTCTGCAGGAGATATTTCTACATGATCAACTTCTTCTGCTGGTTCAACAGTTACATTTATAGTTTCAGAAGTCACCCCTTCATACGTCGTATTGACCTTGTACTCTCCCACTTCTGTCTCATCGAATAGACCGTACTCGTCCGTGTTTTCCCATTCGAAATCCGCATCATCGTCTGTTATCAGATTGTCGAATTCATCGTATGCCTCTGCGGAGAAGTTCTCTGTCTCCCCTGCCGTGATGGTTTGGTCTTCTTCTGGACTGATCTCTACCGAGTCTACTCCTGTTGCTACTACAGTCAAACTTGTTGTGTCGTAGATTTTTTCGGAGAATTCCTCTTCACCCTCTATTGTTATATTCCACGTATAGGTTGCGTTAACAGTCCACGAAGAACTATTTTCACTTGTGTAAATATTATTTTTCCATTCCCCTCCATGGTCATCTTCTTCTATCTTCCAATCAGTAGATTCGTTTACATAACCTAATTTTTCATCATCTTCATTATATGCTATAGCCCCATATTCAATACTTCCACCTGCTTTAATTTCCTCGTCTTGAGGTTCGATTTCGATATACTCTGGTCCCTCTACTATTAAGTTTGCAGTGGCATTTGCATATTGTCCATCATCATACTCATAAGATGCATTTACTTCCCACTCACCAACATTCTCTGAGAAATAGACCATGTAATCCGGATCGTCCTCATCGAAAGCTTCATACCACTCGCCACCAGCATTGTCATGAATTTCCCACTCCGTATCCACAGTAACATAGTCTATTTTCTCATCATTTCCATCATATGCGATAGCGGTATAATAGATTGCGTCACCAGCAATTACCATTCTCTCCTGCGGCTCTATTTCTATATAGTCAACCTCTTCATCTGACAAACTTTTGTCAGCATTTGTTAATGACACTGCTCCAGCCATCACCATCGAGAATATTATTATAATCATACTCGAAATCGCCAAAATCTGCACGACGGTTTTATCTTTCATATTTATGCCTACCTGCCCGGGCTCTTATTTAACCAAAACTATATAATTTTTTCGTGTTTTAGATTTCGATTTTTTATTTTCTAGTAATTTCTATTAGATTTTCCTATTCGTGGCCTCCCAATACTATATAGTTTTGTCATCTTGTTACTTTATATATTCACAAAAAGTGCTATACCACTTTCGGGTTTTAAACTCGTCACAAAATTTCGTCTATCCTTAAAAAGCCATTTCTTTACTTTGTAAAACCGATTGATAATATTTGAAACATTTACTAGAATCTTTAAAGTAAAACTATCTTTAGGGGCTCTAGGCCAATTATTAAATACGAGTTATGAATTTTATGACAAAACAAATGAAATATTTAATCCCCAAAAGAAAATAATTATTACATAAGAGGGTTTAGAAGATGTCAGATGAAGAAAAAACTAAAGAAAGTCTTCCGGATTTCCATGACCTGGGCAAAAAAAGAATTGAACTCCTTAAAGAAAAAGGTATTAATTCATCTGAAGATATAGTTGAATTGGGAATCGAAGGGTTGACAAATACTCGGGAGATAAGTTATAAAACTGCTAAGAAAATTCTAGAATCTGCAAAGGATGATCTAGGAATATCTGATCAGTGGCTAAAAGAAAATAGGCAGGAGGTAAGAGAAGGGTACTCAGTTGAAAACTACAAAAACACCGAAGGAACATATGAAAATAATACCGCTAATGAAGACTTCGACCTAGTCTCTGAAATAGAAAGTATAATAGATGAAGAAGAAGGAGACGTCAGGCCTGATATGAAGGCTTCTGAGGATGTCAACAAATGGCTTGAGGAAAAAGTCGACATGAAACGGGATATTGGAGAAGAAGAATCTGTTTGTCCAGTATGCAAAAGCGTTATATCTGTATATGATGATATTTGCGAGACTTGTGGAACCGAACTAGTAAATGGAAAACCGAAATGCAGCAACTGTGGTAATATTACCGAATCCGATTCTTTCGAGTGTCCTGAGTGCGGTAAAAGACTGGTTGAAGAAAAAACCCTGTGTCCTATCTGTAAAGAATCAGTTGATGCCTCCGAAACAATCTGTTCCTCCTGCGGTACTGAATTTTATAAAGATTTTGTCAGGTGTGCAGATTGTAAAGCAACGGTATCCATCGACTCAGTCGTATGCCCTGAGTGCGAAAACATCCTGTTGGAGAGGATGATCGAAGAAGAAGAAAAAGAGAAAGAGGATGAACCATCTCTAGATGTCAGAAGCACATCTGAAGAAAGCACACTTGACAAGGAAAAAACAAGGACTGACCGCCTCATTTATCCATTTCCAGCGATAGTGAAACAGGAGAAGATGAAAAAAGCGCTGATCTTTAACGCCATAAATCCAAATATAGGAGGGGTCCTGATTGAAGGGCATAGAGGGACCGCTAAATCCGTAGCTGTCAGAGGACTCGCCGAAATATTACCACCGATAGATGTCGTAAAAGGGTGTCGATTTTCATGCGATCCTCATAACTCCGATGAGTGGTGTTGGGAGTGCAAGAACAGATTTGAAGGAACTTCTAATGTCCCTATCGAGACGCGACCGGTGAAGGTGGTCGATTTTCCACTCAGTGCTACAGAGGATAGAGTGGTAGGCACTTTGGACGTAGAAAAGATTCTTTCTAAGGGCGAGAAGACCTTCGAAGAAGGCATTCTCGCTGAAGTCAATCGCGGCATATTATATATCGATGAGATTAATCTTTTAGATGACTTTTTAGTAGATGTGATGCTCGATGCTGCAGCAATGGGCCAGGTAACAGTAGAGCGAGAGAACATATCACTCACATATCCTTCTAACTTCCAGATAGTCGGAAGTATGAACCCAGAAGAGGGAGCTTTACGTCCACAACTTTTAGATAGGTTGGCACTAAACGTAAAGGTAACCGGTATTCCCGAGCCGGAGGATAGAGTTAAAATAATAAATAGAAGAGAAGAATTTGATGAGAACCCACGGGCCTTTAGAGAGAAATACAAATCCGAGATGGAAGAGATGCGAGAAAGAATAATCGAGGCAGAAAAAAGATTACATGATGTTAAGATTTCAGATGAACTCGACAATGTGATAGCTCGTATCTCTGTGGAGTTCGAAGTAGACGGACATAGAGCGGATATTATAATGAAAAGAACAGCTAGAACCAATGCAGCTTGGGAAGGGAGAACTGATGTAAAAACCGAGGATTTAGAGTTAGCTGCTGAGATGACCCTTCCACACAGGATGAAGAAGGGTCCTCTTGAAGAGAAGGAATTCGATAAAAATCGTATGAAGAGGTTGATCAATAATTACTCTAAATAGACCGAAACAATTTTAACTATATATAGATATAATAGCGCCCGATAATAGATAAGATGGAGGATGAAAGTTTGAGTGAAAAAGAGAAAGAAGAAGAAAATGATGAGGAAGAAGAAAACCAAAGGATATGTTCTTCCTGTGATACCAAAGTTAGTGGTGCCGATATAATTTGTCCAAACTGTGGAGATATAATGGCGGACCTTGGGAGTGAAGGTGACTTGGCTGATGAAGAACCGGATCTGAACGAATATGAAAAAGATGAGACGGATATGAAAGAAGAAGTCCCTGAAGGACTCAAGATGATTCTTGGATCTGCTGGAGACATGATCGAGAGAAAAGTTCTTTCTACGGTTAGAGCGAGAGAGGAAAAATTAAGAAGGTCTATGGAAAAAAGTATCCGTGAGAACGAAAGAAAGTTTCTGGAAAATATCCAGAAAACCGCTCGTCAACTACAAGAGAAACAGGATGAAGAGAGAAAAAGATTAAGCTCACGGATCGAAGATATTAAGGAAGAAAAAAAAGAATTGAAAGCCGAATTAAAGGAAAAGAAAAAGGAACTAAAGAATGAAATCGAAGAAAAAGAGCAGGCGTTGAAGAAAGAACAAGAAAACCTTAGAGAAGAAAATGAAGATGTTAGATCCAAAATCGAAGAAACGAAAGAAGAGCATATCCGGACAAAAGAGGAGTTAAAAGAGGAAATCGAAGAAAAATCAGAAGGACTAAGAACGAGGCTTCTCGAAGAAAGAAATGAACTTAAAGAAAGATTAGAAGAAAAAAAAGAAGAACTAGAGGGTAAAATAGAGGAGCAAGACGGAGAAATAAAAGAGTTGGAAGACAGAATCAAAAAGCAAAAAGAAGATTTTATGGAAACTAGTGAAGAGATAAGATCAGAACTAAGTGAGGAATTGAAACGGGAACAAGGGGAGTATATAAGTGAAATGAGAGAAGAGATGATAGAACAGTACGAAAAACAGATGGATGTTCTTAAATCTATGAAGGAAGAAGAGGTAAAAAGTGGATCAAATGTTGGAGGTGTGGATATCGAAGAAAAGCTGACCCATCCCATTTTCCCCTTTCCAGCTATTGTTGGCCAAGAGAGGATGAAGAGGAGTCTTCTCCTTAACGCTATAAATCCTGAGATAGAAGGGGTACTGATTTGGGGTCCTGGTGGTACCGCTAAAAAGACTGCAGTTGTAGGTTTGGCCGAATTGCTCTCTGATATAGAAGGGTTCAGCAATGAAGAAGTAAATGTCTGGGATGACCCTGAGAGATACATTACAGGAGCTCTAGTAACTTCCGATGCAAATGCAGATTACCTCATCGATAAAGAATTCAATAATGGTATCTTGAGTACTCGACTAGCAAATCCTTCACAAAAAAACAATGGTCCCACTCTCCTAGTGGCTGATCCTGAGTCTTTAGATAGGCGATTGATATCTTATATGGACAAATTCAGCTTGCATGTAAGAATCGACCCACTAAATGATATGGATAAAAGGATTGAAATATCTAGAAGAGCAGGGGCGTTCAGAGAAGATCCAGAAGCTTTTTATGAAAACTATAAAGATGATATCGAATCTTTGAGAGACAGGATCATACAGACAAGGCAAAAATTGCCCTCAGTCCAAGTAGGTTCTAGACAGAGAGGTACCATATCTACTGTATGTGGACAAAACGAATTACCTTCAAACATGGATATAGTAATAGAAGAGGTGGCTAGGACCATCACTGCCTACGACGAAAGGGACGAAGTTATAGATGAAGATATACAAGAAGCCTTAGACTTGACCCTTGTCCATCGTGTAACGGAGGAATTGGTCGAAGAAGTGTGAAGATGATAAGATATGAATGAATCCTCAACTATAAAAAGGATGAGGAGAAGGCTTTCTCGTGACTATGGATCAGAACTTTATGAAGATGATTTCAATTTAGCGATCAGACTACCTATCGAATCTATAGAGATGTTTAGCAAAGAACATCTCGAGCCTATCCGGAGATCATTAGAAGAATTTGATAAAAAGATCATCGAGGATAGATTAGTTACTACTATTCTAATAACAGATAAAGATCATGTGGATTTAGAGACTGAATTTTTCTTAGAAGCTTTAAATAAGGATGAAGCAAGGGCGATATCAGACAGACTTCTGAGAGATGAATCCGACAAACGAAGTGCTATCAATGAACGGGTTAGAAAGATAATAGAGAATTTATCTCAGTTCCAAAAAAAGGAGACAGGAAGCAGAGGTAAAGTCGTTGGATCTAGAAGAGCTAGGGATGATGTAGATCTCTCCGATATAGCAATTCTTCCATCCATAAAAAAGGCTATTAGGAGAGGGAGTCTAGATGAGAATGGAGGTCCAAATGTAAAGAAACAACATCTCAGGGAAAAAATCTATCGAACTAAGCTCCAGACAAATTTATGTATAGTAGTTGATACGAGCTTTAATCCAGATATGAAGGAAGAAATCAGCTCAATGATATGGATAATACGAGTTATCTTAACAATGGCATATGAAAATAGGTTTCATGTAGGTATTGTCTCATTTTCGAATAACTCTGCTTTTGTAGAGATGCCTTTCACTACAGATGTTGACAAAGGTTATGAGGTGATAGAAACCTTCGATTATGGAGGGCTATCTCCGCTTTCTTCGGGTTTGAAGACCGGCATGAGAGTCCTTGAGAGACAGAGAGGAGATAGGACCCAGATTATATCATTAATGATTTTGTTGACTCAAGGTAAGGCAAATGTCCCACTTTATCCTGGTGGTTTTGTTAGAAGGGAACTAGATTACTTAGGAGAATTTCTAAGAGTATCGGATATTAAAAGCGTTATGATCCATATCGGTGATGAAGAGGAACATCGTATGAAAGAACTATCGTTCAAATCTCGATCCCGATATTATAATCCACCTCTCATCGAAGATAATTACTTTGCCGATTAGAATCAGAATATACCGAGTATAGACATTATTAGAGCAAATACTAATACTATAATGAATACAATGCCGTAAATAGCTATTAGCCCATATTCACTACCGAGGTATATTAGGGAGATCCCCATTATGAAGAAAAGTATACCATAACCTGTGACCTTTTTTAAATCTAGATCAAAAATGCCATCTTTCTCTGCATCTGTATCTAGAGATATAGTTTCTCCTTCTTCTAAGTCTTTCAATTTATTCCGGAGGATTTCCTCCTCTTCTAATATAGATACAATCCTTTCATTTGCATATTTATTTATTTTTTTATTTTCGGAACTAGCTTTACGGAGTTTTTCTAAATATTCTTTATCTCGATTCAATCGCCGTAGTCTATCCTTAATGTAGTTCTTAGCTAACTCTCTAAAATAATCCATATTTACTTTATCTTGATCCTCACGAAGATTTTTCTCTAACTTAGGTATACGGATCTTCTTGATTCTTTCTATATTAGGATCATTGTCTTCATTAGCATTTTCAACATTTTCAGTTTTTTTTGCTGTTTTATCAATTTCTAGATCGTTTAGATCCATATTTTTCCTCCAAGTCGATATATTTAATGTAGTGATATATAGGGTTTCAAAGTTTGATTAGCTTATTTAAGTTATTCTCCATTTTCTACTAAGTTAGATTCTATTTTGGTCACTATAACATGTACTCTTAAGTTTTTCTCCCTCTTCAATATGTCCATCATCTATTAATATTTATTTAATATATTTTTCTTTTATGCCTGAGTTTATTAGGTCTAATCATTTTGTTTTAGGTTTTTAAGATATTTTCGAAAGGGGTTATGAATTCGATTTATTGAAGGTTATTCAATACTATATAGATTTTAGGGTTGGTTTATCTACAAGAGGGCTCAAAAATATTATAATCCGGCTTTAACATTTCAACGATATGATGAATAAAAAGATCGCTCAGATGTTCAATGAGATAGCTGACCTGCTCGAACTAAAAGGGGTTGACTTCAAACCTAGAGCTTATAGAAAAGCCGCGAGAAAGATAGAGTCAATGAAAGAAGATATCTCACATTATTATGAAGATGACAATCTGAAAGATATAGAGGGTGTGGGTGATGCGATGGAGAAGAAAATAAAAGAGATAATAGAAACCGGTTCATTAGAATATCTTGAAGAGTTGAAAGAAGAACTTCCTTCTGGACTGATAAATGTGATGAAAGTCCCCGATATTGGACCAAAAAGCGCAAAGAAACTTCACGATGAACTCGAAATTAAAGATCTCGATTCATTAAAGGAGGAAGCGGAGAAAGGTAATATTAAAGATATCAAAGGATTCGGTGAGAAGACCCAAAAGAAGATAATCAAAGGCATAGAGATGCTAGAGGAGATCTCAGGGCGTCATCTTTTAGATGAAGTCATACCTGTTGCTGAAAGGATAATAGATCATTTAAAACCTAAAGCTGATAAGATCGAAAAAGCCGGTAGTTTGAGAAGATGGAAAGAAACTATCGGAGATATCGACATACTCGCTACCGGAAATTCAGAGAAATTGATGGGCTCTTTTGCTAATTATGAGGAGGTCGAAGAGGTGCTAGTCAAAGGTGAGACCAAAACTAGTGTTAGGCTACGAGGAGGAGTCCAAGCAGACCTTAGGGTCATTGATGAGGATAGTTTTGGAGCAGCACTCCAATATTTTACCGGAGCTAAAGAACATAACGTTCCTCTCAGGCAAATCGCAATAGACAAGGGATACAAGCTCAACGAATATGGACTGTTTGAGAAAGAAACTGAAGAAAAAATAGTTGGAAAGACCGAGGAAGAGATCTACAATCAATTATCTCTGAATTGGATACCACCTGAATTGAGAGAAAATCGAGGTGAAATTGAAGCCGCAAAAGAAGGAGAACTTCCTACCTTAATAGAGCTTGAGGAAGTAAAGGGAGACCTACAATCACATACCGATTGGAGTGACGGACAGAATACAGTATTCGAAATGGCCAAAGAGGCTCAAGATATGGGTTATGAGTACATAGCTCTCACAGATCATTCCCAGGGATTGAGTGTCGCTGAAGGTCTTACAAAAGAAGACCTAAAAAAAAGAAAAGTCGAGATCAAAGAGGCACAGGAAAAACTCGATATACACATCCTTGACGGTATCGAGGTCGACATAAAAAAAGACGGCAGCCTAGATATGGATCATGAAACTCTAGAAGAGCTGGATATAGTTCTAGGCGCGATACATTCCAATTTCAAGATGGATGAAAGCGAGCAAAACGATAGAATAATAGCTGCATTTGAAACGGGCCTCATCGATATCTTTGCGCACCCTACTGGAAGAAAGTTGGGTGAAAGAGAAGGATACGATGTCGATATAAACGAAATTATAGACGCGGCCATGGAAAACGATGTGATTCTTGAGATTAATGCCTCGCCTCAACGATTAGATCTTGACTCCTTAAATGCTAGAGAGACCATGGAAAGAGGAGTTATGATCTCTCTTGGGACTGACGCTCATGGGTTGAATCACCTGAACTTCATGCGCTACGGCGTTGCTACTGCAAGAAGAGCTTGGTTGGAACCTGAAGATGTACTGAATACTCGATCGGATGAAAAACTTATGAAGATACTAGGGGGAAGAAGAGATGGATGAAAATCACATTGAAGTGCCTGACTCAAAAGAAAAAGCTGAAAAAAGAGCTGAAGAACTGAGAGAGGAAATAAGATATCACGATAGAAATTACTATATTGAGAACGATCCAGAGATCAGTGATCATGAATATGATTTACTCGTTAAAGAGTTAGAAGGGATAGAAGAAAAATATCCGGAACTAATAACAGATGATTCCCCTACTCAAAGAATTATCTCTACGGAAATAGACGAGTTTGAGACCGTCGAACACATGAGTGCAATGCTCAGCCTGGATAATACCTTCAATCATGATGAGTTGAGAGATTTCGACCGTAGAGTAAGAGAAGGATTAGGTAAAGAAGACAAAGATATAGAATACGTCGTGGAACCGAAGATAGACGGTCTTGGAGTCGCTTTGTATTACGAAAAAAAAGTTTTCCAGCGGGGATCTACAAGAGGAGACGGTGAACGTGGAGAAGATATCACTCCTAATCTCAAAACAGTGCATACCATACCATTGAAGTTGAACGATGATACCCTCCTTAAAACTGCAGAATTCAGGGGGGAAATTTACATGCCAAGAGAAGAGTTTGACGAGATGAACGAGCGCAGATTGGAAGAGGGGAAAGATCCTTTTGCTAACCCTAGAAACGCCGCCGCCGGAACCGTCAGGAACAAAGATCCTACTGTGGTTGCAGAAAGACCTTTGGACATATTTGTTTACACCCTCAGCTATAACGAAGAGGGCGACTTTAAGACTCACTGGGAGTGTCTCCAAGAGATGAAAAAAGCAGGATTAAGAGTCAACAATAATATAGTGAAAAAAGAAAGCATAGAAGAAGTTATAGAACATATAGAGGAATGGGAAGAGAAAAAGGAAGACTTGAACTACGAGATAGACGGTATCGTGGTCAAGGTCAACAAGTTAGATCATCACGATGTTCTTGGAGCCACTTCCAAACATCCGAGATGGGCTATCGCATACAAATATCCAGCTATGAGGAAAACCAGCACCATTCAAGATATAGAAGTCCAAGTAGGAAGAACGGGAAAATTGACTCCTATAGCGATACTAAAACCTGTACAATTATCAGGAACTGTTGTCGAAAGAGCTTCGCTACATAATGAAGACGAATTGGAACGGAAAGGTGTTAATGTAGGAGATAAGGTCCTCGTTGAAAAAGCTGGAGAAATAATACCTCAGATCATCAAAGTCACAGAGAAAAAGAGTGAAGGGGTCTTTCAGTTACCAGAAAAATGTCCAGTCTGCGGAAGCGAAGCTAAACGGATAGGAGACGAAGTAGCTAGAAGATGTATCAATGCACAGTGTCCAGCGCAGGTGAAGCAAAAAATAGAACATTGGGCCACTCGTGAAGCGATGGATATAGAGGGATTAGGTCCTAAAGTTATAGAAAAGCTTGTGGAGAAAAGACTTGTGGAGAGCATACCCGATCTATATCGTCTCCAGAAATGGGAGATCGTCCAGATAGAGAGGATGGCTGAAAAATCCGCACAAAACTTGTTAGATCAAATAGAAGATAGCAAAGACCAAGGTTTAGCTCGAGTCCTGTATGGTTTCGGTATACGGTACGTTGGAAGTCATATGTCTAATGTACTGGCAAATAATTACGGATCCATCGATGAACTTATGGAAGAAGACCGTGAAAGTCTTCTACGGATCGAGGAGATAGGCCCTGAAACCGCTGAGAGTATTGTCCAATTCTTTTCCGATGAGCAGAATATAGCGATGGTGGAAGATCTGAAAGAACTAGGAGTTAGTATGGAGTCGGATAGAGTTACGGCAGAACAATTTTTGGACGGTAAAAGATTCGTATTTACCGGCGCTTTAGAAGATTATACGAGAAGCGAAGCTACTGAAATTATAAAAGAGCACGGCGGTCGAGTGACCTCAAGCGTCAGCGGTGTAACGGATTTTTTGGTTAAGGGAGAAAATCCCGGTTCAAAGCTAGACGAAGCCCAAGAGGAAGGCGTAGAAATATTAGATGAGCAAGATTTCAAGAAGATTATAGAAGAGAAGGAAGTATCTTCTTAGGATTTCTCTCATTAAGGCTTTTCACTGACATGTGGACTTCCTTCTATAAAAAATCTCAACTTCCATTTTTTTGCCTCATCGGCGTAATCGATGTTTATCCTCCGGGCTTTTTTGATATCGAAATTGCTAGGCTTCTCCGGTTCAGTGATGTAAAGCTTGTTTCCACATAAGTCTTCTCCGTTCAATTCCTTATCTATATCCATAGCTATACACAGCTTTCCCGGTCCGTTAGTCAGTTCTTTCTTATCACTCAAGCCTCTCCTATCTTCCATCAGTTCAATTCCTTCTAACGGTTTTAGTGCTCTAATAAAAACACCTTCAGGCTTTCCTTCTTTGCCTGTAACAGTATTGAAACAGTAATACATCCCATATATCATATATACATAAGCGAGCCCCGACGGACCGAACATGACTTCCGTTCTTTCAGTTTTTCCTCCTCGATAAGAATGTGAAGCAGGATCCTTTTCTCCTAGATACGCTTCAGTCTCAACTATCTTTCCTACTGTTTTACCTTCTAGAGATCGTCGCACTAGATTTTTCCCCAGAAGGTCTTTAGCTACTTTTTCGGCATCTCTACTGTAAAAATGTCTATCCAACTTTTTAGGATTCACCTTTTCACCATGCTTAAATCTTTCTGTTAATTGGAGAAAAGAAGGCATATAATTTAATAATGCTTGTCCTTTTATCTTAAATACGAAGTATTTGAAGAAAAACCGATTTTTGAAAGTATGAGGCAAGAAAACATGGAAAAAGAAGAGATTGAAGAAGTACTAGAGAGCGAATTGGAAAACACAGGCTGGAGATTCAAATATTGGAAGAAAGAAGACAGCTTCGAATTTAGAAACACTGGCGCAGACATGTCTAAAGGCGACAAAGAAGGTATGATTGATGAGTTTTTAGATGATCTAGATGAGAACTCACATAAACCTATCCTCAGCGGTAAATTATGTATCCAAAAGAAGAACGGCAAACTGATGAAAAAAAGGATAGAAAGGGAGGGAAAGGTCTCAGAAGAAGGGCAGGAGATCACGGAAGATGAAGCTAGAGAACTCCTCGAAAAGAGTTTGATTCGAATAGATAGTGACCTTCTCCCGACAAATAGAGCTGTACTAGATCGAGAAGAGATCATAGATATTTACATCGAGAACGTTCGTAATCTAAAGATGATAACTGTTAATCTAAAGGGAAACAAGATGATCACATTGACGGACAAAGGCGGTCTTCAATTCGAAACTAGATAAGTACTTGGGTTTTAACCGAAATCTTCGAATTCTTCAAATCTTTCAGCTTTAGCTTTGCATATCGGACATATTGGAGGAGGTTCTTCTCTCCCAGCGAGATAACCACAAACTGTGCATCTCCAGACTTTGACATCTTCTTCTGTTTCCATCAGACCGGACTTTGAGATTTCTTTTTCTTCACTCACTCCTTCTTCTTTTGCCTCCATAGCTGCCTCAATCACCTCTGAAGGTCGCCTTTCAGGAATAGGTTCCATCTTGGACGAATCATCAGCTACTTCTTTTGAAACGAAAAGTCCGCAGTAGCACATGCCATACTCTTCAACGTCAGCGTCTCGATACTCGCAAGGACATATTATATCCGAATCGTAAGTCTTTGCGCCGCTTGCTTCTCTGCATGGACAGGAAGGATAACCGTACCTTTCGACATTCTTCACTAGGCCATCTAATAGATCCTCTAGTAACTCCTCATCAGGACATACGTAGTAACCTTTTTCTTCAGCATCCCTTTTTACGTATTCTAACATCTCTTCTTTATCAGTCATCACAGAGAGCCTCCCTTATCTTATCCTTTTTGAATCCGATTATGATCTCCTCCCCTTCATCTATGACCAATGTAGGACAGCTCATCTTAGAGTTGTACTCTTTCAATTCTTCTCGGATTTCTTTCTTTTCTTCGCCCTCTACCTGATCTATGTCTACATATTCGTACTCAACATCCAGCGAGTTCAATAGATTTTTAACTTTCTTGCACCACCCACATGTACTGATCGTAAATACTTGAACATCTCGTTCCTTTTTCTCTCCGCTAACAAGCTCTTTTGCACTCATACTCTCTTAAAATGAGATTGAGTCATAAATAGTTTAGGTGATTAGCGAAAGTAAATACAAGCTATAAATCACTAAAATCTAGAACGCGCTTTTTAGATTCTTAAAATATATATAAGGTAATAACAAATTATCTAATTGGGAAATGATGAACTCTGAGAAAGGAGGTTCACTCAAAAATATCGATAAACCTGTAATAGCTGGTATTTTAATGGTAATAGTTTTTGTCATGGGCCTCATTGACCTCATAGATGCAGGGAGCCTGATTTACTTATTTCTAATTTTTGGAGGTGTCTTATTGGTCGGTGCTATATTTGCGATGAAACATGTATTTTGGCCTGTAGCTTTGATCGGTTCAATAATTGGAATCTTTACTATCGGACCTTATTATTCACGCAGCATTTTATCTTTAGCGGCGTTTTTACTTCTCATAATTTCTGGAGGTAAATTCACCCCTGTTAGTAAGTCATCTGAACATTTCGTTGATGCTGGAGGGTTTGGAAGGAGACAAGGTGGATAAAAAAT